>ULUT01067341.1_pt1 | contig 49326 bp, 50 predicted proteins | sample 1958691 | NCBI WGS metagenome assembly ULUT01 (sample SAMEA4835766, study PRJEB28245) | human gut metagenome | biome: gut microbiome; material: fecal sample | place: Denmark | collected 2008 | reverse complement strand
GTTAAGACATTTGATTATTTAACTGAAAACTTCCAGGGAAATCTTATTTCTGAAATTAGTGTGTCTAGGAATATCTGAGTACGAATTAAATAATTTTTTGATTCCAGAGGATTATAAGAGTTCAATGCCAACAATAGAAGAAATAGAAAGAGAATTAAAGGATTAGTAGGAAGTTCTGAGTAAATAAGTAAATATAAGTAAAAAGGGTCAAAAAAGAATCGACATTCGACCTTATGCACGCTATAATATATATAATCTAATAGAAATATTGATCAATCATTACCGACGGTAATAGGAGAATGATGGTCATGTTTATGGATTTTAATGTACACAGTAGTTAATCCCATGCGTTAGCATTTCTAACAAACTGCTAACAGAGAATGTTAAAAATGGGATGATGCCTGTTAATTTATATTCACAAGAGTTTACAGCAGAGTGCCCAATTTCCAGATAAATGCCGACATTGATTGGCATCAGTTAACATGCGGAAACAGAGGTAGCTCGAACTCCTAAGACTCTATTGTAGGTTCGATTCCTATAGGAGACGCTCATTTTTAGCGGTAATGAAGATAGTTTCATTGTCGCTTTTTTCATGCAGAATTGTAATTTCAGTGACAAATTTGTCAGCGAAACAAGGTTGAAAATACTGATTTTGTAAGCGGGGATGGATGCTTGTCACCGATTCACATTTTCTGGTCTGTCACCTAGAGGGATTAACTACAGTGTAGGATGAGTTTTGGGGTGTAAAATTAGGAAAAGCAGTGAAATAAAACACTATGTTCTTGCCTGTGATATCAGGCCTGTCGGAAGAGTCCGTTCAGATTAGATAAGAAGTTCAAGACGAGACTGAAGGAGTTATCTTCCCGTAAGCGATGTCAGTCAATCAAACCAGGCCTAGAGAAAATCAAGGTGTATGCAAGAAGATGGCTTAACTACTACGGAATTGCAAGTATGAAGAGCAACATAGATGACATCAATGGATGGCTCTATCACAGAATATATATGTGTATATGGAAACAGTGGAAAGTGGAAGAAACCGAGGACGAAGGTACGTAATCTCATCAAGATGGAAGTACCCGAAAACTTGGCAATGCAAGCGGGTAATACTCGACGGTGACATTGGTTCGCAACGCATACAGTTGCAGTAAACATGGCAATGACAAAACTTTAAGTAATCAAAATTATTGTTAATAGTGATTAAATGTGTTAAAATACACTTATGGAAGGCATTGTTATGAACACATCTAATATCACTAATTACAAAACCAAAAGATTTTGCTGAATTATTGGGTGTCTCAGTCAAAACGTTACAACGTTGGGATATATATAATAATTTTTGTCGTCACGGAGAGGACACAGCATAATAAATGCGACAGTGGCTCAGTTGGTAGAGCACCTCCTTGCCAAGGAGGAAGTCGCTGGTTCGAGTCCCGTCTGTCGCTCTCATACATAGCGGAAATCTTGTTCAGCAAGGTTTCCGTTTTTTTATAACAACAAAGGAGAAAACGTCAATGAACAAACAAAATGCAGTAACTAACAAGAAGTTTGATCTTAGTGTGGCTACGTTACATATTCTGGCGATGACACTTATGCTAATGGATCACCTTTGGGCAACCTTACTTCCGGCACAGGAGTGGCTGACTTGTGCAGGTCGTGTAGCATTTCCTATCTTTGCGTTTATGACGGTAGAAGGATATTTTCACACACATAGTTTTAAAAAGTATATGCTTCGTTTGCTGGCGTTTGCCCTAATCTCTGAGATTCCATTTGACCTGATGTATGGTGGTACGTGGTTTTATCCATTTCATCAGAATGTCATATGGACATTTTTGCTGGCACTTCTAGGAATTCATTTGATGGAAACCGTGCACAAAAAACAGAACGTCTTTTTATATGTAATCACGGTTGTTCTTGTTGTTGTCGTGGGAGCCTTACTTGGAACATTAAGCATGGTAGATTACTATGGCGCAGGCATTTTGACAGTCTTTGTGTTCTATTTGTTCCGTGGAAGAAAATGGTGGTGTCTGTTGGGACAAATCACTGCGCTTTATTGGATTAATGTGGAAATGTTAGGCGGTCTGATGTATCCGGTACAATTAGGTGGAATGCAATTTGAAATATGCCAGCAGGGATTAGCTCTTTTTGCATTGCTGCCAATCTGGTTATATCGTGGAAGACAAGGACATCACAGCAAACCGTTCCAGTATCTTTGTTATACATTTTATCCTGTACATATGATAATTTTGGTGCTTATATTAAATTATGTGAACCGATGATCGACAACAAAGGAGATAATGAGTATTGGTTTGTTAAAATGTCAAAAAAATAGAGCGTATATTTTGTAATGGTTTACGCATTTAACCTTTGTAATAACTGCCTTTCTATTTTACTATGTAATTAAGAATGCATGGTAAAGAAGGGATAAATATGGCACAGAGCAGAATTCGAATCGTGGATGTAGCAGATGCGTTAGGACTTAGTACTGCGACTGTTTCAAAAGTGTTTGTGATGTCATCATTGAATGCAGAGTATGTTGCAGGCTTCTTTTTCGATTGTTGACCAAATCATGATTGGGCAGTTAGGGGAGACCAATATATCGGCGGTTGGTTTATGCGGCAATTTTTCTTTGATTTTCTCTGTGGTGATTGGAGCAGTCAGTACGGTCGCGGGTATATTAATAGCACAATTTATTGGTGCTGATGATCTTAAAGAGGCATGGTGTGGCTTCGATGTGAGTCTTATCTGTGGATTGCTGATAGCTGCTGTTTTTTTGTTTGTATCGGGATTGTTTCCAGCTCAAATTCTGAGACTTTATACCAAGGATGTGGAGATTATAAATGCAGGTATTGTATATTTTAGAATAATATCATTATCCTATATTCCGATGTCAGTTATTACCAACAAGAAATGACAGCACACAAAAGTAGGTGCATAACCCTACGTCTCTGGGTACGGTTCTATCCGACCTCCGGAGTTATATATAAACCTGGCGACTACTGAAAGCCACCCGGGGCTTATCCTTCCCTTTAGTTTCTTCAGCAAAGAATCACTGGATTTCAGGAACTTTATATCAAAATCCATGAGATGATGCAGCATCGATCTCATCTGTCCGCCTATGTTTGCTTCATTTTGGCTGATCCACCATTTCCAGTGCTTCATGGTACCTTCACAGGGATAATCCTCCGTACCTAAATCATCAGATCCAACCACTTCATCCACCACATCCTCTATGATATCAGAGTGCGGTGAACAGTATAGGAGTATCTCATATTCATGGAACTGCCATAGGAGCAGCTTCTTCTGAGAGAGTGATTGATGCCTGTGTGCATCCAATAGGAAATGGGCAGTACAAGATGTGGTATAAGGATGAGAATCATGATTCCTATACATACATTGCCATCAGTAATGACCTCTATCATTGGGATGTGTGTGGAAAAGAAATTGACTATAATAGTCATGAAGGGCCTAATGTATTTGAACTGGGCGGCAAGAAATGGATGATCACAGATGAATGGAATGGACTGGGAGTCTATGAAACACAGGACTATACACACTGGGAAAGACAGGGGTATATTCTACTTTACGCATCCGAATTTTTCCAATGAACATCGACTAGATAAGTCATATATTGCCAATGCAGAGGACGGCAGAGCATGCATACAGGCAGCACAGCTGGAAGTAAAAGACAGCAGGCTTGTATATAATAGAAATCAACAATTTGAAATGAGACTGTAGAAAAATAATAGTTATATGCTATAATATCTATATGTATAGATACAATTAACCGAACTAGAGGAAATGTGAGGATGAAAGATGAAAGAAATTAACAATATCTGGCATTTTTTCGAGAATATGAATGAGTATGTATATGTTACGGATATAGAGACATATGAGATGATATATATGAATCGCAAGACATTGGAAGCTTATGGGTTAAAATCCCTGGATGAAATAAAAGGCAGAAAATGTTATGAAATATTGCAGAAGTCATCGATTCCATGTGGCATGTGTAATAATGATAAAATCTGCGAAGGATTCTTTGAAGAATGGCGTCATTATAATTCGGTTATAGATAAATATCTAATTCTGAAGGATACATTGGTTGAAGATCCACAGGAGCATAGAAAGTACCGGCTTGAAATCGGGATAGATATCAGTGAAGAACGCATACAGGATAAAGCACTCCAGAAATATAACAGTATGGAGGCGCTGGTAAACGAAGGACTGCGAATTGCGCTCATGGCAGCAACCCCGGATGAATCTATCTATGCGATTCTGGAGTACCTTGGCAAATCACTGAATGGTGAGAGAACTTATATATTTGAGAAAAATGAGAAGGGCGGAGACAATAACACCTATGAATGGGTTGCAGAGGGAGTAAAACCGGAGAAGGATAATCTGCAGAACCTTCCGCCTGAGATCTGTGCAAACTGGTATCGCAGATTTCAGAAAGGAAAGCATATCGTATTTCACGATCTGGAAGAAATCAGGGAAAGCGATCCTTTACAATATGAGAATCTCAAGAGACAGGATATTCATACCCTTGTAGTTGTACCGTTATATGATGATGGTAAAGTTATTGCTTTTTATGGAGTGGATAACCCACCGCCTTTATCTTTGAAATATACATCTAATATGCTTCAGATTATGGGACACTTCCTCGTGTCATGTATCAGAAGAAGGAATCTGATGAGAGAGCTGGAAGATATGAGTTATAAGGATGCGCTTACCGGATTTGGCAACAGATTTGCCATGAACAGATATATTTCACAGATTGACCACAAGAAGAGTATGGGAGTGGTCTATTGTGACATTACCGGATTAAAGCACGTCAATGACACCATGGGGCATAAGGCGGGAGACCAGCTGATTCTGAGGGCACGCGACTGTCTGAGTAAAGCATTTGGCGATTATGGTGTGTTCCGCATAGGGGGAGACGAATTGCTTGCACTCTGTTCGCAGATTGAGCAGGATGTGTTAGAAGAGCGCATCAGACTTTTAAAGAAATTGATGGAAGAGAATACTGTGAATATGGCAGTGGGTATGATATGGCAGGATGAAGCAACAACAGAGCTGGATATATTATTGCAGGAAACAGAGAAGCGCATGTATGCCGATAAAGCAGAGTATTATAGAAAGAATGGAATTGAACGCAGAAGACGTTAAGCATTCACATACTATATTATATAAAAGAAAGGGACTATACTTTTTCAAGAACAATATTTTTTTTATGGTTTTTAGTTTTTCACCATATTTATTTTTTTGACGGCAAGATATATCGAATCTTATATTTTTTCTTTTTACATTTCCAAGATGTAATATTGGATTGTTTAAATCCAATTCCGCAATAGTATCATTCACAACATCATCTACACCTGTATAAACTGCTGTTGCCGTTAAGCATAGAACTGGAAAAGCGTATCCATTCTTTTTTACTGACTTAAGAAAATCTCCTAAAAACCAGTAATCTGATCTAAAATCTCTCCCCCATGATGTAACTGTATGAGCTTCATCTATTACTAACAGACCAATTTTTCTTTCACCTAACAATGTTTGAAGTCCTGTTGTTAGTAATAATTCTGGTGCTAAATATACAATAGATTTCTTTCCGCTTCTTATTTCATTAATTCGTTGTTGTCTCGTTTCATATGAAATTGAAGAATTAATGCAAGTAGCTGTCTTCACGCCTCTCTCGTTTTCCAAAGCGGATGTGTTCAGTATGAACAGAAAGAATTCTTACTATGTGCTTTTCTCAAAATCCGGATTTACAGAGGCTGTTCTGAATGAAGTGAGGTCTGATGACAGTATTCTGTTAGTGGATTTGGCAGAGCTTAAGAAGTTTTAGAAAAAGTGTTGACCGTTTATTAGAGAAATCTAATGGCGGTCTTTCTTTTTGCCCAAAGTCGATGCTACATCGACAAGGCTATAAGCATTTGCAGTATATTGTAAAGCATGATGCAGCTAAGAAAGTGGAGCAGATTGATTATAAAAACCTGCCTCAAAGAACGAAGAAGCAGAAGAAATACTATCGTCAGGCAGAGAACAGAGCAAGAAGAAAAAGTGTGAGCAGAGTTCTTGATTTGTTTGCGGAGCTTGAAGTAAAGGGAGAACTCACAAGAGCATCATTCGGCTAGAAGGAAAGAGGGATGAAGAGATTTTTTAGCGGCTACAGAAGAAAAAGAGAATTGAAGGCTTCGTTTTACAAAATGTACATAGTTTGTTACAATATTAAATGGATTGTTATGTTTTGTGAATAGTTTAAATAATCAAATGGTGGTATGTCCTAATTATCATAGTATTATTCATGACATGAGTTCGATATATGATAGAAAAAGGATGATGTTTCTATTCAATAATAGCGTAGAGGAGATGTTGGTGCTCGATAAGCACTTGGTGTGATATGAACAATAAAACATTGGATTACTATAATCAAAACGCGGATCAGTTTGTTAAGGGAACGGTATCTGTAGATTTTAAGAAAACCCAAGATAGGTTCCTTGAAGCATTATCGGGAAAAAGAATATTGGACTTTGGCTGTGGCTCAGGAAGAGATACAAAATATTTTATTGAGGCGGGATTTGAGGTTGTAGCAACTGACGGATCAGAGGAGCTTTGCAAGAGTGCAAGTGAGTATACTGGCATCACTGTGAAGCAGATGCTTTTTGGGGAACTTGAGGATATAGATAGATATGATGGAATATGGGCATGTTCATCCATTTTGCATTTATCTAAGAGAGAATTAATAGATGTATTTGAGAGGATGACCAGAGCGCTATGCCAGAATGGAATTATTTATACATCCTTCAAATATGGAACTTTTGAAGGTGAGAGAAATGGAAGATTCTTTACGGATTTTACTATTGAAAATTTTAAGAATTTTATAAAAGATATTAGAAAACTTTCGATTGAAGATTTTTGGATTACAGGGGATGTAAGACCAGGAAGGGAGAAAGAACAGTGGTTGAATTTAATACTGAGAAAGACAAATTTATAATTCAACACACTGATTTTTCACTAAGAGAACAGGTGATTTATCCGAATGGAGGTACATCGCGTTTTTATGATAATGGAGTGGATATGGTCATAATAGATGACGATATTTGTGAGCACAAAGATGGCGAGCCGGTATTCTCATACATGCTTATAACAGATAAGCAAAATAATTATATGCATATGTTTCAGAGAGTATTTCGTTTTCTTGGATATTATCAGGAAGAGGTGGATAAGTATCTTAATAAAAATGAAATGACCATGCCTGTGGATTATGTTATTACAATAGGTGACAGAGGAGAGCAGGCAGATGTTTCGCCATTGGAACTTCATTTTGAGCAGAACTTTTTGAATGCCTATGGAATTAATGCCCTAAAATATTTATCGCGAGAATATGGAATCTGTGATGAAGAGGGAAAGAATTATTTTCTCGATTATTTTGTAAGAACTAGAGATAAAAAACTTGCAGTAGAAGAAAATGGGGTTACATATCATCATCCACAGATTATAGGTGTTGAAAGATATAAGAATCAGTTGAGAAAGCAAAACACATGTGCTTTGTGGGGAATAAAGTTATTCAGATTTTCTTCAGAGGATTGTGCTTTTGATAATAGAATAGAGGATGACATTAAGCAGTTTTTCGGAAAGGATACGTCTGGATTTGTTGATAATGGTTTGAAAATTGATAGACCAGTTGAACTATATGAGCACCAAACGGTTAGCTTGCAGGAGATTCAGCAACGAAGAGAAGCTGGCATAAAGGCTTTTTTGATAGTCCTACCTACAGCAGCAGGTAAGTCAAGGATTGTAGAAGAGGATTTGAGAGAATTTTCCAAGAAGAATCATGGCTTCAAAGGACTTATTCTTGTTCCCGGGGTAAATATACTGGCTGACTGGGAAGAGAGAATAAAGACTTCGCTTCCTGAATTGGTAGATAAGATCGATATAAGAACTTATGCATTTATGGCAAGACATTATACGGATGTTCAAACGGATTATTACAGTTATGTGGTAGTAGATGAAGCACATCACGCAGTAGCTCCGGTATTAAAGAGAGTAATCCAGTATTTCAATTCAGACTTTACAATTGGTCTTACAGCTACCGATCAGAGGCCAGATAAGAAAAAACTGGAAACAGTTTTTGGTACATATGCAACATCATTATCCTTAAAAGAAGCAATGGAGAAGGAAATTGTTGCAAAAGCCAATGTATATAGGATCGAAACCAACATCGATTTGTCACAGGTTAGATTTAACGGAAAAGACTATGTAAATGCGGATTTGGAGAAAAGAATCAGGGTTACATCGAGGAATGAACTTATAGTCAGTATCCTTGAAGAATATTTTACATCTGGAGAGGCAGGATTGCGACAAGGAGTAATATTCTGCGTCAATATTTCTCATGCTAATGAGATGGCTAAATTACTAAATAAAGCAGGGATAACGGCAGCAAGTTTAACTGGCCAGGCAAAGAAGCCTGCAACGATCATGGATGATTTTAAGCAAAAGAAAATTCGTTTTCTTTGTGCGTGCAATATGATTTCTGAAGGATGGGATTATCCAGAGCTTGGAATCTTGGTAATGGCCAGACCTACATTATCAAAGGTACTTTATCTGCAGCAGATTGGCAGAGGATTAAGAAAAACCGCTGTTAAAAAGAATGTAATCGTCATTGATGTAGTCGATGAATATGGTGCAATGGTAAAGGCCTGCAATATGCATTCGATATTTGCAAATCCATATTATGTGCCGTTTGGCGATATTACACGAACAGATTACATACCAGGTGAGTTGTTGCTTATTGATGGCATAGAAGAGAGAATAGAACGAATTACCGAAGTTGACATTAATTCGTTTGAAAATAAGTATGGTGATTACTTGAGCCAGGAACAGGTTGCTAGAGAATACTTTGTTAGTACGGGAACAGTGACTGGTTGGATTAAGAAGAAAAAAATATTGCCAACTGTAGAGTATAAATTCGGAAGTAAATCACTATTTCTGTTTAGTCCGGAAGACGTAGAGAAATATAGGAATGAACTTGGTATAAAAGAGCATAGCGATAAAACGATAAAAGATGATTTCTTTGAATTTTTAGAAGAAAGAGATTACTCATTATCGTATAAAATGCCATTCATGCTTGCCTTTATTAAGTATATAAATTCAATCGGGGATGCAAAGATTGATGAGGTGCTGGATGATTACATTGCGTTTTACCAAGACAGATTAGACAGAGGGCTACAGGTAGATAGAAGTACATGTCCGTATAATGAAGAGATGCTTAAGGATAGGAAAGCTATACGTAGGAATATGCTGACAAATCCTTTTGAAAAGTTTGAACGAAAGAGATTTTTGTATTACTCAAAGGATCTGAATGTTATTTCCATGAATCATGTGTTGTATAGCCAGATGGAAGATTCAGACTGGGAGAGAATACGAGATCAATTACAGGAAGATCTTAAAAGTTATTATTCAGAAATGGGTGGAATCTAAAGGAGGTGATCTGGATGACAATATGATGATTCTTATGTGTTAGAAACTATAGTTATGATGTTGCAAAATGGAGTGATTTGGATAATGTGCGATATTTTTATAATTTCTTCAAAAAACATGAAGATGAATTTAAAGAAGATTATCCATGAAAAGACCATTATATATAATAAAAGTGCCATTTATAAGACTATGAAGCGAGGTAGTGGATATGGAAAAAGATCCGTTTAAGGAATATTTGAGGGAGTCTGAGCCGGATAAAGTTCATAAGGGGTATGCTTGGAGTACGGCAATCGGACTTCAGGCAGTGGACGGACTCAAACCATCTAAATATTTGATTGATACCGCCATTCAGAACATTGAAGGCAAAATCACGATGAAAGAAGCACAGAGCCTTATCGACAGCTATTATGAGGAAAGACCCGTCCATTTGTCTGATGATGAACGTACCGAAGAAGCAGATAAGGTTTCTTTTCGTATTGCAGAAATTCTTTCTGAAACAGCGTTCTCATTTTCTCCGAATGAGTATATCTCTATCCACCGCAAACTTTTTCAGGGGATTTATAAACATGCCGGAAAGATTAGAGATTACAATATTACAAAGAAAGAATGGGTGCTTGATGGGGCAACTGTTATGTACGGTAGTGCTTCTGAACTGAGAGTCACACTTGAATATGATTTTTCGCAGGAGAAAGATTTTAGTTATAAAGGACTTTCAATGGACGAGATTATCCATCATCTTGCGGTATTTGTTTCAAGGTTATGGCAAATCCATATCTTCGGAGAAGGCAATACGAGAACAACGGCAGTGTTCTTCATCAAATATTTGAGGACACTTGGGTTTTCTGCAACCAATGATATTTTTGCAGAAAATGCGTGGTATTTCAGAAATGCACTTGTCCGTGCAAACTATACGAACCTGCAAAAGGGTATTTACGAAACAACAGAGTATCTGGAAGCATTTCTCAGAAACCTGCTTTTGAGCGAGAAAAATGAGCTTCATAATCGAGATCTTCATATAAGTGGACTTTTGAACGAAGAAAAAGTGGACATTGGGGATACAAAAGTGGATATTGAAAGTGTACTTTCCGAAAAAGGCAGCGACTTCTCAGCAAAAACAACGGTTCATATCCATAGACTCTTTGAAAAGTTTGGTTTTGATGAGGTGTTTGGAAGAAGTGCAGTTATGGAAATTCTTGAACTGAAAGGTTCAGGTGCTTCAAAACTTCTTTCCAATTTGGTACAGGCAGATATTATTGAACCAGTATCTGGTCATGGAAAAGGAAAATATAAATTTAAGAGATAATTGCTCCTGTGAGATATTTTGGTAATAATTTACCAAAATATCTTTTAGAAAACTTGAGAATAGCTCTTAAACGATGTATAATAGAAGAAAATTTAGCAAAAACTAACCGAAATATCTTTTGAGAGTGATGATCGCTATGGGAAAAGAGATAAAAAGAGACTATTATTTGGCCCAGCTGATAAAGAGAAAAAATAACGGACTGATAAAAATTGTGACTGGCATCAGGAGATGTGGAAAATCTTATCTGCTACGTACCATATTTAAGAACTATCTCATCGAAAGCGGAGTGGATGAGGGGCATATTATTGAGATGGCATTTGATTTATACGATAACATAGAGTATAAGGATCCGAAGGTATTTTATCCATGGGCGAAGGGACAAATAAAGGATGATGGCACATATTATTTCCTTTTAGATGAAGTGCAGCTGCTTGATGAATTTGTAAGCGTATTAAACGGACTTGCTGATAGGAAAAATTGTGATGTGTTTGTAACCGGAAGTAATGCAAAGTTTTTGTCGAGAGATATAGCTACGGAGTTTGGGGGGCGAGGGGATGAAGTGCATATGTATCCCTTAAGCTTTTCTGAATTTATGTCTGTGTATGATGGAAATCGATATGATGGATGGAATGAATACATTATCTACGGTGGCATTCCGCTTGTTGTTTTAGCTGAGACGGAAGAGCAGAAAATGGCTATTCTGGACAATCTATTTAGGGAAACTTATATCAGTGATATAGTAAAGAGAAATAAAATTAGAAACGTAGGAGAGCTGGAAGCACTATTGGATATTCTTTCGTCTGCAATTGGTGCATTGACAAATCCGAATAAGCTTCAAAAGACTTTTAAGAGTGTGAACCGTTCAAAGATTACGGCTACTACCATCACGAAATACATTGAGTATTTAGAGGATGCATTCTTAATTGAGGAAGCCGTGAGGTATGACATAAAGGGCAAGTCTTATATTGGTACACCTTTGAAATATTACTTTATGGACCTGGGGCTTAGAAATGCACGTATTAACTATAGACAAATAGAGATAACTCACTCTATGGAGAATGTCATTTATAATGAGCTTAGAATGAGAGGATTCAGCGTTGATGTAGGAAATCTTACCATAGTGGAGAATGGAAAAGACGGCAAGGCTGTAAAGAAACAGTTAGAAGTAGACTTTATATGTAATAAAGGTTCTAAAAAGTACTATATTCAGTCAGCATACCAGCTTGGCACAGAGGAAAAATTAGCACAGGAAATTAGACCATTCCTCAAGATAAAGGACTGCTTTAAAAAGATTGTCATTACCTCCGATACTCCAAAGCCATGTTATACAGATGAAGGGATTTTAATGATGAATGTGTATGATTTCTTATTAAACCCGGAACTGATAGATTTATAGATTGGTTTCTATGTTGATAATTATGGGGTTTCTAAAAGCCATTTCCATGCAGGAAGCACTGAAATCGGGATTCCATCACATTCAAAGGATGCTTCCTCGCAGGCTGCTTTTGTTGCCAGATGAGGTGGATAGATCGCTTATAGAGTTTTAGAAACGAACTTGGATTAGTTGACTCTAACAATGGGGGATGATATGATAACAGAAGCCGGAAGGCTTCTGTTATCTTTTTGTGGGCAATATCTTAATCCGTTTTCTTGCCAAGACGGGAGCGGACGATCGTAAAAGCAGGGATGACCAGAGAAGGAATTCCGATGTATCCGATAATGGTGGTTCCCTTCTGGAGCAGGGCTTTCATACCAAAAGAAGCTCCCAAAGCAGCAAGGCCAAGGAGAATGACGGTGATAACAGCCCGGCGCAGCTGCACATTTTTAATGCAAGAGAAAAGCTTGTTAAATCTTGCACATCCGGCACCGGCCAGTCCGGCAGCACTTGTGAGGACTGCGAGTGTCATCAGAACAACAAAAAGGATAGTCAGCCAGGAAAAGCCAAGTTTTCCGAGTACAGCCATAATGGGTACGGCTACGACACCTGAATTGCAGAGATCCGGGATGACTGTAACATAGCAGAAAAGAGTAAATGCGATGGAAATCATCAGAACCACAGTGATGACATAACCTGCAATGATCGCTTTTCTGGTTTCCTCACGGCTTTTTAATATATCTGCTACTGACATGACGTTAAAGCAGATCGTGGACTGGAAGCAGCCATACAAAACTGCACTGAAAACAGCATAGAGAAGATTAGGCTCTTTCGTGCTGACAGGGGCAGAGGTAAGTGCAGCGCCAAGGTCATACTGACCAAATACAAGACTCAGAACGGCGGTCAGAATGACAACAAAAACGATGGCATACATCATATATTTGGAAGCAAGGGAAAGAAGCTTTGATCCATACAGACATAGCAGTGCAGAAATAATGATAGTAGGGATTGCAGCACCCCAGTAGCTGAAGCCGAAACTCATAAGTACGTTTGCTTCGCCTGAGAAAGCAAGACCGCCGGCACACATAACGGTGGCAAGGAAAAGAAGATCATAGATGATACTGATGAATTTGCCAGCCTTTTCTCCGTAGCAGGAAAGGACAAAGGGCTTATAGCTGGTTGTATTGTGGCTTCTTGCATATTCTGTCATATAGAACATGACACCGCCGGTCACCAGCATGGCAAGCAGTGGCATGACGAGACCGATCCAGCCATATTTTACATAGTAGGTGACACTGAAGGCACCGGTAGCAAAGCCGGGACCAAAGTGGCCGCCGAGCCATACAGCTGCGACGCCAAGGTAAGATGAAGCAAAGATGTTTTGTTTTTTCATTGGTTTTTCTCCCTCATTATTAATTATGATCAAAAGATGTTCTTGCTGCGAGAGCATCCTTAAAATCCTGAGCCATCTGGATGTGAAGTGGATGCGTCAGATAGTCATTAAGATGTTCACTGCTGTCAAGCTGGACAACTGCCATGAGATCGGCATTGGAATCCCGGTCTACACAATTCCTGAAAACGACCGGGTCTGTGAGAAAAGGCAGCAGCTGATTCAGCTTTTCGTAGGTTTCACGGACACTGGCTTCCACGGCATCAAGATCAGTTCCGGGTTTGAATTTTAACAGAACATAGTGTGTCATATTGGTTTTCTCCTTTTTGCGTAGTATACTTATGTATAATTATACAAACGGATTATACTGCAAGGGGAGTAGGCCAACAAGTATCCAAAAGGGTACCATTTGCACGAAATAAGGGAAAATGAACTATACATATATTGTAAAATGCAGTGATAAAACCTTCTATACAGGCTGGACAAATGACCTGGAAAAGAGAATAGAAATGCATAACAGTGGAAAGGGAGCCAAATATACGAAAGCACGGCTGCCGGTAGAGCTGGTGTATTATGAAGCTTTTGACACAAAAGAAGAAGCGATGAGCCGGGAGTGGCATATCAAGAGGCTTTCCCGGTCAGAAAAACAGAAGCTGATCGAGGCAGCAGACTTAAAGAAGCTGTGATCTGATCAGGAACCTGCATTGAAAGTCAGAGGGGAGAATATGTACATTCAGATAGAGCATGCAACTAAAAAATATGGTATGGGAGAAGCAGCAATTTATGCTCTTTCAGATGCCTGTCTTACAGTTGAAAAAGGAGAGGTCTGTGTGATCCTCGGTCCTTCCGGATCCGGTAAAAGTACCCTGCTTAATATGCTGGGTGGACTGGATCGGTTGGACGAGGGTCATATTTTTATTGAGGGAAAAGATATTACAGCTCTTTCCAGGAAGGAACTGGGTGAATACAGACGGCTTCAGCTTGGATTTGTATTTCAGTCCTATAATCTGATCCCGGAACTGACGGTACATGAAAATGTACAGGTGGTGACAGATATTGCAGAGCATCCGCTTGAGATCGATCCTCTGCTGGAAAAGCTTGGAATGAAGGAGCATGCAGATCATTTTCCTTCGGAGCTTTCCGGTGGTCAGCAGCAGCGCTGTGCCATAGCACGGGCGCTGGTAAAAAATCCGGGATTTCTGTTATGTGATGAGCTGACGGGTGCACTTGATTCTGTTTCTTCCAGAGAAGTGCTGTCAGTGCTGGAAACAGTCAATAAAGTCTATGGGACGACGATCATTATGATCACCCATAATGAAGGAATTGCAGCGATGGCAGACCGGGTGATCAGGATCCATGACGGCAGGATCACAGAGAACCGCAGGCAGGATAAAAAACGGGTAAAGGAGCTGGAAATCTGATGGTGATTCACAGAAAAATCCGCCGCTCTGTAAAAGCAAATATATCCTTTTATCTGGTATCTGCAGTGCTGACTGCGATTACAGTAGCGATGATCATTGGAGCCTGTGCAACAGCAGATACACTGGAACAGGAAGCCGGTGGCATGCTGGACACATACCAGGTGGAACAGGCAGAATTTAAGATGGACGGGATGCTGTCAGAGGAGCAGATAAGAGCTTTTGAAAAGGAATATGATCTCCTTCTGGAGGAGCAGGTTTCCTGTGATGTGAGAGTGAAGATCGGAGCAGGGACTGTCCTCAGGATCCTTGGAGAAAATGAGAAGGTCAATCTGGTTGATATACTGGAGGGAGAAGATATTTCTGCAGACGATGATATTCTGATCTCCAGGCGTTTTGCAGAAGGACATGGTATTCAGATCGGGGATGTCATGGAGCTTTTCGGACAGGTATTTACGGTCAGCGGTTATGTGGCAAGGCCGGATTATCTGTATTGCCTGCAGGATATCACAGATCCTTTTGGAAATTATGATACCTTTGGACTTGTCATTATGAAAAAAGAGGTAATGAAAAGGCTCACGGCAACGGTATCTTCCTACGGTGTGGTCTACCGGGATCCTGCAAGGGAAAAAGAATTCCGGAAGGCCTTATATGAGACGGCAGAACCGGATGAATATATGACAGATACCCAGAATGCACGGCTCAGTCTGCCAAGGTCAGAACCGGAAATGCTCAGAAGCGAGTTCGTTTCCTATGCGCTGATTCTGTTCTTACTGGTGATCGTACTGCTTTCCTTTATGCTGTCGAGGATGGTGCAGAGAGAGTCTAAGACCATAGGTACTTTGCTTGCGCTGGGATACCGGAAGGGAGAACTGATCCGGCATTATGCGATGTATGGGCTGATTCCGGGAGCTTTCGGATCTGTTCTTGGTATTTTGATCAGTATTCCTTTTTCCAGAGGCTTTTCCTGGTATTTTATGCAGAATCTGGAACAGATACCCTATGAGGTGGCATACCCTGTGTGGATAGCAGTGATATGTCTCTTTGTACCGGCGCTTCTGTATCTGGCAGCCTCTGTTCTGGTGCTGAATGGAAAGATCAGAATGGATGTGGTGCCCCTTTTAAAAGGTGGTGGCAAAAGCCACAGGGTTTCACGGATCCTGCGTCATCAGAAGGGCTCTTTTCAAAAGACCTACGCAGTGCGTGTCCTTCTTGGCAACCTTTCGAGGAGTATTACTTTCCTGATTGGTATGGCAGTAGCGTGCATGATCATTTTACTTGGTGGCACTTGCCAGGACAGTCAGCACAATCTGCTGGACAATAAGATCTCCCAAGTGACAGATGCCAGTTATGAAACCGGTCTGAAAGCCTTTCATACAGGGACGGTGACAGATGGAGAGACACTTATCGATGTGAACTTTGGCGTAACCGGAAAGACCAAGGGGTTTAATCTGGTTGGATATGATGAGGACAATGTTCTTCTTGAGAGAAAGACTCTTTCCGGAAGACCAGAAGAATACGGAAAATACTATATGACCAGTGCGGCGGCCAGATATTATGGCATAGAAGCGGGAGATACCTTCACCTTTTATCATCAGATTTCCATGGAAGAAACAACAGTGGAGATTACTGATATTATTGACAATGATATCATGCTGCTTCTCATGACCAGTAAGGAAAATGCGGCTGAGATCGTTGGAGTTACACCAGATTCCTATAATAATATCCTCAGTCTGGAAAAACCGGATGTGCCGGAGAATGAGATCCTGCTTGTGAGGGATCTTGGTGGATATCGTGATAAATATGAAAGCCTGCTGTCGACAACGGCGGTGGTATATAAGATTTTACTGCTTGCAGGCATACTGATCTGTATACTGATCGTGAACCTTCTGAGTAGTATGGTGATCGAAGAAAACAGCCGGAATATTTCCATGCTGAAGGTGCTTGGCTACCGGAGCAGGGAGATCAGGAGAATCGTACTTTTGCCAAATCATATCCTAGTGCCGGTCAGCTATCTTCTGTCAATTCCGTTCACTTTGCTTCTGACTAATGCCATGATGGCAGATACGATAGAAAATTCCGGGGTACTGATCGAGACAGTAGTACGTCCGCAGACACTGATTCTATATTTTCTGATCGTGGTGGCAGCGTATCTGGTTTCCCTGCTGTTTGCAGGATGGAAGCTGCAGAAGGTAAATATGGTGGAAAGTCTGAAGGAAGAGAGGGAGTAAGAAAAAATGGGAAGCAGGAAACTGAAGATTACAGCAGTCAGCGTAGGTACCAGAGGGGATGTGGAGCCGCTGATCGAGCTGGGAACCGAGATGATCCGGAGGGGACATGAGTTCCGGGTAGCGGCGCTGGAAAAGTTCCGCCCATTGGCAGAACAGAGACAGGTACCCTTTATCCATCTGGATGGGGATGCGGATTATTTCATGAAGCTGATGGTAACCGATTACAGGAAAAGTACAGATTTCGTGAATGGCTACAGGGCATTTTATGAGAGTGTGCCCGGTATTTTTGATCAGATCGCCGATGCGGTCAAAGGACAGGATGCAGCATTTTACGGAACCTGTTCCTTCTTTGTAAGGTCAGCCTGTGATTATCATCACGTGACCTGTATACGTTATTTTTTCAGCCCCTTTGACAGGACAAACCAGTATTCCCTGTATACGGATAAGCATAATTCTCCTATGGTAGGGCTGACCTATCTGTCAGCAGAACCGGGAATGAATATGATCACCATGCAGCTCATGAACCGTTGGAGAACGGAGCACGGGCTGAAAAAGTGGACAATGTTTGATGATTACCGTAAGCAGGATGGAAAGCCGGTTCTGACTTTTTATCCGGTATCGCCGGTACTGATGCCGCCGGATCCGAAGTGGGGAGAGCATATCCATGTGACAGGCTACTGGTATCATCCGGAAGAGAGGATGGAGGATGACAGAGTACCTGATATCAGGGAGGAAGAAAAGCCGGTTTTTATTGCCTTTGGCAAGGCTTCCTCTCCGGAGCTGTCTCTTTTACAGGAGAGGGTGATCCGGGTACTGACAAAGACCGGGATCCCGGCGATCGTACAGGCAGATCAGCTTACAGAGGAGACGAGAAAGCAGGGTGGGAAAAATATCACCTTTATCGGGACAGTTTCCTATGCGGCTATTTTTCAGAAGGTGCGGGCAGTGGTACACCATGGCGGCAACAGCACCAACGGCCTTGGTCTTCGGGCAGGGCTTCCTACTCTTGTGATTCCGCTTGCACTGGATCAGTATTATTATGGAAGAACTGTCCATGAACTGCAGGCAGGACCGGCACCGCTGTATATCCGGAAGCGGATTTGCAGCGAGGAAGAACTGGAAGCGGCATTAAAAGACCTTGTCAGTGGAAAGTATGATGCCGGAGCAAAGAGAGTATCAGAAAAACTGCTTCTCGAGGACGGATGCCGGGAAGCTGCGGATATTCTGGAGAAACATTTCAATATTTTATAAGGGAGGACAAAGAATCATGATGGAGTACAAGGGAAGCTATTTTCGTTTACTGACATGGCTGGTGAAAAAGCCAATGTACCGTAAGTACGGAAAGGAAAAGACCAGAAAGTGGATCCGGGAGTCCAATGCGGTCTACAGAAAAATGCTGGAGGAATCTGATGATATCGGATCTGACAATCCCATGGCCGGCAATACCTATATGGGCTATGTATTCATGGCAATCTGGAAAGCGGCTGACGGAGAGATCAAAGTGGAGGATTTCAAGAAGGTAACCCAGGAAATGATGGACCGTCCCCTTGTGAAGATCATAAAGGGCGGAAATGATATGAACCGCAAAGAGGATGTGGAAAAGATGAGCAACATGCTCCACGCTGCGGATGCCTGGCAGAAGGCACATCCGGAGTATGCGGAAAAATCCTGGGATTTCCATTTCGATGAAACAAAGCACAAAGACGGGTTTTATTATTACTTTACCAGATGTCCTATGGAAACTTATGCAAGGGAGCATGGCTTTATGGAGGTGCTTCCAGTATGCTGCGATCTTGATTACTGTACAGCAAAGCTGCGTCATGCCAGGCTGATCCGGGATAAGACACTGGCAGATGGCTGTGATATGTGCGAGTACTGGTTTGTGGGCGATCAGGTGAAGAACCCGCAATAGGAAGAAAGGCAGATCAGAGATGCTTGGAAATACAAAGGGAAGACTACTGAACAAATATGTGCCGGATTATGTGCTGTACGATCTGGAAACTACGGGGATCTCCTGCAATTATGATGAAGTGATTGAAATATCTGCTATCCGGGTCAGAAATGGCGTCGTGAGCGAAGAGTTTTCTTCTCTGGTGAATCCGGGGCGGCCGATTCCCTATGCAGCAAGCTGTGTCAATCATATCACAGATGATATGGTGGCCGGATCACCGGACTTTGCAGAGGTCTTACAGGAATTTCTTGATTTTGCTGGGGATGATGTACTGGTCGGTCATAACATCAATGGCTTTGATATGAAATTTCTTTACAGAGACTGTGAAAGATTCTTTGGACAGATGTTGGCTAACGATTATGTGGATACCCTGAAGCTTTCACGGATCTGTATTCCGGGACTTTCTCATTACAGACTGGGAGATCTGGCAGAATATTACGGATTTTCAACAGAAGGGGCACATCGTGCACTGAATGACTGCCGGATGAACCAGCAGATCTATGAAGAACTGGGAAAGGTACTGCGAAATGCCGGAAAACCATATGCAATGAGGGAAAGAGCTGGAACTGGTGCCAGAATGACTGGAAATGAAGGAGTTGTCTTGAACGGGGAAGGAATTAAAATCTGCCCGGTATGTGGACAGATCATGAAAAAACGGAACGGAAGATATGGGGAATTCTGGGGCTGCACAGGCTTTCCTCTTTGCAGACATACGGAGAAAATCTGAATATGGAAAAATTGCATGACAGGGATATCAGGGAGCCCCTGTTCGAATTCCTGGAGGAAACCTATGGAAGGATCCGGATTCTGGAAGAAAAAACCATGGGGAAATCCAGAGCAGATATTGTTATGGTGACACCGGAGTACCTGTATGGGATCGAAATCAAGAGTGATGCTGATACTTACGCAAGACTTGCCAGGCAGGTAAAGGATTATGACAGCTATTACGATTATAATATAGTAGTTGTGGGATCCAGCCATGCGCTTCATATTGAAGAGCATGTTCCGGATTACTGGGGGATCATTACCGTCGAGGTAACAGAGAACTGCTTTGATTTTTATATTCTCCGAAAAGCTGCGGCGAACCCGAAGATGAAGTGGAAACGGAAACTGGAAATTCTCTGGCGGCCGGAGCTGGCCCAGTTACAGGAATGGAATGCCATGCCGAAGTATAAGGAGAAAAGCAAGTCTTTTGTGACAGAAAAGATTCTGGAACGGATTCCAGAGAAGATAGATGAAGAGACGCTGAGGCAGCAGATCAGTGAGCTTCTGATGGAAAGAGACTATAATACTGTAGCGGAAACGCTGGCAGAATACCGAAAGGGAGAAATCCAGAAAAGACTGGAAAAAGAAGAGGATCCGCAGAAACGGGTGGAGCTGCTGGCACAGCAGATGGTCAGTAAAAAACAACTGAGAGGAAGGAAAAGACGCAGACGGACCAGAAGAATGTGGTAATGGACTGTGCAGAGGAGGAAAAGAAAAATGAGCTTGATCAGTGGAATTCATCATGTGGCATTCAAGTGCAGAAATGAAGAGGAATATAAGGAAACCATACATTTTTATAAGGATGTACTTGGCCTTACTGTGGCAAGAAGCTGGGAGACAGGCACCATGCTGGATACAGGAGAAGGCCTGATCGAGATTTTTAACAATGGAGAGGATCCTAAGGAACAGGGCGTTATCCGGCATTTCGCACTGGAAACGGAGGATGTGGAGTCTTGCGTGAGAGTAGTCAGGGAAGCGGGCTATGAAGTGTTTATAGAACCCAAGGATATCGTGATCGCATCAGAGCCGCCATTCCCGGCAAGGATCGCATTCTGCAGAGGACCCCTTCAGGAAGAAATTGAATTTTTTCAGGAAAAGAAGTAGAGAAATCGTTTGAAAATCGGATTGACGATTCAGAGCCGGAGTGTTAAGATAGAGCTACAAAATAGAGTGTTATCGTATAAACGGTTCACCTGTTAATAAGTTTATCAAAAAAGCAACCTACTTGTGGTGAGGGCGGTTGCTTTTTTGATGCCTATGTTTCTGACCGGTTTGTATGATACTTATAATTGTGACAATTTTATGGATGCGTGTATACTCCACCCAAACCATGGCAGAATAATCAGAAACAGGAGGTTTTTGAGATGGTAGAATCTGGAAAAAGAATGGAACAGCTTAAGTCATATCTGCGCAGGTTATCTGAGGGAGAGATCCTTGACAGTGTCCGTGCGGATTTTATGAGAGAATTTAAAGACGTAGATGCTGTAGAGATCATGGAAGCAGAGCAGCAGATGATCAAAGAGGGGATGCCGATTACAGAGGTGCAGAAGCTCTGCGATATTCATTCAGCCCTGTTTCACGGCGTCACGCTGGAGGAGAAAATTGCGAATGCGAGACAGCCGGTGGATGTGACATCTCTTCGGGAAGAAAGAGCAGAGAAAACCAGGAAACTGGTGGAGACAACGGGGCATCCGCTCTTTACGCTGACACAGGAAAATGAAGCGCTTGAGAAGGTTATTGCCAGAATCAGAGAACAGCTTGACCGGAAAGTGACAGAGGCAGCAGGCACTGGAACAGCAGTAAATGGCAGTAGAAATACAGGAGAAAATGCAGTCAGCAGGGAACTTTTATCAGAAATCCGGGAGCTCGCGATCCATTATGCCAAGAAGGGGGATCTTTTATATCCTCTGTTGAAAGTAAAATATGGAATATCAGGTCCGTCTGATGTGATGTGGACGACAGATGACGAGATCCGGGATGAATTATCCGGCCTTGCGAAAGCAAAGGGACAGGATGAAGCGTGGAAACAGCGTATGGAGCGTGCCCTGACACGGGCAGAGGAAATGATCTACAAGGAAGCCAATATTTTGTTTCCTAACTGTGCAGTTCATTTTACAGAAGAAGAGTGGATCGGAATCTATCAGGATGCGAAGGATTATGCTGTCTGTCTGTCGGTTGAACCAAAGAGCTGGGAGAGGGCAGAGAAGATCCTGCAGGAGAGAACAGCGTGTCGGAGAGAATCCGATGGCGGAGAGATCGTGATGGCAGGCGGGCATCTGGAAGTAGAAGAACTGGAAGCCATGCTGAATACGATCCCGATGGAAATTACCTTTGTAGATGTGGAAAATAAAAACAGGTTCTTTAATGAAGGACATAAGGTATTTAAGCGTCCTGCCATGGCACTGGGGCGGGAAGTATTTTCCTGTCATCCACCGAAAGTAGAGCAGCAGGCACGCCGGATCATTGAAGAGTTCCGGGCGGGTACACTGGATGAGGTGCCGGTGTGGATGAATAAAAACGGCAGGATCATGCTGGTGAAATATATGGCAGTCAGAGACAGGAATGGCCAGTATATAGGTACTCTTGAACTGGTACAGGACATGGAGTTTGCAAGAGAGTATTTTGAAAGAAAACATGACTGAAGAGGCAACAGGAATGACAAAAGAAGTGCAGGCAAATAAATACGAAATTGATATGTGCAACGGAACGATCATGGATAAGCTGATTTCGTTTTCCCTGCCGCTGATGCTGTCAGGGATCCTGCAGCTTTTGTTTAATGCAGTGGATATTGTAGTGGTTGGACGCTTCACCGGCAGTCAGGCGCTGGCGGCAGTGGGATCCACTACTGCCCTGATCAATCTGTTCATCAACCTTTTTATCGGTGTTTCGCTGGGAGCCAATGTGCTGGCCGCCAGATATTATGCAGCAGGGAAGCAGAAGGAAATGTCAGAAACAGTACACACAGCGATGCTGTTTGCCCTGATCAGCGGATGTGTCATGGTTCTTGCAGGACTGTTTTTTTCGAGAGGTGCACTGGAGCTGATGGATACACCGGATGATGTGATCAGTCAGGCAGCTCTTTATATGAAGATCTATTTCATGGGAATGCCCTTTTTCATGCTTTATAATTATGGGGCTGCAATCTTAAGGGCAGTAGGTGATACGAAGAGGCCGCTGCTGTTTCTGGTTATTTCAGGAGCAGCCAATGCGGCTCTGAACCTGCTTCTGGTCATTGTCTTTTCCATGGGAGTGGCGGGAGTAGCAGTCGCAACGGTGATCTCCCAGTGTATTTCCTGTGTAATGGTATTATCCTGTCTCATCCGGACAGAAAGCAGTTATCAGCTTTCTCTTAAAAAGCTTCGGATCCGCCCGGCTTATCTTCTGCAAATCTTTCAGGTGGGGATCCCGGCAGGAATCCAGAGTACAGTGATCACCTTTTCTAATGTGCTGCTGCAGTCTTCCGTGAATTCCTTCGGTTCTACGGCGATGGCGGGCTATACTGCAGCCAACAATATTTTCGGATTTCTGTACACGTCGATAAACTCTGTTTCACAGGCATGTATGAGCTTTACCAGCCAGAATTATGGCGCAGGGAAGAAAAAGAGGATGGATCTGGTGCTTCGGGACTGCCTGATCCTGACGGTGGTGATCGGACTTCTGATGGGCGGAGGTGCCTATCTTTTCGGACCGGAGCTGTTACATATTTATACCTCTGACGAGGCAGTAATTGCCTGTGGCATGGAAATTCTTCTTTATACTACGGTCACGTATTTTCTGTGTGGGATCATGGATCTGATCCCGGGAGCACTGCGTGGAATGGGACGGTCTGCAGTGCCCATGCTGCTGTCTGTTATCGGAACAGTAGGAACCAGGATTATCTGGATCTATCTGATCTTTCCGGCACACCGCTCTCTGGCAGTGCTGTTTATCTCCTATCCGGTTTCCTGGCTGGCGACCATCATCATGCAGGCTGCCTGTTTCTTCTTTGTAAGAAGGAATGTTCACAGTAAAATGAAATGATAAATGTTTTTTCATTTACCCCTTTTTTTAGATTGAAAAAAGGGGTAAAATATTCTGATATAGTGTATGTGGGAAAAGACAGAAGAAATACAGGCAGAATACTGCGGCAGAAAGGATCATGATATGTCAATTGACAGAGTGAGGGAATATTTTAAACAATATGGAATGGGAGACAGAATACTGGAATTTCCGGTATCCAGTGCGACGGTAGAGCTGGCGGCACAGGCACTTGGCTGTGAACCATGCAGAATTGCCAAAACCTTATCATTTATGGTAGGGGAGGAGCCTGTTCTTATTGTCATGGCAGGAGATGTTAAGATCGACAATGCAAAGTATAAAGCTAAATTTGGGAAGAAGGCAAAAATGCTGACAATGGACGAGGTAGTACCGCTGATCGGCCATGCTGTTGGCGGAGTATGTCCCTTTGCAGTAAATGAGGGTGTTAGCACATATCTGGATGAATCATTGAAGCGTTTTCCTACGGTATTTCCTGCCTGCGGAAGCAGTAACAGTGCCATTGAACTGAATATGGAGGAGCTGGAAAGGTTTTCCCGCAGTAAAGAGTGGATTGATGTAACTAAGGTAATATAAGGGAGATAGGATAAGCTATGTCAGAAAAAAGAGGTTCATTTAAAAGCAGCTTTGGGTTTGTTGCAGCCTGTATTGGTTCGGCAGTGGGAATGGGAAATATATGGATGTTTCCAACAAGGGTATCACTTTATGGAGGAGGCTCCTTTCTGATCCCATATGTTGTTTTTGTAATCCTTATTGGATTTACCGGTGTGACAGGAGAAATGAGTTTCGGACGTGCGGCAAGATCGGGTCCGGTAGATGCTTTTGGTATTGCCTGTGAGAAAAAGGGAAAAAGGAAGATAGGAGAAATACTGGGAATGATCCCCGTGCTTGGCTCTCTTGCCATGGCGATCGGCTATACAGTAGTCATGGGATGGATCCTGAAGTATACAGCAGGGGCACTTACCGGTTTTTCCATGGATAGTGCAGAGGAATATGCAGCAGCCTTTGGAGAGATGGCATCGGCATTTGGAAATGATGGATGGCAGATCATAGCGCTGATTCTTTGTATGGTGATCCTGATGCTCGGTGTGGGGCACGGAATAGAAAAAGCTAATAAGGTAATGATGCCGGCATTCTTTATACTGTTTGTGATCCTGGCAGTTTATGTAGCCTTTCAGCCTGGGGCAAGGGAAGGGTATCAGTATATTTTCCGTATCGATCCGGCAGCCTTAAAGGATCCTGCAACATGGATATTTGCCCTTGGACAGGCATTCTTTTCCCTGTCAGTAGCAGGAAATGGAACCCTGATCTATGGTTCGTATCTGCCAGATCAGGAGGATATCCCGGCATCTGCAGGAAGAGTAGCGTTTTTCGACACGCTGGCGGCTCTTCTGGCAGCTCTTGTGATCATTCCGGCAATGGCCATGACAGGGGCACAGCTGGATCAGGGAGGTCCGGGTCTTCTGTTTATTTATCTTCCCAATCTGATCCATACCATGGCAGGGGGAAGCGTGATCATGATCGTATTTTTCGTAGCGGTATTCTTTGCAGGAATGTCATCCCTGATCAATCTGTATGAGGCACCGATCGCCACAGTACAGGAGAAGCTTAAGCTCGGAAGAGTGCCAGCTTGTGCGCTGGTTGGCGGCATTAGTGTGATCATTTCCCTGGTCATCCAGGGAATCGTATCAGACTGGATGGATGTGCTGTCCATTTATATCTGTCCGCTGGGAGCAGGACTTGCCGGGATCATGTTCTTCTGGGTTCTTGGAAAGAGTTACGTGGAGGAGCAGGTTAACAGGGGAAGAGAAAGGAAATATACGAAAGTATTTTATCCGATCTGTAAATACATTTATATTCCGGTTTGTATTCTTGTACTGGTTCTTGGCATTGCACTGGGAGGAATTGGCTGATGCAGATAATGGACTATATCAATGCCCACAGAATGGATGAGAATCCCTGCGAATGTGTGATCCTGCCGGATGGCAGCGTGGAGGAGCCGACACCCTCCCACATCGAAAAACTGGCACAGATAGCTGGAGAGGATAAGATTTCGATCAATAAAAAAATGGACAAAAACATGGAGCCGCTTCTTTTTATGGTGGAATATACAGGCTGCATGCTGGTGTGGCAGACGCGGGTGGTTGTGCCCTCCAGTCCTACCGCCAAACAGGAGGAGGCGTTGGAAACACTGTACTTTGCAGCAATGCTTTCGCCGAATTACCTGCGGGAACAGGTGGGGGAGAATTATGTGGAATGTGTAAAAAGAAGCAGGAATGAGCAGAAATAATGTAGTTGTGAAAAGCGGAGGAAACTCAGATGAAGGTATTAGTTGTAGTGGATATGCAGAATGATTTTATTGACGGAGCACTGGGAACAAAGGAAGCAGAGGCGATCGTTCCTTTTGTAGCAGATAAGATCAGAAATTTTGATGGTATGGTTCTGTCAACCAGAGATACTCATTTTGAAAATTATCTGGAAACGCAGGAAGGAAAGAATCTGCCGGTAAAGCATTGTATTAAAGGAACCAATGGCTGGCAGATCAGAAAGGAAATAGCAGAGCTGGTTTCAGAAGAGCCTGTTGATAAACTGACATTTGGCAGTGACAGACTGCCGGAGAGACTACAGAAGCTGGCAGATCAGGAGCCGATAGAAAGCATAACACTGGTTGGACTCTGTACGGATATCTGTGTTATTTCCAATGCCATGGTAATAAAGGCATTTTTCCCGGAGGTTCCCATTATTGTGGATGCAAAGTGCTGTGCAGGTGTTACACCGGAAAGTCATACACAGGCGCTGAATGCCATGAAGGTATGTCAGATCCAGATTGAGAATGAATAAATATGTGGAAGATCAGACAGATTTTTGATGGTGAATATGGCTGTGAAGAAAGGATGCCAGGAGAAGAAATGAAATGCCTTGTTGTGCTGGAGAATGAAGAGTGCCTGACAAAAGAGGTTATGGCAGAAGACAAATTCCTGACAGAAAACGGTCTGAATGAGGGAGATATCTGGCCGGAACAGTGATATTTTGGCACCGGCTTTTTGGTGTAGCTTTATACTTCGAAAATTGACGAACAGACGGTTGATAAGTATAATATTTATATATTTGCAGAGCGTAAGAGATGGTGGGGAATTATGGGGATTTTCACAAAACCGGAAGTGGTGATTCTGAAAGGAACCAGTGATGCACAGGCATATCTGGAAAAGTTGGAATTGCTTCAGAAAAAAGCAGAAGGAACTGCACTTGAGCAGATCCAGAAGGAAATTGCAATTACAAAGGCAGGTATCCAGGGAGAAGAGAATATACTGTTTGAACTGAAAAACAGTAATATGGATATGTATGTGCTTCAGGATATTTATCTGGAAACCGGAGATGGTCTTGGAGCACAGATTGATTTCATTGTTGTAACAGCAAAGTTGAACTTTATTATTGAATGTAAGAATCTTTTTGGAAATATCGAAATCGATTCCAAAGGAAATTTTATCCGGACTATGGAATATGGTGGAAAGCAGCACAGGGAGGGCATTTATTCACCTATTACCCAGAATGAACGGCATATGGCTGTTTTAAAGGAATGCAGGGCAGAGAATAGAAATTTCCTGATGGGAGCATGGATCAGAAAGAATTTTAATCTTTGGAATAAATCACTGGTGGTACTGGCAAATCCCAAAACGATTGTAAATGACAGATTTGCCGCAAAAGAAGTAAAGAATCAGGTGATTCGGGCAGACCAGTTAATTGGAACTATGAAGAAACTGATCAGTGAAAACAGGGAGCTTCCATCTACGAAAAAGGAAATGAAGGAGATTGCGGAAAAAATCCTGAGAAGAAACAAAGAGCAGCGCAAGGATTATGCTGAGAAATATGAAAAACTGGCAGAACAGACAGAAGACATATCAGAAGCAAATGACAGTAAAGCGGAAAGCATGAAAGCAGAGGAAACAGAGAATATTGTTTCCGGGGTCTGCCCCAGATGTGGCAGGGAACTGGTACTTCGAACTGCAAAAAAGGGAGACAAAGCAGGAATGCAGTTTTATGGGTGTTCCGGATTCCCAAAGTGCAGATATGTCAGGAATATGACAGAAAGCTAAGAAAGGTATAGTAGCAGATGACAGTGTTGGAATTCTTTGAAAATCTGATGCATCACATTGTAGAGGTTGCGATCCTCGTGTTTGAATTTATCGGTGTGATCGTAATTATCATCTCCGGACTGAAGGGCTTTTATTTTTATCTCCGCCGCAGACCGGATATGAAGCTTGCACTTGCGCAGGGGCTTGCCGTTGGACTGGAGTTCAAGCTCTGCAGTGAGATCCTGAAAACAGTAACAGTCCGGGATTTTAAAGAGATTGCTACAGTAGCGGGCATCATAGCGCTCCGGGCGGCACTGACATTTTTGATCCACTGGGAGATCAAGGAAGAGAAAGCAGAAGAAAAGGTGGAAGAGAAGACAACAAAGGAGTAGGCATGATCAAATTAGGATCCCATGTGGGAATGGCGGGAAAGGACATGTTCCTTGCTTCTGTGAAGGAAGCAGAAAGCTATGGTGCCAATGTCCTGATGCTCTATACAGGAGCCCCACAGAATACAAGACGAAAAGAAATCAAAGATCTGAATATCGAAAAAGGATGGGAATATGCGGCGCAGGCAGGCATTAACGAAATCGTTGTGCATGCGCCGTATATTATAAATCTGGCAAATACTGTGAAGCCGGAGACCTTCACACTTGCTGTAGAATTCCTGGAAAAGGAAATCATAAGGACTGCAGCTATGAGAAGCAAAATACTGGTGCTGCATCCCGGCTCCTGCCTGGATGCGGGTGTGGATGCCGGAACAGCCCAGATCGTTAAGGGATTAAATCAGGTGCTGGATCAGAATGAGGACGATGTTTATATCGCACTGGAAACCATGGCCGGTAAGGGCAGTGAGATCGGCAGAAGCTTTGAGGAGCTTGCCAGGATTTATGAGGGGGTTCATAAAAAAGAGCGGCTCAGGGTATGCTTTGATACCTGCCACGTGAATGATGCCGGATATGATCTTTCACATGATTATGAAGGAGTATTCCAGCACTTTGATGAGGTGCTTGGACTTGGACAGATCGCAGTATTTCATATCAATGACAGCATGAATCCCTGTGGTACACATAAGGACAGGCATGCTAATATCGGAAAAGGATACCTTGGGGAAGAGGTACTGAAAAAGCTTGTCCACGATCCGAGATTTGAAGAAATACCGAAGATCCTGGAAACACCATGGCTGTGTGAGGAAGGTTCTGATAAGAAGACAATCCCGCCTTATAAGGAGGAGATCCGTCAGCTTTTAGGATAAGGGTAAAAGAAGGGAAGAAAACTAATTGGTACGGAGAAGATATATTCCGCTTAGAACAGCACACCCGGGAATGATCCTGGATCAGGCGATCATTGACAGAGCCGGTCGTGTGCTGATCGCAAGGAGAACACCTCTTGAGGATTTTCATATTGAGGGTCTGAGAAAAATGGGGGTTGGCGGCATTTACATCCGTGAGGGGGAAGAAGATCCTGATCAGGAGGTAGAAAAAGAAGAACAGTCTCTGCCGGCAGCACTTCAGAAAACTTATGACAAGGTTAAAGTAAGGGATCCTGCCAGGGTTAAAATTTCAGAAAGTGTGCGGAAACGTGTGGCGCAGGGAGTACAATACCTGTATCAGGATACGAATTCTGCAGACTTTACCAATGCGTCCAGGAGTATCACAGATGATCTGCTGAAGGCTATTGAGGATAATGATGCAGTGGCGGTGGATATCGGTGCCCTGCAGGTCAGTGATGAGTATACCTTTAAGCACAGCGTGGATGTGGCTACCATGGCCATGATCGTAGCAAGAAAATATGGACTGAATGATAATCAGGTCTATCAGATCGGTATCGCAGGTCTCTTGCATGATATTGGAAAATCCAAAATCCCGAATGAAATCCTGAATAAAGCGGGTAAACTGACAGATGATGAGTTTACCATTATGAAAATGCACTCCACTTATGGCTATCATATTCTGGAGCCGAAGAAGGATATCTCGCAGGAGGTCAAACTCGGGGTACTGCAGCATCATGAAAAGATGAATGGAAAGGGATATCCCATGCAGGTGACCGGGGAGAAGATCCACCTGTTTTCCAGGATCATTTCAGTAGCTGATATTTATGATGCACTGGTGACAGAACGCCCTTATAAGAAACCCTTTTCTCCAAGGGCGGCAGTTGAGATGATCATGTCCATGACGGAAGAACTGGATATCAAAGTAATGAAATGCTTTATGGAAAGTGTGATCCTGTATCCGGTTGGCAGTGATGTCATGCTGAGTACAGGCGAAATGGCAAGGGTAGTAGAGAATCTGTCTTACGCTGTACTGCGGCCCAAGGTGCTTGGCCTGCAGAACGGCAAGGTATATGATCTGGCCAATGATGTAAAGTGTGCGAATATTATTATTCTCTGACAGAAAGGCGATGGAATTATGTGTACGGCGGCAACTTATCGTACAAAAGATTTTTATTTTGGAAGAACACTGGATTATGAATTTTCCTACGGTGAGGAAATAACAGTGACACCAAGGAACTATCCTTTTTCTTTCCGGTATCTTCCAGAGAAAAGAGAGCATTATGCAATCATAGGCATGGCTCATGTGGAAGAGGATTATCCATTATATTATGATGCAGTCAACGAAAAGGGACTTGGCATGGCCGGGCTCAATTTCGTAGGGAATGCTGTTTATGGAGAAGTAAGGGAAGGGAAAGAGAATGTGGCAGTTTTTGAACTGATTCCATATATTCTTTCGCAGTGTGAAAATACAGAAGAAGCAAGAGAACTCTTAGGAAAAATACAGATCACAGATACCAAATTCAAGGAACAGCTCCCAAATGGCAGACTGCACTGGATCATTGCAGATGAAAAGGAAGCCATTACTGTGGAGTCAGTCACTGAGGGACTTAAGATCTATGAGAACGCGCCAGGTGTCCTGACTAACAATCCACCCTTTCCCATGCAGATGTTCCAGCTGAACAATTATATGCAGCTCTCAAGCAGGCAGCCGGAGAATCTGTTTTCTGACCAGCTTTCCTTGGAAACCTACAGCAGAGGGATGGGAGCCCTTGGACTTCCGGGAGATCTTTCATCAGCATCCCGTTTTGTACGGGTGGCATTTACAAAGCTCCATGCCAGATCAGGAGAAGGGGAAGCAGACAGTGTAGGACAGTTTTTCCATATCCTTGGAAGCGTTGAGCAGACGAGAGGATGCTGCGAACTGGAGAATGGCAAATACGAAATTACCATTTATACCTCCTGCTGTAATGCAACAAAGGGCATCTATTACTACACGACTTATACGAACCGGCAGATCACAGCGGTTGACATGCACAGGGAGAAGCTGGATGGCACAGAGCTGATCCGCTATCCCATGCTGGAGGAAGAACAGATCCGGTTACAGAACGCATAAGGGCTGCTGCCGGCAGAATATACACAGAAACTTATGAAACAGAGGCAGTGTATAGAATGAAAGAAATACAGATCAGAAAATACGGGGAAAAGGATATTCCTGCCATGGTGAAAATCTGGAATGAAGTGGTAGAGGATGGCATTGCATTTCCCCAGTTAAAGGTACTGACAGAAGAAAGCGGCAGAGAATTTTTCGCACAGCAGACATACTGCGGCGTAGCAGAGGGTGAGGCAGGAGAAGTACTTGGTCTCTATATTCTGCATCCCAACAATGTGGGAAGATGCGGACACATCTGTAATGCCAGCTATGCGGTAAGCAGAGAAAAAAGAGGACTGCACATCGGGGAGAAGCTGGTCAGGGACTGCATCAGACAGGCTCACGAAGAAGATTTCCGCATTCTGCAGTTTAATGCTGTTGTGGCTTCCAATGTCCATGCAAGACATTTATATGAAAGAATTGGATTCCATCAGCTGGGAATCATTCCGGGAGGCTTTCTGTTAAAGGACGGCACATATGAGGATATCTGTCCTTATTATATAGAGGTCTGAAGAAAAAAGGGTAGCGGTGGAGATACTTTTTCGCTATAATGAGACAGAGAGATAAAGAGATGAAGCTGCGAAAACAGCAGAATGGAGGCATTATGGAAATCGTATGTTTGGATCTTGAGGGTGTACTGGTACCGGAAATCTGGATCGCTTTTGCAGAGGAGACAGGGATCCCGGAGTTAAAGAGAACAACCAGAGATGAGCCTGATTATGATAAGCTGATGAAATACAGGATCGGCATTTTAAAGGAACATGGACTTGGACTGAAGGAGATTCAGGAGACTATTGAGAAGATCGATCCTCTGCCGGGAGCAAAAGAATTTCTCGATCAGCTCCGCAGCCTGACACAGGTGATCATTGTCAGTGATACGTTTTCCCAGTTTGCAGGACCGCTGATGAAGAAGCTCGGCTATCCGACTATCTTCTGTAATTCTCTGGTAGTGGCACCGGATGGAGAGATCACAGACTTTAAGATGCGCTGTGAAAAGTCCAAATATACGACAGTAAAGGCTCTGCAGTCTATCGGCTATGATACGATCGCAAGCGGTGACAGCCACAATGATCTTGGCATGATCGAGGCCAGCAAGGCGGGCTTCCTGTTCCGCACAACAGATGCGATCAAACAGGAGTATCCGCAGTATCCCGCCTTTGAAACCTATGATGAGCTGCTTGCAGCGATCAAAGAAGTGATTGCCTGAAGAGGGACAGACAGTATGAATATAGAAACAGTAGCAATCATGGGAGCAGGTGCCGTAGGCAGTTATTTTATCACAGGCCTGATCCCGAAGCTTGGAGACCACCTTATGGTGATCGCAGAAGGAGAGAGAAAAGAACGTCTGACAAAGGAAGGCATCATTGTCAACCATGAAAACTGGAAGCTGAATGTGAAGACACCGGAGGAAGCAAGGGGAGCAGATCTGCTTCTGATCGCCACCAAATACGGTGCACTGAAGGAAAGTCTTCCGGCTGTTGAAAAGATCGTAGATGATCATACGGTTGTAATGAGTCTTTTAAATGGTGTAGACAGTGAAGAGATCATCGGAGAGCGGATCGGAAACCAGCATATGGTATATTCCATGATGAAGATTGCTTCTGAAAGAGATGGTAACAGCATTGTGTATGATCCTTCTGTAACACAGGGTGTTTTCTTCGGGGAAGCAGACCGGAAGAGAAGTGAGAGGGTAGAGGCTATCGCAGCACTTTTTGAAGGAACCGATATCCGCTACACGATCTGCAGCGATATCATCCGGGATATCTGGTTTAAATATGCACTGAATGTAAGTAAAAACCTTCCGCAGGCAGTCTTAAACTGCAGCTTTGCAGGCTACAGTGCCAGTGAGCATGTGACATTCATAAGCCAGAAGCTCCGGGATGAGGTTGTGGCTGTAGCAGCAGCGAAGGGCATTGATATCAGTGATGAGGACAATACCCTTGGAAAGAACAGTGCCATATCCGGAGCAGCAAGATTTTCCACACTGCAGGATCTGGATGCAAAGCGTCATACAGAGATTGACATGTTTTCTGGTGCCATGATCCGTATGGGACAGGAGCTGGGAATTCCGACACCTTATAATGAGTATACCTACCATGCCATCAAGGTACTGGAAGAGAAAAATGACGGTCTGTTTTCCTAAAGACCGAAGAATCCTGCTTGCAGGATTCTTTTTTTTGCGCTTTACCTATTGACATGGTAGGAGAATAGGAATACTATCTCCATAGATGAAAAAAAGGAGGAACACCGCACAATGGTAATTTCTTCAAAAGGAAGATATGCACTGCGGATCATGGTCTATCTGGCAGGAAAGCCGGAAGGAGAATATGTACCGCTGAAGGAAATATCCGAGAAGGAAAATATTTCGCAGAAATATCTGGAAAGTATTGCGACAGTCCTGTCCAAGGGACATCTGATCGAGGCAGCAAGTGGTCATAAGGGCGGCTATCACCTGTCAAGGAAACCGGAGGAGTACAGTATAGGAGAGGTACTCCGTATGACAGAGGGAAGTCTGGCACCGGTGGCCTGTCTGAAAGAGGATGCGGGGCATTGTGATCAGGCAGATCTGTGTTATACGCTGCCAATCTGGCAGGGACTTGCCGATGTCATCAATAATTATCTGGATTCCATTTCCTTAAAGGATGTGGCAGACAGTGCACAGAATATGGAAAACAGTCAGGACATTCCTGACAAGAAGGAGGAGTAATTATGGAAGAAAAGCATTTGCTTACGGTGAAGGATCTGCATGTAAATGTGGAAGATAAAGAGATCCTGCACGGTGTGGATCTTACGATCAATAAAGGGGAGACTCATGTACTGATGGGACCGAACGGAACCGGCAAGTCGACCCTTGGCTACGCCCTGATGGGAAATCCGAGATACAGTGTCACAGAGGGTGAGATCTGGTTTCAGGGAAAGAATATAACAGAGGAAGCAGTGAATGAGAGAGCGAAGGATGGTATCTTCCTTTCCTTCCAGAATCCGCTGGAGGTACCGGGTGTTACCTTAAGCGCCTTTATCAGAAGCGCCCTGGAGCAGAAGACCGGCAAGCGGATCCGCCTCTGGGATTTCAAGAAGGAGCTGGCAAGGACCATGGAAATCCTGCAGATGGATCCTTCCTATGCAGAGCGTGACCTGAATGTGGGATTTTCAGGTGGTGAAAAGAAAAAGGCAGAGATCCTGCAGCTTCTGATGCTGAAGCCTTCCCTTGCCATTCTGGATGAAACCGATTCCGGTCTTGATGTGGATGCGGTCCGCACTGTTTCAAGGGGAATCGAGGAATATCAGAAGAACTGTGACGGTGGTCTTCTGATCATTACCCACAGCACAAGGATCCTGGAGTATCTTTCCGTGGATGATACCCATGTGATGGTAGAAGGAAAGATCGTAAAGACAGGAGATGCATCCCTGGTAGATGAGATCAATGAAAAGGGATTCAAAGAGGTAACATTATGAAAGAAAAAAGTCATGTAGAGGATATAGACAGAAGCATCTATGATTTCCGGGATGAAGAGAAGGATGCTTACCGGATCAATGCCGGTCTGACACCTGAGATCGTGGAAAAGCTGTCCAAAGAAAAGCATGATCCGGCGTGGATGGAGCTGTTTCGTCTGCAGTCCCTGCAGATTTATAATCAGATGCCGGTTCCGGACTGGGGACCGTCCATAGAAGGACTGAACATGGATCAGATTGTGACCTATGTCAGACCGAATACCAAAATGCAGGCCAAGTGGTCTGATGTACCGGAGGATATCAAGAATACCTTTGAACGTCTCGGTATCCCGGAGGCAGAGAGAAAGTCCCTGGCAGGTGTCGGTGCCCAGTATGATTCTGAACTGGTCTATCATAATGTAAGAGAAGAGGTAGCAGCGCAGGGTGTTGTTTATACAGATATGGAAAGTGCCCTGAACGGTGAATATGCCGATATGGTGAGGAAGCACTTTATGAAGCTGGTCAAGCCAAATGACCACAAATTTGCAGCCCTTCACGGCGCCGTATGGTCAGGCGGTTCCTTTGTTTATGTACCAAAGGGTGTATCCGTAGAGATTCCGCTGCAGTCCTATTTCAGACTGAATGCACCAGGAGCCGGACAGTTTGAGCATACCCTGATCATTGTGGATGAGGGAGCAGATCTGCATTTCATAGAAGGCTGTTCTGCACCGAAGTACAATGTAGCCAATCTCCATGCAGGATGTGTGGAGCTGTTCGTAGGAAAGAATGCAAGACTGCGTTACTCCACGATTGAGAACTGGTCCAAGAACATGTACAATCTGAATACCAAGAGAGCACTGGTAGAAGAGGGAGGAACCATCGAGTGGGTTTCCGGATCCTTCGGTTCCCACGTATCCTATCTGTATCCCATGAGTATCCTGAAGGGAAAGGGTGCCAAAATGGAATTTACCGGTATTACCTTTGCCGGAAAGGGACAGAACCTGGATACCGGTGCCAAGGTCGTACACAGCGCACCGGATACCAGCTCCTATATGAATACCAGATCCATTTCCAAGGATGGAGGGATCAGTACCTTCCGTTCTTCCGTAGTGGTGACAAAGGAAGCAAAAAATGCCAAGTCAGCAGTTTCCTGCCAGTCTCTGATGCTGGATTCCATTTCCAGATCGGATACCATACCGGCAATGGATATCAGGACCAAGGATGCCAATATCGGACACGAGGCCAAGATTGGCAGTATCAGTGACGAAGCAGTATTTTATCTGATGAGCAGAGGCATGAGCGAAGAGGATGCAAGAGCCTGTATCGTCAGCGGATTTGCCGACAATGTTTCCAAGGAACTCCCGCTGGAATATGCAGTGGAGATGAACAATCTGATCCGCCTGGAAATGAAGGGCAGCATCGGATAAGGGAGGATAATAATGGAGCAGAACAGAGAGATCAAGATCAATCAGCTTCCTTCCAAAACCTGGCACTGGCTTCATATGAATGAAGCTGTTGTTACGGTGCCGGAGAAGATGGAAGAAGCAGCTATCAAAATAGAAGAAACAGATCAGCTTGTAAAAGTAAAGGTGGCAGCAGGGGAAGGCAGACTTCCTGTGAAAGCAGAAGCCGGAAAAGAGATCACTGTCGTAGAGCAGCTTGGCAGTCCGGAAGAAAAGGAAACTGGAATGCTGAAATTCCACACGGAGCTGGAGCTTCAGGAAAACAGTCATATCCATCTGATCCAGATATGTATGCCATCAGAAGGACAGACACTGATCAATAAGGTTACGGCAAAGGCAGAAAAGAATGCCAGGGTATCTGTAACTCAGCTTTTCCTTGGAACAGGGAATACCTACAGTGAAGTGAATGCAGGACTTCTTGGCAGGGAATCGGATCTGACAGTAAAGATCGGATATTTCCTGCAGAAAGAGCAGAAACTGGATATTAACCTGATCGCCGATCACAGAGGGGAAAAGACGACCTGTGATATTACGGCAGAAGGAACCCTGAAGGATAAGGCACAGAAGCTCTTCCGTGGAACCATTGATTTCAAAAAGGGCGCCTGTGGAGCGAAGGGAAGTGAGGTAGAGGAGGTACTGCTTCTTTCAGATGATATCGTCAATAAGACCATACCGCTGATCCTCTGCGCAGAGGAGGATGTGGAAGGTAACCATGGGGCAACTATTGGTGAGCTGGATGAAGAGACACTGTTTTACTTTGCAGCAAGAGGCATAGGCAGGAAAACAGCAGAAAATATGATGGCAAGAGCAAAGCTTGAAAAGCTCTGCCCTGAGATATCGGATGAGGAAACCAGGCAGCTTGTGATGGAGCAGCTTGAAAAGCTTATGCCTGAGACAGCAAGGGAGGAAAATGCAGATGAAGCGTGATTATAGAGAAGATTTTCCCCTGCTGATGCAGAATGAGACAGCCTATCTTGATAATGCGGCAACAGCCCAGCGTCCGGCCTGCGTGATCGAGCGGGAAAAAGCCTTCTACGAAACAGAGAATGCCAATCCCATGAGAGGGTTCTATCCTTTAAGCCTTGCAGCGACAGAAAGCTATGAAGAGGCGAGAAAAACCGTGCGTGATTTCCTGAACGCAGCCCACACAGAAGAGATCATTTTTACCAGAAATACAACAGAGAGCCTGAACCTTGTGGCATACAGCTATGGCCTTACCAATCTGAAGCCGGGAGATGAGATCGCCGTATCCATTATGGAGCATCACAGCAATCTCCTACCATGGCAGATGACAGCCAGGATGACAGGGGCAAAGCTCCATTTCCTTGAGTGTGAACAGGATGGCACCCTTACAGAGGAAACCCTGACAAAGGGGATCCACGAAGGAACGAAGCTGGTAGCTGTGGCACAGGTATCCAATGTCCTTGGCTGCCAGAATCCCATAGAGGAGATCTGCAGAAGGGCACATGAGGTGGGAGCGGTCGTTGTCGTGGATGCCGCACAGAGTGCACCCCACATGCCGATCGACGTGCAGAAGCTTGATGCTGATTTTCTGGCTTTTTCCGGGCATAAGCTGCTTGGTCCCATGGGAATCGGTGTCCTTTACGGAAAGCGGGAGCTGTTAGATGCCATGCCGCCCTTCCTGACCGGCGGTGAGATGATCGAGTCTGTGACAAGGGAGGGAGCGGTCTTTGCGGAGCTGCCTCACAAATTTGAAGCTGGTACGGTGAATGCAGCCGGGGCAGCAGGCCTTGCTGCAGCGATCGAATATATTCAGGGTATTGGCTTTCCTGAGATCATGGAAAAGGAAGAAGCGCTGACCAGACAGGCCATGGAAGGAATCGCAAAGCTTCCTCATGTGAAGATTCTCGGGTCGGAAAGACCGGAAAACCATACCGGTATCGTAGCCTTTACCATAGAGGGGGTGCATCCGCATGACGTCAGTGAGATCCTTTCCTCTGACGGGATCGATGTAAGAGCCGGTCATCACTGTGCACAGCCGCTGCTGGCCTATCTGGGGGACAATGTGGCAACAAGAGCCAGCTTCATGTTTTATAATACCCCGGAAGAAGTGGAAAGGCTCATTCAAAGCGTAGCATCCATCAGAAGGAGAATGGGTTATGGAGAATAGAAATTTTTATAATGAGATACTGACAGAGCATAATATGCGTCCGGAATTCAAGCATGAGCTGCCGGATGCCAATATTGTTCTGGAAGGAAAAAATCCAAACTGCGGAGATGATATCTTCCTGAAGCTGAAGGTAGAGGACGGTGTGATCACAGATGGTGCCTTCACCGGAGACGGCTGTGCCATTTCCAGCGCATCTGCGGATATCATGCTTGGCATGATCATTGGAAAGACAAAGGAGGAGGCTTTGCAGCTTGGAGAGCTTTTCTTAAAGATGATCAAGGGAGAAGCTTCTGATGAGGAGATCGACCAGCTTGAAGAAGCATCGGCTCTGAAAGATATCGCTCATATGCCTGCTAGAGTCAAATGTGCGGTTCTTGGATGGCATACGCTGAAGGAGGCGCTGAAGGATCAGTAGCTGCACGGAAAAAATAACAGAAAACGTGCTTATTGATTATGTTTATCAATAACGAAAAAAGAATGGAATCTTTGGCACGGAGACGCTATAATAATTTTTTATAAAAAAAGAAAGGTACGGTGCAAAAGATGAAATTAAACCTTAAGAAAATTGATGGAAAAAAGACCGGTATTTTCGCAGCCGGTGTTCTCTTTGGAACAGCAGGGATTAAAATTCTTTCCAGCAGGGATGCCAGGAAAGTTTATACCTACTGTACAGCTGCAGTACTCAGAGCGAAAGAATGCGTCATGAAAACAGCAACCAATATCCAGGAGAATGCAGAAGATATCTACGCAGAAGCACAGCAGATCAATGAAGACAGAGCTGCTAAATATGATGAAGAGTATTCTGCAGAAGCAAAGGTTGAAGAAGTGTCAGAGGAAGCTGCAGGCGAATAAGTAAGGCTATGAGATTTATAATAAAGCATGAAATCAGAGGCAGGATGCGGATCCATATCCTGCAGAGCAGAATGAGCTTTGAACAGGCGGATATCCTGCAGTATTATCTGGATGCAAAGGAACAGGTCATAAATGCAAAGATCCAGGAGCGTACTGCAGATGTAACGGTCAGCTATCAGGGAAGCCGGGAGGAGATCCTTTCTGTGCTGGAAGCATTTACCTATGAAAGGGCGCAGGTGCCGGAGGTATATCTTAAGAATTCCGGCAGACAGATGAACCGGGAGTACTGGGACAGGCTGGTCAACAAAACAGTGATCTATTTTGGAAATAAGATCTTTCTTCCCTATCCGATCCGGGCAGGGATCACCATGATCACTTCCGTAAAATACATCTGGAAGGGACTGACGACTCTTGCCAGGCGAAGGATTGAAGTGCCGGTACTGGATGCCACAGCGATTGGTGTATCTATTTTTAGAGGTGATATTTCTACGGCAAGTTCCGTAATGTTTCTTCTTTCACTTGGAGAGATCCTAGAAGAATGGACACATAAGAAATCAGTCGGAGATCTGGCACGGAGCATGTCCCTGAATATCAGCAAGGTATGGCTTGTCCGTGATGGGCAGGAAATTATGGTTCCTGTTACCGAGATCAGGAGTGGGGATCCTGTCAGGGTACATATGGGAAATGTCATTCCCTTCGATGGCTGTGTGATCGAAGGAGAGGCTATGGTCAACCAGGCATCCCTGACCGGAGAATCCGTTCCAGTCAGAAGAGCAGAAGGCAGTACCGTTTATGCCGGAACAGTTGTGGAAGAAGGAGAGATCACCTTTAAGGTAAAGGAGGCAAACGGCTCCAGCAAGTATGAGAAGATCATGGCGATGATCGAGGAGTCCGAGAAGCTGAAATCCTCTCTGGAAAGTAAGGCAGAACATCTGGCAGACAGACTGGTGCCGTATACCTTCCTGGGAACCGGTCTTGTATGGCTGCTTACCAGAAATATGACAAAGACGATCTCCGTACTGATGGTAGACTTCTCATGCGCACTGAAGCTGGCGATGCCTCTTTCCGTATTGTCAGCGATCCGTGAGGCAAGCACCCATGATATTACGGTAAAGGGCGGCAAGTATCTGGAAGCCATGGCAGATGCTACAACGATTGTCTTTGACAAGACAGGAACACTGACCAAGGCGCAGCCTACAGTAGTAGAAGTTATTTCCTTTAATGAAAAATCGCCGGATGAGCTGCTTCGTATCGCAGCCTGTCTGGAAGAGCATTTCCCTCATTCCATGGCCAAGGCCGTGGTACGGGAGGCTGAAAAAAAGCACCTGGTACATGAGGAGCTGCATTCCAAGGTGGAATATATCGTGGCTCACGGTATTTCTTCCATGCTGGAGGATAAAAAGGTAGTTATCGGCAGCTACCATTTTGTGTTTGAAGATGAAAAAGCACAGATCCCGGCAGAGAAGCAGGAGCTGTTTGATCATCTGTCTGCAGAGTATTCCCACCTATATATGGCGATCGATGGAAGGCTTGCAGCCGTGATCTGTATTGAAGATCCGCTCCGTCCGGAAGCAGCAGAGGTGGTAAAGGAGCTGAAAAAGACCGGAATCACCAAGGTAGTCATGATGACAGGTGACAGTGACAGGATCGCAAGGACGATCGCAGAGCGTGTCGGTGTGGATGAATATTATTCTGAGGTTCTGCCGGAGGATAAGGCGGGCTTTGTAGAGAAGGAAAAGGCAGCCGGACGGAAGGTGATCATGATCGGAGACGGTATCAATGATTCACCGGCTCTTTCCGCATCAGATGTGGGAATTGCCATCAGTGACGGTGCCGAGATCGCACGGGAGATCGCAGATGTGACCATTGGCGCAGATAATCTGTATGAAGTGGTTACATTGAAGAAGCTGAGCAATGCACTGATGAAACGGATCCGTAAGAACTATAAGGTGATCGTAGGAATCAATGCAAGTCTGATCGTCCTCGGCGTAGCCGGTGTGTTCCAGCCTACGACATCCGCACTTCTTCATAACACCTCAACGCTGGTGATCAGCATGAAGAGCATGAAAAATCTGCTTGGAAAAGAAGAGAATGAAGAGGAAGCTGCTCACGGGGAAATGAATCTGGAACTGGCAGTACAGTAAAAAGAAATGAGAAAGAAATATAACAGGCAGGCGGAGCTTTGGCTCCGCCTGTTTTCTATATATGAGATTTACTGCATCCGGAACTGTCTGGGTGTCATGCCGGTCAGCTTGCGGAACATGGAAGTGAAGTGGCTGGCATCAGCAAAGCCTACACGCTGTCCGATCACCTGGATCTGCAGCTGCCTGTTTGTCAGAAGCAGCTCTTTGGCACGGCTGATCCGGTAGAAGGTCAGGTATTCATAGACAGAACAGCCAAGGAACCGCAGGAAAAGCCGGGACAGATACTGCTGGGAGACATGCAGGGAGGCAGCAATCTGTGAAGCAGTCAGCTCTTCGTTGAAATGTACAGCGATCAGCTGCAGGGCAGGCGCAATATAGGACTGATACAGAGGGTGATCCTTGGCAGAATTGCCGCCGTTTTTATCAGAAAGCAGGAGCATGAGGTGGTAACCTGTGACCGACAGAGCAGCGGTATCAACAGGAGATGCAGCCATAAGATCAGCACCTTCCCGGATCAGCTCCCGGATCGTTCCGGTATCAGAGGAAGGAAAGAAACGTACCTTGTCCTGGATCAGAGACGGAAAGGTATCTGACAGGGTGCCGGTGAAGGTGACAAAGGTGGTGATCCAGTCTGCACCTTCTGCATGGTAGGAGTGAGGAACAAAAGGGGCGATCAGAAGCCCATCACCCTCTGTAAGCAGGTATGTCCTGCCGCAGGCAGTAAATGAGCCACAGCCCTGTTCGGTTTGCAAATAGTGATAGAGTGGATAACCATCCGGTCTGTTCCATGGCTCCTGATGCCAGTCAAAACCTGCGGAATCAAGCGTAAAAGGCTCTTGCAGAGGAGTGTTCCTGAAAAAAATAGGCATAGTACTTCTCCTGTTTCAAAATGTTATAGTTATTAGTTTATCATGTTACACACGAAGCTGTAAAGAACAGTTATAATCAGCATTAAGAGAAGCGGTAAAGAACAATAAAGGACATAAGGAGAAATAAATATGGCAGGTAAATTTCAGAGAATTTTGTATGGCGGGGATTACAATCCCAATCAGTGGCCGGAGGAGGTCTGGAAGGAAGATATGAGAATGTTCCGCAAGGCCGGTATCAACAGTGCCACGATCAATGTTTTTTCCTGGGCGAAGCTTCAGCCCTCAGAAGAAACTTATTATTTTGATGAACTGGATAAGATTGTAGACATGCTTTCTGCAGAAGAGGATGATATTGTCATGGCAACCTCTACAGGTGCCCTTCCTGCATGGATGGTAAAGCGCTACCCGGAGGTGGCAAGAACTGATTATGAAGGCAGACATCATAAGTTCGGACAGCGTCATAATGCCTGTCCTAATTCCCAGGTTTACCGGAAGTTTATGGTCAGCCTGACGGCAAAGCTGGCAGAACGCTATGCACATAACCCTCATATTACCTGCTGGCACATCAACAATGAGTACGGCGGAGAGTGCTACTGTGAGAACTGTGAAAAGGCATTCCGTGTCTGGCTGAAGAAGAAATATAAGACGATCGAGGCTGTCAACAAGGCATGGAATACTGAATTCTGGGGACATACCTTCTATGATTTTGATGAGATCGTACTTCCAAATGTCCTGGGTGATGGAATCGGGACCGAGGATACTGCATTTGCAGGTCTTTCTATTGATTATAAGAGATTTAATTCCGACAGTCTGCTGGAAAACTACTGCATGGAGAGAGATGCCATCAAGGCAGTCAATCCGGATGCGCTGGTGACCACAAACCTGATGGGCACATACAAGGGACTCGATTATTTCAAATGGGCGAAGGAAATGGATATTGTTTCCTGGGATAACTATCCGGCACTGGATACTCCCTGGAGCTTTACAGCCATGACCCATGATCTGATGAGAGGATTAAAGAAAGAGCCCTTTATGCTGATGGAGCAGACACCCAGCCAGCAGAACTGGCAGAAGTACAATTCATTGAAGCGTCCCGGACAGATGCGGGCACAGAGCTACCAGACGCTTGCGCACGGAGCAGATACCATTCAGTTTTTCCAGCTCCGTAGAAGTGTGGGCGGCTGTGAGAAATTTCATGGTGCGGTGATCGCCCATGCAGGAACAGAGAATACCAGAGTATTCCGTGAGGTATCGCAGCTTGGAGAAGAACTGGCAAGACTTGGCAGGCATATCCTTGGAACAGAGAACCGGGCAGAAGTAGCCATGATCTTTGACTGGGACAATTACTGGGGACTGGAATATACAAGCGGCCCTTCCGAGGATCTGAAGTACGTGGATCAGATCCATCAGTATTACCGTTATTTCTACGAGCACAATATTCCGGTAGACATGGTATCAGCAGAGGATACGTTTGCTGGCTACAAGGTAGTGGCAGCGCCTGTTCTTTATATGGTAAAGGAAGGCATGAAGGAAGCACTGACTGCTTTTGTAAAGCAGGGTGGTATCCTGATCCTGACTTATATGAGCGGTATCGTAGATCAGTCTGATAATGTATATCTTGGCGGATATCCGGGTCCCCTTCGTGAGCTTGCCGGCGTGTGGGTAGAAGAAATTGATGCCCTGTTCCCGGATCAGAAAAATCAGATGATCTTTGCAGATGGCAGAGAGGCGGAATGCGGGCTTGTCTGTGATATTATGCATCTGGAAGGTGCAGAGGCACTTGCTGTATATGGCAGTGATTTTTATAAGGACAGTCCGGTTGTAACAAGGAATACCTTTGGTGCAGGAAGCACCTATTATATAGGAAGTGATCCGTCAGAGGAAGGAATAGAAATGATCCTTGACAAAGTCAGGGAGGAGGCCGGTATCAGCGGTGCATCTGGGGAGAAAGCCAGACTTGAGATCGTCAGCAGATGGAATGGCGAACAGGAATACGGCTTCCTGATGAATTTCACCGATCAGGTGCTGCCGGTTCCAGAGAGGTTTGCAGGAAAAGAAGACCTTCTTACAGAAAAGGCTGTTGAAAGTGGTGAAACCATGAAGAAATATGATGTAAAGATCGTAAAGATGTAATAGAAGAGTTCCAGGGCTCCTGCCATACGGCGGGAGCCTTTTTTGAGGAGGCTTTTTCCTTCATTTTTATAATGACACAAAATAGAGGAAATGCTATAATAAGACTGCTTTATTGGGTTCACCGGCACAAAACGGGGAAAACTGTATAAAGTGAATAATAAAAGGACTTCTGTTTTATGAAAATAAATGTGAATGGATATGAAATTGCCTATCAGATAACCGGAGAGGGCGAGGATACGGTAGTGATCCTGCAGGGCTGGGGTACAGAGCTTGCTACCTACAATTCAGTAGCAGCCTGTATTTCAGACAGATACCGGGTAGTGCAGTTTGATTTCCCGGGCTTTGGGGCAAGCGATGAGCCAAGAGAACCCTGGGCGGTAGAGGATTATGCAAAGTTCTTTCTGGATTTCATGGCTGCTCTTGGCATTCAGAAGGCAACACTGATCGGTCATTCCTATGGAGGAAGAGTCATCATACGGCTGGCAGCAAGAGAGAGCCTGCCCTTTACCATAGAGCGGATCGTACTGATCGACAGTGCAGGGATCCTGCCAAAGAAAACCTGGAAACAGAAAATGAAGATCAGACGTTATAAGGTGCTGAAAAAGATCGTAAACCTGAAGCTGGTATATGCCATCTGTCCGAGACTGATCGATGAATGGAGGAACCGTCAGGGATCAGCCGATTATCGGAATGCATCGCCCATGATGCGCCAGTGCCTTGTGAAGGCAGTCAATGAGGATCTGACAGAGCTTCTGCCCAGGATCAGACAGGATACCCTGCTGATCTGGGGAGATCTGGATACGGCAACACCGATCGCTGATGCGAAGCTCATGGAAGAAAAGATCCCCGGGGCAGGTCTTGCGGTGATTCCCGGCACCGGACATTTCAGCTTTCTGGAGAACCCGGCGCTGTTCCGGAGCATTATGCAGGCATACTTTGCCTAGACGGGGAATAAAACGAAAAGAAAGGTGCTTTTACCATGATAACCATTACAGCCATCAGTATCCTCTGCGCCGTGCTGACACTGCCGGCATTCTTATATGTGCTGCGCTATAATCTGCATATGTTCCAGTTAAACGGGTACAAAAATGGAGAACATATCCACTGGCTTAAGAAAAATGTAAGCAGACAGTATCTGCTGATCCTGATCGGGATCTCCGGCATCCTAAGCATGTGCCTGCCGGGTATCGTGACATTGCTCCTGCAGACTGCCGCCGTCCTGATCTGCATGAAGTATTATCTTTATCTGAAGAAAACCAATACCAAGAAGAAGCTGGTCTATACAGCCCGTGTGAAAAGGCTGATACTGACGGACAGCATCCTGGTGATTTTACTGCTTGTTCTGACAGGAGTATTTCTTGGAGTCAGCAGGATTGCCGGTGCGTTTGCCATTCTGACTACGCTGCAGATCATTGCACTTGTGATCGTAAACTGGATCAACAGGCCGGTGGAGGGCATGATCAACCAGCACTACATTAATGATGCGAAAAAAAAGCTGCGGAGTGTGCCGGATCTGACCGTGATCGGTGTGACCGGAAGCTATGGTAAGACCAGTGTGAAATATTATCTGGATACCTTATTAAAGGAGCATTTCGAGGTGCTGATCACACCGGAGAGCTACAATACCCCCATGGGTGTTGTCAAGACGATCCGCAGTTCCTTAAAACCCTCCCATCAGATCTTTATCTGTGAAATGGGTGCCAGACATGTAGGGGATATCAAGGAGATCTGTGATATCGTTCATCCTGAACACGGGATCATTACTTCCGTAGGCCCCCAGCATCTGGAAACCTTCTTTAATATGGACAATATCGTAAACACCAAGTTTGAGCTGGCGGATGCCCTGCCGGAGGTGGGGCTTCTTTTCCTGAACGGGGATAATGAATATATCAGGAACCACAGTGGTAAATACAAAAATAAGATTTTTTATACTACTGGAGAATGGGCGAAGGCCAGGGAGCTGGAAAGCCAGATCGAAGAGGGAGAGGTTCCCCAGTATTATCAGACAGGGGATGTGAAGCTTTCCCGTACCGGTACGGAGTTCACTGTGACAGCTCCGGATGGAGAGAAGGAAACCTTCCAGATGAGGCTTCTTGGTGAGCACAATGTGATCAATGTGGCAGGTGCTGTTGCGGTGGCGAATACACTTGGTATTCCGCTGAAGCAGCTCAAGGTTCCGGTCCGCCGGATCCAGCCGGTCGCACACAGGATGCAGCTTCTGGAAAGAGGAAATTATACGATCATTGATGATGCGTTTAATTCCAATCCGGTAGGCTCCCGGGCAGCGGTAGAGACATTGAAGCAGTTTGAGGGAGTCCGTATCCTGATCACACCCGGCATGGTAGAGCTTGGAGAAAAGGAAGAGGAATACAATTACAAATTCGGTACCTATGCGGCAGACTGCTGCGATTATATCCTTTTAGTAGGGGAAAAGCATACAGCCCCCATCCACAAAGGGGTACTGGAGAGCGGATTTTCACAGGAAAGATGCAGAGTATTTGAAAAGCTGGAGGATGCTCTGTCATTTGCATATAGTATTAAAGCTGAAGGCCATAAATTTATTCTGCTGGAAAATGACCTTCCGGATAATTATTAAGGAGGCAGTTCATGAAAACAAGAGTGGCAGTAATGTTTGGTGGAAAGAGTGTGGAGCACGAGGTATCCGTCATCTCCGGAATCCAGGCGATCATGAGTATGGATCAGGAGAAATACGAGGTTATTCCCATATATCTTACCAAGAAAAATGAAATGTATGTAGGCGAGGAGATCGGCAAGATCGAGGCCTATAAAGATATTCCGGGACTTTTGTCAAAGTCACAGAGAGTAATCCTTGTGAATGAGGACGATCACATCGTGCTGATGCCCTATCCGGTGAAGCTGTTTGGCAAAAAGGGCATAGAAGTGGATATTGCATTCCCGATCGTACATGGAACCAATGTGGAGGACGGTGCCCTGCAGGGCTATTTAAAAACGATTGGTATTCCCTTTGTGGGCTGTGACGTGACGGCCTCTGCCCTTGGCATGGATAAATACGCATCCAAGGTGGTGCTGAAGGAGAATGGTGTTCCGGTGCTGGATGGCTACTGCTTCACTACATCCGATTATGCGGAGATCGACAGCATTCTTGATAAGGTGGAAAAGGAGATCGGCTATCCGGCTATCGTAAAGCCAGTAGATCTTGGCTCCAGTGTGGGGATCAGTGTGGCGAGAAACCGCAGTGAGCTCACCAATTCTATTGATGATGCGTTCCTTTATGCAAGAAAGATCATCATTGAGCATGCAATCACAAAGCTCCGTGAGATCAACTGCGCCGTACTTGGAGATGAAAATGAGGCGATTGCTTCCGAATGCGAAGAGCCTCTGCATACCAAGGATATCTTAAGCTATGAGGATAAATATGTAAGCAATGCCAAGGGCAGCGGCTCAAAGGGCATGGCAAGCGTGTCCCGTAAGATCCCGGCAGAGCTCTCTCCTGAAAAGAGAAAGGAAGTACAGGAGCTGGCAGTAAAATCCTTCCAGAAGCTTGGCTGTAACGGTGTAGCCAGGATCGACTTCATGATCGATGAGGAAAATGGAAAGCTTTACTTTAATGAGATCAATACCATTCCGGGCTCCCTGGCCTTTTACCTGTGGGAGCCTGTAGGAATCAGCTATCCGGAGCTTCTCGACCGGATGATCCGGCTGGCATTAAAGAGAGTAAGGGAAGAGGAAAGCATAACCTTCTCCTTCGATACCAATATCCTGAACCAGAATTCCCTTGGCGGAGTTAAGGGCGGCAAGATGGGAAAGCTGAAAGCACCCTTGCAATAAGAACAGAAGAGGAGAAGACAGATGAGACAGAATAGTAAAACAAGAAATATGGCAGTCACAGGCATGCTGGTGGCAGCAGGCCTGATCATTCCTTTTGTTACCGGACATGCTTTCGGCGTTCCAGGTACCGTGCTGCTTCCCATGCATTTACCGGTATATCTGATGGGAATGCTCTGCGGACCACTTTACGGACTGATCGGGGGCATCATTACACCAATCCTGTCCAGTATCCTGACCGGAATGCCGGCACCTTACCCGATGCTTCCGGTGATGATCGGTGAGCTTGCAGTTTATGGACTCCTTGGCGGACTGTTTTATCATTCCGGAAAGCTGAAGATCTATCCGGCACTGCTTGCAGCCATGATCCCGGGCAGGATCGTGCATGGGATCATCTTCGCCGTTATGATGTTTGCAGGAAATAAGCCGGTTACCTTTGCCAGTGTATTTGCCTCCAACATCGATGGGATCCCCGGTACCGTGATCCAGCTGATCCTCGTTCCGGTATGCGTGAAGGTGTTCGAAAAGCTGATGGGAAGAGAAGGAATGCACGGCCGGTCAGATGCCCTGCAGTCAGTCCGTGAGCAGGCAAAGCAGCTGATCGCAGAAGGAAAGGCTTCCTTTGTCGTGATCAGACAGAATGAGATCGTATATCAGGATCTTGGCAATGGCATCCGCCCGATCATGAAGGTGATGGAGAATAACCGTGAGATCCTGTTTGATGCGGTGATCGTAGATAAAATCGTAGGAAAGGCTGCAGCCATGCTGCTTACTCTTGGAGGAGCCAGTGATATTTATGGAGAGCTGATGAGCAAAGCTGCAGAGGAATATCTGACTGCACATGACAAGAAGATCAGCTATGGAAGATGCATCCAGGTGATCAGCAACCGTACCGGAGATGGCATTTGCCCGATGGAGCGTGCCGTGGCAGATATCGATGATCCGGTAGAGGGATATGAAAAACTGAAGGAAACCGTGAAGCAGCTTTCCAGAAAAGCCATTTAAGACCCTATAACGGAAAAACATTTATTGCATAATGAAAACTTCTATGC
>ULUT01039464.1_pt1 | contig 51393 bp, 41 predicted proteins | sample 1958691 | NCBI WGS metagenome assembly ULUT01 (sample SAMEA4835766, study PRJEB28245) | human gut metagenome | biome: gut microbiome; material: fecal sample | place: Denmark | collected 2008 | reverse complement strand
GTGCGCCGGCTACGCAACAACATGGCGCAGTCGCTCGTACTACACACACAAGGGCTCCCGCACGGCAAAAACAAGCGAACTTGTGTGTGTGTAAGAAAGATGAAAGCGCAGTTTTTGGCGTGTGGGATAAAGGAACACAAAGACCAAAAGGCAAACGATTGTAATTTGTTGTAATCGTTGCAAAACGGGCTTGTGTGTGACGCAAGCTCGGCGTTCGATTTGCTCGCCGCCGTTGCGGCTCGAAGTTTCGTCTCCGAAAAAGCAACGTAATAATAAATAATCAAATCAAAACAATAAAAACAAAAACAATTGTAAACAACAACTCTCTCAGGAGCAAATATGTTTGAAAAAGAATTATCAAATGCGCTTGCCGTTGACGGATTGACAGTTCAAGACGTCGAAAACGCGCTCGAAACGCCAAAAGAAGCTAAACTCGGCGATATATGTTTGCCGTGTTTTAAGTTTGCACGCACGATGCATATTGCGCCGCCCGCTATCGCACAAAAACTTTTGCCGAGAGTGGAAAGTCTTCCGTTTGTTGAAAAAGTCGAAGTTGTCGGCGGATATCTCAACGTGTTTTTTGACAGAAACACAGTTGCCCAAATGGCTCTTGCGAGTGTAACCGATGACAAAGTCGGATCTTCTGATGAAGGCGCAGGCAAGACGATTTGCATAGACTATAGTTCCGTCAACATCGCAAAGCCTTTCCACATCGGACACTTGTCCACAACGGTCATCGGCGGGGCACTTTATCGCATATTCGAGCATCTCGGCTACAACGTGGTGGGAATCAACCACTTGGGAGACTGGGGCACGCAGTTTGGCAAGCTCATAGTTGCGACAAACAAGTGGTCATCCCTTGAAGAAGTTGCTCAAAACGATGAATATTTTCTCAACAAACTCTACGTCAGATACCATCAAGAAGCGGAAGAACATCCCGAAATGGATGATGAAGCGCGCGCCTGGTTCAAGCGTATAGAAGACGGCGACAAAGAAGCAACGGCATACTTTGACGTGTTCAAGCGGGTCACCATGAAAGCGGTCGGCAAGATATACGATCGCCTCAAAATCAAGTTTGACAGTTATGCCGGTGAGAGCTTCTACAACGACAAAATGCAACCCTGTCTTGACATTCTCAAAGACAAAGGATTGCTTGTGGAAAGTGACGGTGCGCAAGTTGTCAATCTTGACGAATACGGCATGCCGCCGTGCCTTCTTGTCAAGGCGGACGGCGCGACTCTGTATGCCACGCGCGACATCGCCGCGGCGTATTATCGCAAGAAAACTTATGATTTTTACAAGTGCCTTTATGTTGTTGCGTATCAGCAGAATCTGCACTTTAAGCAACTGTTTCAGGTGCTTAAACTTATGGATTTTGCAGGAGCGGACGATATGGAGCATGTTGCGTTCGGCATGGTTTCCATGGAAGACGGCTCTATGTCCACAAGAAAAGGACACGTTGTCTGGCTGCAAGAAGTGCTTGACAAAGCCGTTGAAAAAGCGCGCGCTATCATCGAAGAAAAAAATCCCGACACCAAGAACAAAGACGAGATTGCCGAGAGCGTCGGCGTCGGAGCGGTGGTGTTCTCTGCGCTTTGGAACAACCGAATAAAAGACATCGTTTTCTCCTATGACAAAGTGCTCAACTTTGACGGAGAAACCGCGCCTTACGTTCAATACACCTATGCTCGTTGCGCAAGCGCGCTCCGCAAAGGTGGCGACATAGACTTTGACAATATGGACCTTGCGGCAATCACCACCGATGAAGGCTATGACGTCATCAAGTCCGTCATCACCTTTGGCGATTCCGTCCGTCTTGCCGCAAAGTTGCGCGAGCCTTGCTACGTCACTCGTCACGTTGTCGATCTTGCCGAAAAGTTCAATCGTTTCTACATCGATCATCGTATTCTCGTTGACGATGCTCCCACACGCAACGCACGTCTTGCACTCACCAAAGCGGTGGGCAACATAATCCGCTGTGGGTTGGGGTTGCTCGGTATATCCGCCCCCTCCGAAATGTGAGCGCACCAAACGGCGACTAACTTTGTCAGCACCCCGAGCATGTCAACTCATGTACGCATAGTACATTTGGGTTGTCATTCTCGGGGTGCTTTCGCGTTATTCATCCGTTTGGACACGCTCACATAGTTACGGTCTGTGTCAAATTCTCCACATTTGTCATGTTGAGCCTGTCGAAACATCTAGCCGTAAGGCGCATAACTTACTTATTTCATATCGCTACGCTAGATTCTTCGATGCTCTCAGAATGACATGGAATATTTGGAATTCACCACAATTATTCATTATGCATTGCTGCCAGACTCCCACTTTTGCTCTTTTGCTTGACACACTTATTTGTTTTATTTATAATGTTTAAGCATTTATATATTTATATGTGCGCGCAAAACACGAAATAAAAGTCCTAGAAAGGAGAAAGTATTATGAAACAAACCTACCAACCCAAGAAAAGACAAAGAAGCAAAGTTCACGGCTTCCGTGAAAGAATGTCCACCAAATCCGGCAGAAACGTTCTCAAGAGACGTCGCAATCGCGGCAGAAAGAAACTCTCCGCATAACGCTTTATGCAAAAGCAATACAGACTGAAAAAAAGAGCGGCGTTTGCCTACGTATACCGCAAGGGCGACAGGTCGTCTGCTCGTGACTTATTGCTTTTGAGCGCAAAATCGAGAGAAGGATTGAAGATAGGCTTGTCCGTATCCAAGAAAGTGGGGAATGCCGTCACGAGAAATCGCGTCAAGCGATTGATAAGAGAAGGGCTTAAACCGCTTATGGAACATATCGACCCGAATTTTATGTACGTGATAGTTGCATACCCGTCGATTGCCGAGCGCGGATACGAAGAAGTGTGCGAATCGGTGCGTTACGCGTTTAACAAGGCAGGAAAATTGCTGTGATGAAGAAGATTTGTCAATGGCTTCTGCTTTTGTACAAGCGAACGCTGTCGCCCGTCACGGGCACGAGATGCGCATACGTGCCGACCTGCTCGATGTATTCCTACGACGCGTACGAAAAGTACGGTTTTGTCAGGGGGACGTTGCTCACGGTGTGGAGACTTTTGAGATGCACCCCGTTTGCAAAGGGCGGATTCGATCCCGTCAAAGAGAATTATAAAGGAAAGATCAAATGGCTAATTTGAGTTACCCGCAAAGGCGCAAAATACAGATATATCTCATCGCGGCGATGCTCGCGATTTTGTGCTGTATTCTGGTCGCTTGCAACAGCGACAACTCGTACAGCGTCACAGGCGAGACCGTAAGCGAACCCACGCACTTTATGGCGAAGTTTATGATAATCATCAACAACGCTTTGGGTGGCGGAGTGGCAAGTTTCGGCTGGACGGTAGTTTTGTTTACGATCATTCTGCGTCTCATCCTTTCACCGCTCGACGTATGGCAGAAAATTATTGCCAGAAAGAACGGAAAGGCTATGGAGCGCATGAAGCCGCAACTGGAAGTTTTGCAGGCAAGATACGCCGACGACAAACAGCGTCTACAACAAGAACAAATGGCTCTTTACAAGAAAGAGAAATACTCCACGATGGGTATGTGCTTGCCCACAATCGTAACGTTCGTGGTGTTCTTCGTCGTTTTCGCGGGATTCAGACAAATGGTCGGATACCAGTTTGCAAAAGACTACAAAGAATGCGTCAACGCATACAATCAATCCATTGCGGAGCAAATCGAAGAAGCAAAAGGCAGTGCAGAGTGGTCGGGCGTCATCGTCGATAACGGCGACGGCAAATGGGACGTCGACGACGTCGCAAAGACCGAAAACGGCGCGACTTTCTATGCAAAAGCAAAGGAAAACGCACAACAAGCGGTTTATGACGTTTATTATTCCGCCGACCAGGTGAAAATAAGAAGTTGGTTGTGGATAAAGAATATCTTTGTCTCGGACAACTGGTCCGAAGCAGTGCCGGATTTTGCAACCGTAACCGGACAAAAGGGTATGGCTACGTCAAAACTCACCGGTATCACCATTGACGAATATAACGACGTCATGGGCAAGTTGCTCGGCACGGGCGGCTATGGCAAAAACGGCAAATGGAACGGTCTTCTCATTCTTCCCGTGTTGTCGATAGCACTGTCCATTCTTTCTACCACGTTGCTCAACAAATCAAACGGTCAGGCGCCTGTCGCACCCGCAGCAACGGGACAGGGGGAAAATGCCGACAAAGCAAAGGCACAACAACAAACCGCAAAAATGATGCAATATATCATGCCGCTCATGATAGGCGTGTTTGCAATCTTCTATTCGGGTGCTTTTGCACTTTATATGTTTACAAGTTCGGCGTGCGCCATTTTGTTCCAACTCTCGTTCAACCTTATCGCAAAGTTGGTTGACAAGAGCAGAGAAGGAAAAGCGGGCGTTGCCAAAAGATAGGAGTAAAAATGGAAAAATCGATAGAAACACAGGCTTCATCGGTGGATCTCGCAGTTGAGAAAGCACTTGTGGATCTCGGTGTGTCAAAAGATAAAGTCGACGTGGAAATCCTTCAAAAAGGCGGACTTTTCTCCAAAGCAAAGGTGAGAGTCACCGTCAAGGACAGCACGCAAGACAAGATGGCGGAGTTCTTCAACGGCACTCTCGAGCGTATGGGATTGGTGTCCCGCGCCACCGTCGAAGACAAGAACGGCACGCTTTACGTCACCATAGCCGGCGACGACAGCGGCGTTGCCATCGGATATAGGGGAGAAGCACTCGACGCATTCCAGTATCTTGCGCTCACCTTCCTTAACGAACAAAAATGCGACTTTAAAAAAGTCGTCGTCGATTGCGAAAATTATCGCGAAAAACGCAAAGAAACGCTCACCGCCCTTGCATTGAGACTTGCGGAAAAATCCGTCCGTTTGCAAAGAAAAATCGCGCTCGAACCGATGAATCCGTTTGAAAGACGTATCATTCACAGCGCGCTTGCGGACAGCGAAATAGCAACCACCGAAAGCGAAGGCGAAGAACCGTCAAGATACATCGTCATCATTCCGAAGGGAGTTGAACTCAAAGACCAACGCCCCATCAAGAACGGCGAAAGAGAACCGCGCAAGGATTCCCGCAAAGACGGTCGCAGAAATGGCAAAGACCGTGACTTCAAAAAAGGCGGACGCAGAGACGACAGACCGCGCGAACGCAAACCGCGCGTTGAAGAACCCGAAGCCCCGGACGGAAAAGTTTATCGCGGATATTTCACCCAACAGGACGAGTTCGTGAAACCCGCAACGCAATCGGGCCCGCCCAAATTCAAGAGTTTCGGCGGTAAAAAGAGATTCTGAAAAGAATGAGCACAATAGCAGCAATTTCGTCACCGATAGGTGCAGGTGGTATCGGCATTGTACGTGTTTCGGGCAACGAAGCACTCCGCATCGCCGATGCCATTTTTATTTTCGCACACAAGAAAGCGTCACAAGACGCGTCTTTCGTCATGCCCGAGGGCGTGAAACAGCAATGGACGCCGCTTTTTATGAACTACGGCACGTTTGACGCAGGCGAGTTTTGCGACAAAGGCTATGCAGTCTATTTTCCCGCAAAGCGCGCGTATACGGGCGAAGATACGGTTGAATTTTATCTGCACGGCGGAGTGCGTATCATGCAAGGCGCTCTCGACGCTCTTTTGAGAAACGGAGCGGTCATGGCAAAGAACGGCGAATTTACAAAGCGTGCGTTCTTGAACGGCAGATTGTCGCTTGCCGACGCGGAAGGCGTCATCGATATGATAAATGCGGAATCGGCGGCGGGAGTCAAGGCGGCGTATCGTCTCATGCAGGGCGAAGTTTCAAAGAAAATCAATGCGACTCTCGATGCGCTCGAAACGCTTATAGCCACTCTCGAAGCGACTCTTGATTATCCCGACGAAATGGAAGACGAAGTTTTGCCCGACCTTGAAAAAAGCGTAAGAAGTATATATAACGACGTGTGCGCGCTTATTGCCACGGCAAAGACAGGCAAAATTGCAAAGTACGGCATAAACGTCGTGCTTGCAGGCAACACCAACGCAGGCAAATCGTCATTGATGAACGCGCTGCTAAAAGACGACAGAGCCATTGTCACCGACATAGCGGGCACGACTCGCGACACGGTGGAAGAGAGTTTTGAGTGTGACGGAGTGCGCATCAATCTTATCGACACAGCCGGCATACGAGAGAGTGACGACCTTGTGGAAAGCAAGGGCATAGAGCGAGCAAAACGCGCGTTTGAAGGCGCGGACGTCATCTTGCACGTTGTGGACACGTTGGGCGTTGACGACAAGGATTGGCAGTTCGGAGATGCGCTCGTGTTTGAAGTTTTCAACAAGTGCGACGAGTCGGGCTTTGACAAACCGCTTGCCGACAACCAATTTGCAATCAGCGCAAAGACGGGTAAGGGCGTGGACGAGCTCGCGCATGCGATTGCCGATTTATACAAGCAAGACAAAGTGGAAGGCGGCGAGCTTATTACGTCAAAACGGCACGTATCCGCACTTTATCAAGCAAAAAGCGCACTTGAAAGTGCGATTGCGTCAATTGATAACACGATTGACTGCACGCTCATAGACCTTAGAAACGCGTATGACGCGCTTGGCGAAATCACGGGACGCACTGCGACGCAAGACGTTGTGGACGGCATATTCTCAAGATTTTGCGTCGGTAAATAAGCGAAAACGAAAAGTAATATAAGAAATATAGTTATAAATATATAAGGATTAGAATATCCGAATATATGCCGCGTAAGCGGAGAAGTAAAAGAAAGAGATGGAAAGATTTGACGTCATTGTCATAGGCGCGGGACATGCAGGTGTGGAAGCCGCGCTTGCGAGCGCGAGACTCGGTAAAAAAACTCTTATGCTGTGTACGGATTACGGCACGGTTTCCTATATGCCTTGCAATCCGGCAATAGGCGGAACGGCAAAGGGACATCTCGTGAAAGAAATCGACGCGCTCGGCGGTCAAATGGGGCTTTCCGCCGATAAGGCGCTTCTTCAAATAAAGACGCTCAATTCGGCAAAAGGTCCGGCAGTCTTTTCTTTGCGCGGACAGGAAGACAAGAACGTTTATCACGAAATAATGCTTGACGTCGTGCGCTCGGAGAAAAATCTGACCGTGCTTGACAGCGAAGCGAGCAAGGTGCTGACGAGTGGCGGTAAGGTGTGCGGGGTTGCCACGGCGGACGGCAAAGAGTTCGAGTGCAGTGCGGTTGTGCTTGCGACGGGCGTTTATCTCAACGGGGAGATAATCATCGGAGATTATGTCAAAAAGAGCGGCCCTAGCGGATTTGCGCCTGCAAACAATCTTTCTCAAAGTCTTGTCGAACTCGGTGTGCCCATGCGCAGATTCAAAACGGGAACGCCTGCAAGAATTTATCGCGACAGCATAGATTTTTCAAAAATGGAGATACAGCACGGAGACGACAGCGACAGATTTTCGTTTATGTCACCGCACTCGACTTTTGAAGAAGAGCCTTGCTATCTCACGTACACGAACGCGAAAACGCACGAGATTATTCTCGCCAACATAGACCGCTCACCCTTGTACAACGGAACGATTCTGTCCGTAGGTCCGAGATATTGCCCGTCCATAGAAACGAAAGTCATGCGCTTCAAAGATAAAGAGCGTCATCAGATTTTCATCGAACCCGAAGGAGCGAACAGTGAAGAAATGTACGTTCAGGGCATGTCTACGTCTCTTCCGCACGACGTGCAGGAGAAGATGTATCGCACGCTTCCGGGACTTGAAAATTGCCGCTTTGCAAAATACGGCTATGCAATAGAATACGATTGTCTCGACCCGCTCGGCATGTATCCGTCCCTTGAAAACAAGCACGTAGAAGGCTTGTTCTCGGCAGGACAGATGAACGGCAGCAGCGGATACGAAGAAGCCGCCGCACAGGGACTTATCGCAGGCATAAACGCCGCACGTAAGGTTGACGGGAAGGAACCGCTCGTTCTTCGTCGCGACCAAGCGTATATAGGCGTTCTCATCGACGATTTGGTGACGAAAGGCACAAACGAGCCCTATCGTATGATGACGGCAAGGGCGGAGCATCGTATAATGCTCAGACAAGACAATGCGGATATGCGTCTTACCCCGATAGGCAGAGAAATAGGTCTCGTATCCGACGCTCGATTTGCGCGTATGCAAGAGAAAAAGACGATGATAGAAAGCGTCATCGCGTTTTCGGGCAAAGTTATGCCGAGAGAAGTCGTCGAGCAGTTGTTTTTAGAACTTGGCGAAGAAATGCCTCAAAAAACGCCGACGTTTGCCGAGATATGCCGTCGTCCCGCAGTCAATGCAGACCGTGTGAGACGTTTTATTGATTTTCCGTGTGACGATGAAGCACTTTCTGCCGCGGTTATAGAACTCAAATACGAAGGGTATCTCAAAAAAGAAGAATCGGCAGTGAAAGAACAGAAACGCCTTGAAAACAAAGTCATACCTAAAGACTTCGATTACAACGCAATCAAAGCACTCCGCATAGAAGCAAGGCAAAAACTTTCCGAAATAAGACCGCTCAATCTCGGGCAGGCATCGCGTATATCCGGTGTTTCTCCTGCCGATATTGCCGTTCTTATCGTCGCAATGAAATAACATCTCAACAATTCAAAAAACGAAGGCAAACAAGCCTTCTTTTTTTTGTTGCCGACAAGATTTTTTTGCAAACCGCAAATTTATGCGGATAGAATGCTTAAAAATTTTTCATCTTTCCCGGGACTTTTTCTTAAAAACAAAAATGGTGCGTTAGAATGCCGCTTTTAATTTTTTCGGCATTCTAATCTAATTTACGAATGTCAAAAATGTAACTTTTCATTTGCCGTTTTTGCGGTTTTTGCAAGAAAAATCAACAAATCTTGCAAAAATTATTTTTTGCGATTTGCACTTTTGTAAGGAATTTTGAAAAATTTTCAAAAAATTTCAAAAAAAGTTACAAAAAACCCTTGACGAACAATTTTTTTGGTGCTAATATGTAAACGTAATCAAGAGACAAACGGATTACAAATCAAACAGCTCATAATTTTCCCCCTTATCATAGCGAGCGACTTTGGGTGTTTCACCTGAGGTCGTTTGCATTTTTATGGCACAAAACGGCGAATAACTGTGTCAAAGCCCGTCCGCTCCAAAATCACGTACCATCAGTACGTTGGGTTTTGTTTCGGACGGGCTTTTTCTTGTTCTTCATCCGTTTTGTGCCATAAAAACATTCACGCAATAAAAAGAGCGATTGACTGTGCCAACGCTCGTTCGCTCCAAATAAGCATAGACCGTTAATAAGTACGCCCGCACAGGCTTTCGTTTCGGGTGCGGGTGTCCCGCCCTATCCAAACACCAAGCCGACAATCTTGTGAAATTGCGGCAGGAGTTTTTGTCCGTGCGTGAACCGATAGCAAAGATTTTCGGCGCGGTTAGCAGAACAAAAGCCTAATGCGGCTCTCAGCGTTGCTTGCTTGCAAGCGATGCCGTTGCCGCGATGACGGCTTTTGTTCATTATTTATCAAATGTAAAGATTTCCCGTATTTCATCGAAGATTGCTTGCGGTGACGATGAAAAACATTCGTAGGTAATGCGAATCACGGGTTCGGTGCCGCTTTTTCGGACGATAAGTCGGCCGGATTTCGAAAAACGCGAGTTTACGTCGGCAATTTTGCGCTGAAACTCATCGGATGAGATTTCTTTTTCGGGGTCGGTTGACGGGATCCCGAATTCGAGCATCGGATAGGGGATGAATTTCGGAAGCGACCCGACCGTTCTTTTCACTTCGAGAAGGGACAGTGCGGTGACGAGACCGTCTCCTGTCGTGCCTTTGTCGAGCATCACTATGTGCCCGCTTTTTTCGCCGCCGAGCAGACATCCTTGCTTTTCGAGTGCGTTCAGCACGTGTTTATCTCCCACGTCAGTACGAATAAGAGCAGTGTTGTGGTAGGCAAGTTCCCGCCCGAGTTTTGTGTTGGTGAGAATAGTGCCGACAACGAAACGCTTTTTAAGTTTCCCTTGCAAGCGGTATAGCGTGGAAAGCGCAAGAAGCATAGCGTCTCCGTCGTAAACTTTTCCGTCGACGACTGCAAGCACTCTATCCCCGTCTCCGTCGAACGCAAATCCGATTTCGTCTTTTTGTACGCGCGCGGCAAAGTCCGCAACGTGAGTCGAGCCGCAATCCACGTTCACTTTTTTGCCGTCTCTTACGTTGTGTTCGGCACACACGATTGCGCCGAGTTCGAGAAACGCTTTGGGAGCGAGAGTTGCAAAACACCCGTATGCGCAATCGAGACGAATTTTCATTCCGTCAAATCTGGGAAACATTGATTTTACGTGTTTAAGATACAGAAATTCCGCGCCGTCAACTATGCGTATTCTATGGTTTTCGGCAAGCGAAACGGAAAGTTCGCTATTCAATTCTTCGTCCGTTAGGGCGTCTGCGCACGCTTCGTCTATGAAAACCGGTTGCGGGGCGGACGGCGAGTTCATTGCCAAAAACAATTCGGTGTCAAGAGCCGTCTCGTCGCTTTCGGACAATTTTTTGCCGCATTTTCCAAACACTTTCAGACCGTTGAATTCGGGCGAATTGTGAGATGCTGTGATCATCACGGCGTAGTCCGCTTTTTCTAATTGTGCGATATACGCAAGCGCAGGCGTTGGCAACACGCCTGTAACCCATATTTGCGTTGCGCCTTCCATAAGCCCTTGGCACAACTGTTTTTCCACGTCGAGCGAGTGCTCCCGCACGTCTCTTGCAACTATGATTTTGCCCCCTCGTTTTGCAAGAACCTTGCCGAGCGCATAGGGGATTTCGTTTGTCAAAAGCCAGTCCGCTTTGTTTCTGATACCGTCAGTTCCGAAGTAATGCATATATTCAATATATGAAAAACACGGTGTCGCTGCGTGCCGATTTTTGCCGAAAAAGGAGGAATAAAGTTATAAAAAACACGCCGTGTAAAAGGCGTGCTTTTTTTCAAGGAAAATCAGATTTCATTATATCCCGTTTACGATTGCGTTTGCGGCGATTGCTCCGTCCGCACAAGCGGTTACGACCTGACGAAGAGACTTTTCTCTCACGTCTCCGACAGCGTAAACTCTGTCGATATTCGTGTGCATATTCTCGTCTGCAATTATATATCCGCCGCTTGAAAGAGAGATGTTTTCAAAGCCTTGCGAGTTGGGAGTTTGACCTATTGCTACAAACACTCCGTCAACCGAAATTGTGGTTAATGCGTACGTTTTTACGTTTTTAAGTGTCAGTTGTGTGATTTTATCTTCTCCGTCGAGATTTTCGACAACGCTGTCCCAGACTATTTCCACGTTGCTTTTTTCGAGACGTTTTACAAGAATATCGTCTGCGCGAAGGGCGTCTCTTCTATGCACCATATAAACTTTCTTTGCGAGTTTTTCGAGATACAACGCGTCTTCCGCCGCTGTATTGCCGCCGCCTATCACCGCAACGGTTTTCCCTTTGAAAAACGCTCCGTCGCACGTGGCGCAATAACTCACGCCTTTGCCTATAAATTTGCTTTCGTTCGGTACACCGAGTTTTCTTGCGTTCGCGCCGCTTGCTATAATCACGTTCTTTGCTTCGACGATTTTCCCGCTTGCAAGACCGATAGCTTTCTTTTCGCCGATAAGAGAAACGGATGCGATTGAGTCGAAGACGAATTCCGCACCGAATTCCATGCACTGATTCATCATCGCATAGCACAAATCGAAACCGCTCGTTGATTTTATGCCCGGATAATTCTGAATATCCGCCGCCGTTTGCGCTTGTCCGCCAACGCTTTTGTTTTCTATTATCGCGACTTTAAGACCGCCGCGGCAAGCGTATATACCTGCCGAAAGCCCCGCAGGACCTGCGCCTATTATCACAACGTCGTACATATAATCTCCTTATTTTTCTTTTGCAAAAGCAAAGAATCGGTGGATTTTTGTTAAAAACATTATAGCCCGAAGTTAAATATTCGTCAACTTTTGAGCCGCTTTATCGCTCGCGCGTGTGAAAACGCGCGAAATTACTTTACAAACAACCTTTTTGTTTATATAATAATTTAACATAATGAGGTAATTTTATGCAAAACACTGACATTTCCCGCATACTTGCGGACGGCAAAGAGTATCAAGGCAAAACTTTGAGCGTTGCAGGCTGGGTGCGTTCGGCGCGCGACAGCAAGACTATGGCGTTTCTCGCTCTCAACGACGGCACGTCTCTTAAACATCTTCAAATCGTTATAAATAAGGCGGAGTTCGACCAGGAAGAACTCGCAAAAGTTCTCAAAAACGGCGTATCCGTGTTCGTTACGGGTGAAATTGTTCCTGCAATGAAAGAAGGCGAAGTTGAGCTCAACGCGAAAGAAATCGCGCTTTTGGGCGATTGCCCGAGCGACTATCCGCTTCAAAAGAAATATCACACCATGGAGTTTTTGCGCACGATACCGCATCTGCGTCCGCGCACGAACACGATGAACGCAATGCTTCGCGTCCGTTCCAAACTTTCGTTTGCGATTCATCGTTTCTTCCAAGAGAACGGTTACACCTATGTTCACACTCCGATTATTACGGGCAGCGACTGCGAAGGTGCGGGTGAAATCTTCCGTGTGACTACGCAAAACTATAAAGACGCTATTCTTGCAAAAGACGAAGCGGAATATATCGCAAACGACTTTTTCAGAAGAAAAGCGGGACTTACCGTCAGCGGGCAGCTCGAAGGCGAAGTGGCGGCAATGGCAATGGGAAAGATTTACACGTTCGGTCCGACATTCAGAGCGGAGAACAGCAACACTCCGAGACACGCCGCCGAATTTTGGCAGGTCGAGCCGGAAGTCGCTTTTGCAAAACTTCCCGACATCATCGAAATTGCAACGAAGATGATAAAATACATCATCAAGGCGGTCATCGAAGAGTGCCCCGACGAGCTTGCGTTCTTTGAAAAAGCGTTTGAGCCCGGTCTTCGCGACAAACTTCAACACGTCGTCGACAGCGACTTTGTGGTGCTTGACTACTCAAAGGCTATTGACATTCTCAAAGAAAGCAAGGTTGAGTTTGCCTACCCTGTGGAGTGGGGCTTGGATCTTCAAAGCGAACACGAGAGATACATCACCGAAAAGGTGTTCAACAAGCCCGTATTCGTCATCAACTATCCAAAGAAGATAAAATCTTTCTATATGAAACAAAACGACGACGGACTCACCGTTGCGGCAACCGACTTGCTTGTTCCGGGCGTCGGCGAAATCATCGGCTGCTCCGAGCGCGAAGCGGACTACGACAAACTCAAACAGGCGATGGTGGAGCGTGGAATGAACCTTGACGACTACACCGGTTATATGGATTTGAGAAAGTACGGCAGCGTTCCGCATAGCGGTTTCGGTCTCGGTCTCGAACGTATTCTTATGTACGTGACGGGCATCGGCAACATTCGTGACGTACAACTCTATTCCAGAACCGCCGGCGACCTTATGGCGTAAAATCACGAAAGACTTTTTCTGCAGGGGGAAAATGCGAGAAAAAGGAGAGAAGATATGTATTCCTTGATTGTGCCCGAAGGTTACAAAAGCAAAATGTCCGTTCGAGAGACGGAAAAAGCGATAAAATTCGTAAAAGACGCGTTTCAACGCAACCTTATAAAAAATTTCGGTTTCGAGAGAATTTCCGCGCCGTTGTTCGTGAAGAGCAAAACGGGCGTCAACGACGACCTTAACGGCGTCGAAAGAGCGGTGAAATTCGACATTCTCGAACAGGGCGGAGCGGAAGCGGAAATAGTCCACTCCCTTGCGAAGTGGAAAAGACTTGCGCTCAAAAGATACGGTTTCAGAAACGGCGAAGGTCTCTACACGGACATGAACGCAATCCGCAGGGACGACAAGTGTGACAATCAACACTCCATTTACGTTGACCAGTGGGACTGGGAAATGGTCATATCCAAAGAGCAACGCAACCGCGATTTTCTCAAAATGATAGTGACGAGAATCGTTTCCGCGATATGCGACACGCTCGATGAGACGAAGAAGGCTTTTCCGGTCATCGACCTGAATCTCAAAAGAGAAGTGACTTTCGTCACGACGCAGGATGCGCTTGACAGGTATCCCGAACTCGATTCTCACCAAAGAGAAAGCGCGCTTGCAAAAGAGTACGGAACGATATTTCTTATGAACATCGGCGGCGCACTCTCAAACGGAAAGCCGCACGACGGCAGAGCACCCGACTACGACGACTGGTCGCTCAACGGAGACATAATTTTCTATGACGAAGTGCTTGGCGAGAGTATAGAAATCTCGTCGATGGGTATAAGAGTCGATGCGGACAGTCTCAAAAAACAACTGGAACTCGCAAACGCGACGGACAGACTCGAAAACGACTATCACAAACAAATAGTTGCGGGCACGCTTCCGCTCACGATAGGCGGCGGAATAGGACAATCGAGACTTTGTATGCTGATACTGCAAAAAGCGCATATCGGCGAAGTGCAATCTAGTTTGTGGCCCGACGAAATGCACGAAAGATGCGACGAAGCAGGCATAAATCTGCTTTGATATAAAACAAAAATCTAATTCAAAAATACTCAAAGGTGTTTATGGAACTGAGAACTCACAATTGCGGAGAATTAAGACAATCCGACGAAGGCAAACACGTCAAACTGTGCGGCTGGCTTTCCAGCGTTCGCGACCTTGGCGCAGTCATCTTCTTCGTGTTGCGCGACTACTACGGATATACGCAGGCGGTCGTGAGCGACGAAGAGAAGAAAGAACAAATCCGCTCTATCCCGCGCGAAAGCACGATATCCATCGAAGGAAAAGTGGTTTTGCGAAGCGCACCCAACAAGGATATGCCCACGGGTATGATCGAAATCGAACCCGAAAAAATCGAATTGCTCGGCAAGTGCTACGAACTTCTCCCGTTTGAAATCGCAACAAGCACTCAATCTCGTGAAGACGTACGTCTCAAATATCGTTTTCTCGATTTGAGAAACCCTGACGTAAAAGCGAAGATAGTGTTCCGCTCAAAAGTGGTCAGCTGGCTTCGCAACAAGATGACGTCCCTCGGCTTTTTGGAGATCACGACGCCCATTCTCACGTCGTCGTCCCCCGAAGGCGCGCGCGACTACATCGTGCCGTCAAGGCTTTATCCCGGACACTTCTATGCGCTCCCGCAAGCTCCGCAGCAATACAAACAATTGCTCATGGCAAGCGGCTTTGACAGGTATTTCCAGATTGCGCCGTGTTTCAGAGACGAAGACGCGCGTGCGGACAGAAGCCCGGGTGAGTTCTATCAACTCGACACCGAAATGTGCTTTGCGACTCAGGAAGACGTTTTTGCGGTTATGGAAGACGTGCTCAGCGGTGTGTTCAAAGAGTTCTCTCCCAAGAACTACAAAGTCGACGAAGGCCCGTTCCGCAGAATCACTTATCGCGACGCAATGAGAGATTACGGCTCGGACAAACCCGACCTTCGCAACCCGCTTATCATCAAAGACGTCACGGATATTCTCTCGGAAAAAGCGCCGTTCTTTGAAAAGGGCAAGACCGTGAAGGCAATCGCCGTCAACGATTTCAAAGAGACGAGAAAGTGGATTGACGCACTCGTCGAAAAAGCGAAACTCAACGGCGCAAGCAATATGTATTGGTTCAAACTCGACGAGAAAGGCGAACTTGCTGGCGGAATTGCGAAATTCCTTGCGGACAGCAAAGACGCACTCGTTGAAAGACTCGGCTTGAAAGCAGGCGGATTCGTCGCGATTCTCGCAGAAGAGAAGGGCGTCGAAAAACAAGCGGGCTACGTTCGCACCGAACTAGGCGTCGGTCTCGATCTTCTCGAAAAAGACGCGTTCAGATTTTGCTGGATCGTGGACTTCCCGATGTACGAGTACGACGACGAAGGCAATCTCGGCTTCTGCCACAATCCGTTCTCTATGCCGCAAGGCGGACTTGACGCACTCAACAATATGGATCCGCTCGACATCGTCGCATATCAATACGACAGCGTAGTCAACGGTGTGGAATTGAGCTCGGGTGCGGTGAGAAACCACGAGCCCGCAATCATGGAAAAGGCGTTTGAAATCGTCGGTTACGGCAAAGAAGTCATCGAAGAGAAATTCTCGGCGCTTTACAACGCGTTCAAATTCGGCGCACCGCCGCACGCAGGTATCGCACCGGGCGTTGACCGTATCGTAATGCTTCTTGCAAACGAACCCAGCATCAGAGAAATCATCACCTTCCCTATGGACAGAAACGCTCGCGACGTGCTTATGGGCGCGCCCAGCACCGTCACCGAGAAGCAACTGAAAGAAGTGCATATCAAGATCGATCTGCCCAAAGAAGAGAAATAAGAATATCAAAAGGGACATTGTCCCCAGGAGAAATATAATGAAAAAGAAACTTTTTAGCGCATTTGCGGCAATTTTGGTTCTCGTGATAAGCATCGCGACATTGGTTGCCTGCAATCCTTACAAAAACACCGCAATCGGCGGCGGCGATGCGACCGCACCCGTTGAATCCAACGGCGGTTATATCGTCAAACAAGGCAATTACGTTTATTTCGTCAACGGATACGTCGGCGCAGACGCAGACGCTACGTGGGGCGCGGCAACCAAACAAGGCATCGTTCGCGCAGAAGTGAAAGAAGACGGCACGATTGACAATTCGACGAGCAAACTTCTCGTTCCGAAGAGCATCTACAACTCTTCCGTCAACGGCGGCATCGCGATTTTCGGCGAATGGATTTATTACGCAACGCCCAACGTCGACAAAGATAAATCCGGCACCGCTTCCACCACCGATACCGACTTTATGCGCACCAAAATCGACGGCTCCGTGACTCAGCTCATCGGAACTATCGGCACTCGTTCTTCCGAATATATCTTCACGTCTTCCAGAGTTTTGTATTTCACGAACAACACCGTGAGTTACATCGACTTCTCGGGCATGAAGGCCAACAAGAATATCGACAATGGACAAGGCGCAACCAAAGGTACGTTGCTTGAAAACGTCGCAAGCATCGCATGGACGTACGGTTCAAACGAGATGTTCTATGTTCAGAATGCTCCTGCAGAAGACAGCTACAAGAACTACAACAACCTTTGCGCAATCAACCTTGACGGCACGAATCAACGCACTCTCGCAACGCTCGACACGTTCGTGACGGAAGGCAAAACTCCCGAAAACGACCAACTCAACGTGTTCAAATACACGCTTGCGAAAATGTATGTAGAGGCGGACGGATCTTCCACGATCTACTACACCAAGACGTATACTTTGAACAGTAAAACGGAGAAAGCCGGTTTGTTTATGGCAAAAGCTGCGGACTTCAAGGCAACTGAAAAACTTCTCAACAAAATCAGCTCGACCACGCTCGTTCCGCTCGGTTATGAAGAAGGCGCACTCGCATACAATGCGGATAGCAAATATTGCTGGTACAACGGCACCGAAACGGAAAATCCCGTTCTCGTGAGCGACGCGTCTCAAACCATTTGGAAGGTTGATAAAGAGAAAGGCATTGTGTATTTCTCCGCGACGTCATCCGCTTCCGCACTCTACAAGATTTCTTATAGGGGCGCAACCGACAACATCACGACGGTGATTTCCGAAGGCATCAAGACTGACGGATTCGTGCTCGATTTTATCGGAAACGATTTCTTCTTCTTTGCAACCAACGACAACAACTATCTGCACACCATCAATCTTTTGACCTTTGACAAGGATGCAAAAGATGCCGAGAGCACCTATATCGGTATCGGAAGACCCGAAAAAGAAGACAAAACAGACAACAAATAATTGACGTTTTCAAAGCGGCTCTCTTTGTGAGAGCCGCTTTGCCGTTTTAACGATGTTTTGACGTTCTATTCCGCTCGATTTTGAGTTTGGCAATCTATGCTCAAGCCATTTTGATCGGATCAAAAACATGAAACAAGGATTATGACAAAAACAATTTTCATCACGGGCGGAAGTCGCGGCATCGGTGAAGCACTTGTCAAAAAGTGCGCAGGGAATTACAACGTCGCTTTCACCTACAATCGCTCAAAAGAGCGCGCCCAAAAATTACAGGACGAACTGAACTCCGTTTTCGGCGGAGTTTTTGCCGTTTTTTGCGACGTATCCGACGCGCAAAGCGTATCGGCGGCGGTTTCGGCAGTGAAAAAGCGTTTCGGGAGAATCGATATTCTCGTCAATGACGCAGGCATTGCAAAAAGCGGACTTTTCATCGACACGACAATCGACGATTGGCACGAAATGTTTTCCGTCAACGTGGACGGCGTTTTCAACGTCACGAAAGCGGTTCTTCCCGATATGCTTTCGCACTCAAACGGTTCTATCGTCAACGTTTCGTCGGTGTGGGGTGTGAAAGGCGCAAGCATGGAAGTTGCATATTCTGCAACAAAAGCCGCCGTCATCGGCTTCACCAAAGCCCTTGCCAAAGAAGTCGCGCCCATGGGTGTGCGCGTAAACGCCGTTGCACCCGGCGCAATCTCCACCGATATGATGAAAGTCTATTCCGACTCCGACGTTCATGACCTTTGTGACAACACCATTCCGCTTTCCCGTCTCGGCACTCCCGACGAAGTTGCCGACGCAATACTATATCTTGCAAACGCGGAGTATGTTACGGGGGAAACTCTTGTTATCTCCGGCGGTATGTGAGCGCACCAAACGGCGACAAACTGCGTCAGGCACGACTTGCCCCAAAATCACGTACTACTTGTACGTTGGGGTTTGTTTCAAGCCGTGCCTTTCTTGTTATTCATCCGTTTGGACACGCTCACGAATAAAGGTTGTGCCAACGCCCCGAGCCTGCCAACTCATGTACTATTTGTACATTAGGGTTGCCGTGAGCGTGGTTTTTTCTTAATTAATAATTAATAATTATGGAAGGCGAAGCCTTATCCAAAAGCCCCTTCGGAGCGTACTTTATATTTCCAAAACAATTGTCCGAAAGAATACAAAACGTTTTATAAGCAACAGCACATTAAAGTGTAAGGGCGGATTTTGTCGGGGTATTGACATCTTTTTTTATATATAATATAATATATCTGTATTCATACAAGCCATATATATGCGCACACGCGCGATATATCAAGACTTGATCTGAAACGATGAGAAATTTTTTAGGAGGCAATTATGAAGAAATTCAGCATCAGAACGTTGCTTGTTCTTGTGTTGGCACTCGTGCTCGTGTTCTCGCTCGTTGCTTGCGGCGACAAAAACGATGGCGGCGGCGATAAGCCGACTCCCCCGCCGACGCCTGCAGAATATACGTCACAGGAGTATTTTACAAATCTTTGGAATTTGTCAAAGGGTATAGGCAGTGAAGCAATTGCGGCAAACGACAATCTTGCCGTTCATGCAGACCTTTCTCTTGCTCTTGCAACAGAATCCAACGCAGGCAAAGTTTATCAGAAAGTCGATCTCGGCTTCTCGATCGATCTCGTTCTCGACAAATCAGCCAAGGCGGCAACTAGCGAGAGCCAAACCGCACTCAAAGTCAGAGTCTACGACCCGACCGACAACGAAACGTGGGTTACCCTTTACGCTTTCATGAGCGATCCGACTTGCATCTTTGTTGACTATGCAGGACAAAACATCAAGATCCCGTTCAACTACAGAAATGCAGAATTGAGCGCAAGACTCGATCAATTCCTTACACAAGATAAGGTTATCGTTCTCAACAAAAACAATCCGGAAAAGAGAGAAGAACTCACCATTGCACAACTTATCGAGAAATTCACTTCCGATATGGGTGCAGACTGGGATCTCAACAAACTCATTGACAGAGTAGTTTCTCTTCTCGGAATCAACCTGAAAGAAACTATCGGCAAATTCCAATCTACTCTCGACGGATTTGGCTTTACCCAAGACAAATTGTTCGACGCACAAGGCAAACTTGACGTCAAAGGAATTTTGACAACCGATATCGGCGCAGCGCTCTTTGAAAAAACGTCCGTAACCACAAACGGCGACACGAAGACGTATTACACTCAGATCCAATCCGGTATTCTCAAAACCGTGGTCGGAATGGTTCCCGGACTCATTAAGAACATCGATCTTTCCGAAATCACGTCTCTTGTGGGCGATTTGACGAAGATTGGCCTTACCTACAACGAAAAGAACGGCGAAATCGACGGATTCGGCATCAAACTTTCTCTTGGAAACGTTGCTGCAAACGATCCGACGAGCAAAGTCACCACAAAGGTCTTCCCGACGATTTCTATCAACATCAACGAACTTTCTTTCCGCAAAGCGACCGGCAATGACGTAACCATGGCGACCGCACGCGAAAACTACAAGACCGACGTTGCTCTCGATATGGGCGTTACGGTTGACGTTTCCGGTATCGTTCTCGACGCAACCGCAATGGATGCAAGAAACGACAATAGATTCTCCGCAATCGCAGGTCTTAACAACATCGTTCTCGACGGACAACTTTCTCTCACTCTCAAAGGAAAAGTTGATCTTTGGAACACCACCAACAACGAAACCGCTGCAATTGCGGCACTCTCTTATCAACCCAAAGACGGCGCAAAGGTCGATATCGTCAAAGCAAGTTTTGCAAACGGCACTTTGGCAGTCACCGTCAACCAGGATGCAAAGATAGGTGAAGTCCCCATTGCAAAAACTCTCGTCAATCTCTTCGGCGATCACGCATACAACATGATTGCAAAATTGCTTGTAAACAATGCAGGCGCAACCACCGCACTCAACAATCTTGCAAAGGTTATGTTCACCGACGAAGCGCACAGAGAACTCAATCCCAATTTCGTGGGTGCTGCATGGAAGAACATCGACATCGTCACGCCGATTCAAAACTGGCTTGACAAACTCAATCCGTTCAAACTCCCCGTGAAGCCCGAAGCGGACACCGTGGCAGACGCACAACAAGTCGTTCCGTTCAAGAGTATTGCGACAACCATCAAAAATGCTATCGCATTTATCACCACTCCCGACAACAATCTCGTCATCGCTCTTGACAACATCAACAAGAACGTCGTGAAGATCGGCAAATTGTGGGATACCAACATGAGCGAAAGCGGCAACGTTGATTCCATTTTGGCAAAAGACACCGGCAACTGGACGGCGGATCTTGCAAAACTCTTCAAACTCAGCGGCGCAGAATACACCGACGCAAAGACCTTCCTTACGGCAGTTTTGGGCGGCAGTGGTAAATTGACGCTCGATATGAGTTGGGAAAACGGTGCGCTTGTAACCGTTGAAGCAAACGTTAAACAGGCATCCGTCAAGGTCACCGCATACGTCAAAGCAAGCACTTTCGTGGCGACAGATTACACAGACCTTGCAAAAGACGTCACCAAAGACACTGCAGGCTGGTTCTTGCTTGAATTTGCAGCATAATTGCTCAAATATAGCGACAAAACAAAGAAAGCGTCCGCATTTGCGGACGCTTTTTCTGTCAAAGTCGTGTCAAACTTGATTTTTGCACGCACTGTTGTTATAATGAGCCTATGGACAATTTCGACGAAAAACGTTGCGTTGTAAACGCAGAAGATTTGACAGACGGCGTTGATTTCATCGGCGAGTTTTCGGATGAACTCAAAAAGTATCAGGGACGTGTTGCGGGCAGTGAACAGGAAACCGCTTGCGCACGTGCCATCCGCAATCGCTTGCACGACGAAACCGATGCAAAAACGAGACTGGAAGCGTTCAGGGCGTATCCTTTTGCAGGGCGCGGTGCGTTCATGTGTCTCGGAATGTGGTTTGCGCTTTGCTACGTTATATATTTTATCTCTTTTGCGGGCAGTCGCCTTGCAGGAGCACTTGTGACGGCATTGTCGCTCGTGATGTTCATTGCGGGAGCAAGCGTGTTTATGCTGATATATTTCGGCAATCTCCGCCTTGCAAAGATCTTGCCCCAAAAGGTTTCGTACAACGTTGTTAGCGAGTTTTCAAAGACGGATAAAGCGGACAATGTCTACGTCATCGTCGACAACCACGACGAAATGCTCGGAAGTTTTATAAAAGACTTCAACGTTATGCGCAAAGTCTCCATAATCGTTCCGCCGATAGCGGCGTTTATATTCGTGCTGTTCTGCATTCTCAAAATGGCACTCGGCACTTCGGACGGCAACGTGGCGGCAAAGATAAGCGCATTCACCATTCTTCCGTTCGTGTCCGGTATATTCGGAATCGCGGCGTTTATTCTTCATTACTCTCCGCTTGAAAAAGACGCTCGTCAGTCAAACGGAGTGGCAACGTCCGTTGCAATGGCAACCTATGCCTATTTCGTCGAGAAGCCGGAAATGCTGCCCGAAAACGCAAAGGTCGTCTACGTGTCGCTCGGAGCGGAAAACTGCGCCCATTGCGGCTCTGAAGCGTTTGTGAAATCTCATCCCGAATACGCGGGCGCAAAGGTGCTTTGCATCGGAGACATACGCAACGGGGACGTTAAAATCGCAGACGGCGACGCCGTTAGAAAATTGCAATATTCAACCGACGTCACGAGTGCCTTGCAGGCAAGTGCGACCGAGCAGGGCATAAGCGTTGAAGTTATGCTTCACGACACGTTGAAACACAAATTCAATTCTTTGCACGGGTTCACGTCAAATGCGTTTGCAAAGAACGGCAACGCCACCGCAACGCTTATTGCGAGAGATTATTCTCAAAAAGACGTACAACTTTCAAAAGAGCAAATGGAAGAACTGTTTACGCTTTGCGTAGGCACTTTCGAGAAACTTATGCGCCGTGACGAACATACCCCGAAGGTGACAGAAACACCGGTGCAGGAAGTCGTCAACGTCGCACCGTCCGCAGAAATGGAAATAGTGGACGTTGAAAGTAAATAACAAAAAACGAGGCTTTATAGACAATAAAAACATATATAAAATCGCTGTTTTGCAAAAACAGCAACAAATATTTGAATTAAGAATAAAAAGAGAAAACGAGTATTAAAGGTGGTATCATGGACGAAAACCGTGACGAAACAACAATCGAATCCAAACAAGAACACGTGATTTGCGGTTGCGAAGAAGAAACTCAGGCAAGCGATGTCGACGCTGTGGCAAAGAGCGATGAACAAGCGGAAGAAGGAATTCTTTCCGATTATGCAAAAAAAGAAAAGCCGTCCGTAAAAGCCGTTGTCAAGAAATATTGCAAACGTTATTTCATAGATGCGTTCTCGGGAATGGCTCAAGGACTGTTTTGCACGCTTATCGCAGGCACTATTCTTGCGCAGATTGCGTCCTGGTGCGGAGACAACGGATTTGCTCATTTTCTCGCGTATATGGCAAAAATCGCCAAAACGCTTATGGGCGCAGGCATCGGCATAGGCATTGCGCACAAACTCGGTGCGAAGCCACTCGTTATTTTCACGGCGGCCGTCACGGGTATGGTCGGTGCGTTTGCAAGCAATCAGGTTGACGTTATGTGCCACAACGTTGCGTGGAATTTCGTGTTCGGCGCGCCCGGCAATCCCATAGGCGCATACGTCGTTTCACTCATCACCGTCGAACTTGCGGGACTTTACGTCGGCAAAACCAAACTCGATATAATTCTCGTTCCGCTCGGGATGATGGCAATGTGCATGTTTGCCGTGTTTATCGCATGGCCGTTTATCAAACTCATCGAATATATCGGAATCGCAATGGCACTCGCAATTCAGGCAGGCGTTGCCGTTAAGATTCTCGTCGGCATATTCATTGCCGTCGTGATGGGAATTTTGCTCACCATGCCAACGTCGTCGGCTGCAATTTGGATTGCGGTTGCGGCGGCAGTTCCTGCAGAATATGAAGAAGCACTCATGATTGCCGGCGGAGCGGCAGTTGCAGGATGCGCCGCTCACATGATCGGATTTGCCGTTGCAAGTTTCAGAGAAAACGGATTCGGCGGACTTATCGCACAAGGAATAGGCACGAGTATGCTTCAAATCCCGAATATTATGCGTCGTCCCGTCATTATGGTTCCCGAAATCGTGGCAAGCGCAATCAGCGGTCTCGTTGCGGTTCTTCTTGATATGCGTTGCAACGCGGCAGGCGGTGGAATGGGCACGTCCGGACTTGTTGGCGTGTTTGGCGTCATCGACGCGTCAAAAGACGTTGTTGATACGTGGAAATACGTTCTCGGCATCATTCTTTGCATGTTCGTAATTCCTGCGGTCGTAAGTTTTGCGTTGAGCGAGATAATGAGAAAGACCGGGGTTATACGCTTCGGTGACCAACAACTCGACTGAGCGCACTATTGAGCGAATAGCTGTGTCAACGCTCTATCGTTTCAAAATCACGTACGATTATGTACGTTGGGTTTTGCTCCGTTGGGGCGTTTCCTTGCTCTTCATCTCAATATTGCGCTCAGTCGTGTATGTTTAATTTGCGAATTGCGTCAGAGCCATGCTCCCGTCAACTCATGTACTATTTGTACATTAGGGTTGCCGTTAGCGAGGCTCTTTCTTGTTTTTCATCTATTTATCGCATTTTTTGTTAATTAATAATTAATAATTGCGGAAGGCGCAGCCCGAACAAAAGCCTATTTGTAGCGTACTTATAAACGCAATGTGCAACTTCGAAGTGAGCGTTCGCAAGGCGAACGCCGAGATAAGCGCCGAGCAAGACGGTTGTACAAGTGAGCAAGTGCGTGTTGTTCTTTACACTTGCGAACGAGTGGCATAATAAGAGCACGATACTTGTCTATGCGGGTGCCGCCTGTCTTCCCCGCGAGCGATGGATAATTTTGTAGAGAAAGCACCATATACGAGTGGTGGAAGAAATACCGGCACGGACCGGAAAGATGGGGCAATTCTATTTAGGGTTTTAAACGCAAAACTTTTGTAGAGATGAAAACAAAACAAAAACTTATACACGCACTCAGCCTATTCGGAGCGTACTTATAAACGGACTGTGTAAATTAAAAGACGGAACACGAGCCGCAACGGCGGCGAGCATTTGAGCACCGAACTCGACGATTAGTACAAGCGACTGCGCCGTGTTGTTGGCTACTGCCTGGCGCACAAAGCGCAGTGGCATAGTGAGTGTACGATACCTATCTATGTGAGTGCCGTAAGGAACAAAGTGACGGAATAGCGATTGTTACGCTTGCGTCAATCGCGTCGTTCCCCTTTTGCAAAAGATGTTTTGTATGTAGAGAAAGCAATTTGTTCGAGCAGTAGGGGCGCGACGCGTTAAGCAATTCGTCCAGTGGACGGATTGTAGCCAAAGCGAACAAGGCGGATTGCCACGCAAACGCCGCAGTCGGACAAGCCCGAAGGGAAGGGGTAACATTGTATTAAAATGTGCGGTGAAAATCTATTACATAAAAAAAGCACGCAAATGCGTGCTTTTTCGTTGCCACCGTGATGACTTTTACTCGACTGTACCGTTTTTGCCTTCGTCGGTTTGATCGTCGACTTTCTTGTCGCAATCGCTTGCTTTTGAGCAGCAAGAGCAGTTGTTGTCGCAGTTTGTGCTTTCGAGATTGAGATCGTCAATCCAGAAAATCTTGTCTTTGAGCGCAAGGCTGACGATGTCGATGACGCACACCAGCCATCCGCCGAATATCATAACCAGGATTGCAAGCACAATGCCGAGCACGCTTTCTTTTTGTGCGCTTTTTGCCAAACGGCAAAGGTTGGACGGAATGTCCCAAAGCAAGCAAAGGAGAATCTTGACGATTTTGTCAAGACCGTTGTACCAATCAAGATACTTTTTTGCAAAATCTTTCATTTTTATGTCTCCTGAACGTTTTATTTCGTAAGGTGTTATATCACTATGTCAAAGATATGTCAAGTTGTTGTTGAATGATACCGTCAATCGTGTTATAATTTATATATTATATAATCGCGCGCGTGAAAATGCGTTGCAGGGAGTCAACGATGAAAAGCGACATCGAAATCTGTCAGGAGACGAATTTGCGACCGATAAACGAGATTGCAAAATCAATCGGCATCGACGAAGAATATCTTGAAGCATACGGAAAGTACAAGGCGAAAATCGATTATTTGCGTCTTGCAAAAGGCAATGGTAAGGGCGGGAAACTCATTCTCGTTACGGCAATCACGCCGACGCCCGCAGGCGAAGGAAAAACCACGACGACCGTCGGACTTGCCGACGGGCTTAAACGCATAGGCAAAAACGCAGTCGTTGCGCTGAGAGAACCGTCGCTTGGCCCTGTTTTCGGCATAAAAGGCGGAGCGGCAGGCGGCGGATACGCACAGGTCGTTCCTATGGAAGACATCAATCTTCATTTCACGGGAGACTTCCATGCAATAGGCGCGGCAAACAATCTTCTTGCCGCAATGATAGACAATCATATCCAGCAAAGCAACGCTCTTTGCATAGACACGAGAAAAATAACGTGGAAAAGATGCGTCGATATGAACGACAGGCAACTGCGTTTCATCGTTGACGGACTGGGCGGAAAAGCCAACGGCACGCCGAGAGAAGACGGCTTTGACATCACCGTCGCAAGTGAGATTATGGCGGTGCTGTGTCTTGCTTCGTCCATTGCGGATTTGAAAAACAGGCTTTCAAAAATCATCGTCGGATACACCTATGACGACAGACCCGTCACGGCAGGCGATCTTAAGGCGCAAGGCGCAATGACGGCACTTTTGAAAGATGCCATAAAGCCTAATTTGGTTCAGACTCTCGAAGGCACTCCGGCACTTGTTCACGGCGGTCCGTTTGCCAACATTGCACACGGTTGCAACAGTGTGATTGCAACCAAAACGGCACTTTATCTTGGCGATTACGTGGTTACAGAGGCTGGTTTTGGTGCAGATCTCGGTGCGGAGAAGTTTCTTGACATCAAATGCAAAAAGGCAAATATCAAGCCGAATGCAGTAGTCGTAGTTGCGACGGTGCGTGCTCTCAAAATGCATGGCGGAGCGGATAAAAAGGACTTGAAAACGGAAAACGTATCCGCGTTGAAAGCAGGTATGCCGAATTTGCTCCGACACGTTGACAATATAAAGAACGTATACAAACTCCCTTGCGTCGTTGCAATCAATCGTTTTGAAAGCGACACCGACGAAGAAGTGAAGACGATAGAATTTGCATGCAAGGAGCACGGCGTCAGTGCGGTTGAATGCACCGCTTTCGCAGACGGCGGAAAAGGCGCGGAAAATCTTGCAAGAAAGGTTGTCGAACTTTGCGACGAAGACAATTCGCGTTTTCAATACGCATACGATGATTCGGATTCCATTCTTCAAAAAATCGAAAAAGTCGTTCGCAAGGTATATGGCGGAGACGGTGTGAGCGTAACGCCGCAGGCGCAAAAACAAATCGATGCACTTGAAAAACTCGGTTTCTCGTCGCTTCCGGTGTGTATCGCAAAGACGCAATATAGTTTTTCCGACGACCCGAGCAAACTTTGCGCACCGAGCGGGTTCATCGTCAGTGTGAGAAACGTAAAGGTTAGCGCGGGCGCAGGCTTTATCGTGGTGCTTACGGGAGACGTTATGACGATGCCGGGGCTTCCAAAAGTGCCTGCCGCAGAAAAAATCGACGTCACCGACGACGGCAAAATAATCGGACTTTTCTGATAAAAAATAAAGAATATGAAATCAACGCAAGCAAAATTCGGTTTCAAGCACAAGAGCGGAATACTCATGTCGGTTTCGTCGCTCCCGAGCAGATACGGCATCGGGTCTGTCGGCGCGCCCGCTTTTAAGTTTATAGATTTTTTGAAAGAGTGCAAACAACGCGTATGGCAGGTGCTTCCGCTCAACCCGACCGCATACGGAGATTCTCCGTATCAATCGCCGTGTTCGTTTGCGGGCAATCCGTATTTCGTTGACCTTGAAGTGCTAAAAAAAGAATTTCTTCTTTGCGAAGAAGACTTGAAAGGCGCAATCGACAACGGGGACAGAGTGGATTACGGCAAACTGTTCGAGACGAGAATTCCGCTTTTGAAAAGGGCGTACTCTAAGTTTTCGCCGACGCCGAAATATACGAGATTTGCAGAAAAGAACGCAGACTGGCTTGACGATTACGCTCTTTTTATGACGCTCAAAGAAAAGAACGACTACAAATCGTGGACGGAATGGGGAGATATGCGCGAGTATGCGTTTGCAAAAGCGCACGAAAGCGAGTTTGCGCAAGAATGCGGATTTTGGAAATTCGTTCAATTTGAGTTTTTCTCGCAGTGGAAGAAAGTGCGCGAATATGCAAAGAAAAACGAAATTTCAATCGTCGGAGATATGCCAATTTACGTCGCATACGACAGCGTGGAAGTGTGGAGAGCCCCAAACGAGTTTTTGCTTGACGAAAATCTCGTGCCTACGGTCGTTGCAGGTTGTCCGCCCGACGCGTTTTCCGATGACGGACAGTTGTGGGGCAATCCTATCTACGACTGGAAAAGGATGAAAGAAAACGGCTATCGTTGGTGGGTGGAGCGTGCAAAGCACGTTTTTGAACTTTACGATATAGTGAGAATAGACCATTTTCGCGGATTTGCGGGATATTACGTCATCCCGTACGGAGATGAAACGGCAAAAGGCGGGCACTGGGAGACCGGCGTCGGATACGAACTCTTTGCTGAGATTGAAAAAGCAGTTCCCAAAGCAAAAATAATTGCGGAAGATTTGGGGCACATCACAGACGACGTGCGCGAGTTGCTTGAAAAAACAGGCTATCCCGGTATGAAAGTGTTGCAATTTGCGTTCAACGACAAGAAAAACGAGTATTTGCCGCGCAACTACAAGACGGACAACTGCGTGGTGTACACGGGCACGCATGACAGTGCGCCGACGAAAGCGTGGTTGTCGGATATGACCGACGTTGAAAAAAAGGCTTTTGAAAGGGAATGCCCCGTGCGATTCGGACAATCTCCCACCGCCGCGCTCATTGCGTTTGCCATGAACTCGCCTGCGAATCTTGCGGTTATACCGCTGCAGGATTATATGGAACTCGACGCGGAAGCGAGAATGAACATGCCGTCAACCGCACAAGGCAACTGGACTTGGCGCGCGTCGGGAAGATTTGCAACGACTGCGCTTAAAAACAAAATTATGACCATCACCGAAAATTCGGACAGGGCGTAAAAGACAAACATATAAACCGTTTATGAAGACCGCACTCGTTGCGGTTTTCGTGTTTTTTGACGCGTATATGGTAAAATCCTGAAAATATGCATAGATTTTGTGTATGAACGTAATTTTATGCGGAGCGGCAGGCAGAATGGGGCGCGAAATGTGTGCGCTTATTAAGAACAGAGACGATATGAACATCGTTGCGGCGGTAGATAAAATACCGTGTGAAGAACATTTTTATAAAAGTATCGTCGATGTCAAAGGAAGAGCGGACGTCGTTCTCGATTTTTCTCATCACAGTGCAATACGGCAAATAGCAAAATATGCAACGGACAGAAAAATTCCGCTTGTCGTTGCGACCACGGGACATACCGAAGAAGAGATCGAAATCATACGCGGTGCGTCGGGGAAAATCCCCGTGTTTTTTGCAAGCAATATGTCGCTCGGGTTGTTGCTGACTTGTGAATTCTCGCAAAAACTTGCAAAGGTTTTTCCGTGTGCTGACGTGGAGATAATCGAGACGCATCATTTCAACAAGGCGGACGTTCCCAGCGGCAGTGCGCTCACGATTGCAAAAACGATAAAGTCGGCGCGCGGCGGCGGAGAAATCGTTGTTGGAAGACGTGCGCAAGACGAAAGAGAGAAAGGACAGATTTGCATAAATTCTCTTCGTCTCGGCAGTGTGTTCGGCACGCACGAAGTCATCTTTGACGACGGCAACGAAAGCGTTTCGATAAAGCATGTCGCCCACTCTCGCGAGTTGTACGCTTGCGGCGCAGAACGTGCCATGCGTTTCATTGTTTCGCAAAAAGCAGGGTTGTACGGTGTGAAAGATATGGTTTAAGTGCCGATTTGGGCGGTTGTGGAACGTTGTGTATAAAATGTGAGATGCGTGATAAGCTAACGGTATGAAAAACGAAAATAGATATTTGCTTGTTTCGGTGACGTTGCTTGTTGCGCTTGCGTTTGTGCTGTTTGGGTGCGTGTTTGCAAATGCGGCGGCAAAGAGCGGACAAGAAAGATGCGATGAGACAAAAGACAAAAACGTGTGCGATGCGGGAAGTATCTTTGATATGATTACGCCCGAAATCGTCGCGTTTTACGAAAACGAAATTGCAGGCGAAAAGGTGCTTTCAAACAAGACGGACGCGCAACTTGCAGGCATTGCGAAGAGATACAATATAAGTGTTGCAAAGGCAAAGGGGGTTATCGTCACTTACGATTTTGCAAACAGGACGGGTGGCGGAATCGACTTTCCGAGCATAGCGAAAATGAGCGATATGAAGATGCTTGCTTTCGTCAAAGGCAGAGCGGAAATTTATATGTCGGACTTTACGAATGAACAGAAAGAAGAGTTGAAACAAAAGGCGATGGATGCGTTGGGATTCAAAATCTGAAATGCATCGGCGACGGGCGCAAATGCGCCCGATTTTATTTTTCGGAGCATGCGGAAAACGTTTGGTGAGATTCTCTGTCCAAACGATATAAAATTATCGCATAAAAAGCATGCGCATTGCACTTGAAAAGATAATCTTATGATGATATACTGAATATACTAAAAAAAATACGGGAGTGGTTATGGAAACTTCACAATTTGAGTTTTTGACCGCAAAGGCAAGGCAACTTCGCGACGACGCTATCGAAACCATCGGAAGATTCGGTGTGGGACATATCGGCGGAACGATGTCTGTTATGGACGCTTTGACGGTCATTTATTATGCCAAAGCCAACGTCGATCCCGAAAATCCGCAGAAAGCGGACAGGGACAGAGTGATTATGTCAAAAGGACACGCCGGTCCTGCCATGTACGTGGTGCTTGCAGACAAAGGATATTTCCCGAAAGAGTGGCTCTACACGCTCAACGCACCCGGAACGAGACTTCCGTCTCACTGCGACATGACCAAGACTCCCGGTATCGATATGACGGCAGGCTCGCTCGGTCAGGGATTGTCGGCAGGTGTAGGAATGGCGCTTGCGGCGAAGCTCGACAAGAACCCTGCGACGATATACTGTTTCATCGGAGACGGCGAATCGCAGGAAGGTCAGATTTGGGAAGCGAGTATGTTTGCCGGCTCACACGCGCTTGACAATCTCATCGTGCTTCTCGACTACAACAAAATGCAACTTGACGGCGCGGTGCACGACATCAACGATATCGCACCCGCAAAAGACAAGTGGGAAGCGTTCGGTTTCTTCGTGCAGGATATAGACGGCCACGATATAATCGCAATATCCGGCGCAATCGACAACGCAAAGGCACAAAAAGGCAAGCCGAGCATGATCATTCTCAATACGATAAAGGGCAAAGGCGCGTCTTTTGCGGAAAGTGCGGCTAACTGCCACAGCATGAGCATATCCGAAGATATGTGGAGAAAAGAAACGGGAAGGTATCAAGCATGACGGACGAAAGAGAATTGAGACAGGTGCTTGCGGGCGCACTGGTTGAAAGAGCAAGAAAGGACGACAGAATCGTGGTGCTTGACGCTGACCTTATGAGTTGCCACGCAACGAAAGCGTTCAAGCAGGAATTTCCCGACAGATTTATAAACGTCGGCATTGCAGAACAAAATATGATGGGCATAGCGGCAGGCATATCGACGATGGGCAAAATCCCGTTTGCATACAGTTTTGCGCCTTTTGCCACGAGAAGATGTTACGACCAGATTTTCATATCTATCGCGTATGCGAAACAGAACGTGAAAATCGTCGGCACAGACCCCGGCATCACGGCAGAGAACAACGGCGGCACACATATGCCGTTTGAAGATATGGCACTTATGCGCGCAATACCGCACATGGTTTGTTTCGAGCCGACGGACGCTACGATGATGGAAAAAGCGTTCGAGCAGATAGCGGACTATGACGGCGCGGTGTATATTCGTCTTCAACGTAAGAAAGCGGAGAAGGTTTTCGATGAAAGCCTTAACTTTGAACTTGGCAATGCAATAACCGTAAAAGAAGGAAAAGACGTCACGCTTATTGCAAGCGGTATAATGGTTTCAAAAGCAATAGATGCGGCGGCGGAACTCGAAAAGGACGGAATAAGCGCAAAAGTCGTCAATATCCACACGTGGAAGCCTATCGACGAAAACGCAATCGTTAAGGCGGCAAAAGAGACGGGCGCAATCGTCACTTGCGAGAACCACAACGTGTACGGCGGTCTGGGCAGTGCGGTGGCGGAAGTCGTTTGCAAACACTATCCCGTGCCTATGCGAATGGTCGGTATTCAGGATGAATTCGGACAGGTCGGAAAGATGCCGTATTTGTCTGAGACGTATCATATCACGGCGTCGGACATCGTTAAAAACGCAAAAGAACTCGTTGAGAACAAGGCAAAATAATGCTTTCAAACCACAGACGATAAAAACCGAAAATCAATCACTAGATAACAAAAACGACGCATTATGCGTCGTTTTTGATTATATAAACGTTTGGTTTTGCAAAATTCAGTCTTATCTTTTCGCAGGTATCAGTGAATGGAGAAAAGCAAGTCGCCGTAAGACGGGAGCGGCCAGTATTCTTTTGCGGTGTTGAGTTCCATCTCGTCGCAGGTTGCTCGCAAGGCGTCCATTGCGGAGAGCACATCGTCGTGATAGCACTTTGCACCTTCGATGTTTTCGCCTTTTTCGTGAGCGGTTTTGAGTGCGAGCCTGAGACGTTCGACGTTTTTCTTTGCCGTTGCAAGCAATGCCGCAAGCGTCTTTACGATTTCCTTTTCTTCGTCTGCTTCCACACCGAGAGCAAGGCTTTCGTTTGCCGATTTTGCAACGTCGCCCTTATATTTGATGACGGCGGGGATAATATCCATCGTCGCCATATCGAGCGTCGTCATTGCTTCGATGTTGAGCAGTTTGCAATAGTTTTGCACGTAGATTTCCTGGCGAGAGCGCAATTCCGCTTCGCTGAGAACGTGCATTTTGTGGAACAATTCGACGTTTTCTTTGCTCGTGAGATAGGGCAGAGCGTCGGGCGTCGATTTGAGATTGAGAAGTCCGCGTTTTTTCGCTTCGTCTTCCCATTCTTTTGAATAGTTGTTGCCGTTGAAGATGATTCTTCCGTGTTCGGTCATCACGCGTTTGATGATTGCGGTGATTCCTTGGTTGACGTCGCTTGTTTTTTCGAGTTCGTCTGCCATTTCTGCAAATTCTTCCGCCATAATGGTGTTGAGAATCATATTTACGCTTGCAATGGATTGTGACGAGCCTGGCATACGGAATTCAAACTTGTTGCCGGTGAACGCAAACGGGGACGTACGGTTGCGGTCTGCCGAGTCCATTGAGAATTTCGGAAGAACGTGAACGCCGATTTCCACTTCGCATTTTGCTCTGCGCGAGTAGGTTCTGCCGTCCGCGATTGCTTGCAGAATGCCCGTGATTTCGTCTCCGAGATACATGCTAACGATTGCCGGCGGTGCTTCGTTTGCGCCGAGACGATGATCGTTGGACGCATTCGCAACGGATATGCGCAGAAGATCCTGATGTTTGTCGACTGCGGCGATAACGGCGCAGAGTATCAACAAAAACTGAGCGTTGTCCTGCGGACTTTTGCCCGGATCGAAAAGATTTACGCCGGTGTCGGTGGACAAAGACCAGTTGTTGTGTTTTCCGCTGCCGTTGACTCCGGCAAACGGTTTTTCGTGAAGAAGGCAAGTCATGTTGTGTTTGGACGCGACTTTCTTCATGATTTCCATCGTGAGTTGGTTTTGGTCGGTGGCAATGTTGACGGTTGTGTAAATGGGGGCAAATTCGTGTTGACCGGGTGCAACTTCGTTGTGTTTGGTTTTTGCAAGAATGCCGAGTTTCCACAATTCTTCGTCAAGTTCTTTCATATATTTGACCACGCGCGGCTTTATTGCGCCGAAATAGTGGTCTGAAAGTTCCTGTCCTTTCGGCGGACGTGCGCCGAAAAGCGTGCGACCGGTGTAGAAAAGGTCTTTGCGTTTTTCGTAAAGAGCGGTGTCCACGAGAAAATATTCCTGTTCGGGACCGACCGAGACGTTGATGCGTTCCGCTTTTTTGCCGAGAATGGAGAGAAGTCTCACGCCTTGCTTGCTTATCTCTTCCATAGAACGGAGAAGCGGTGTTTTCTTGTCGAGAGCGTGACCGTTGTATGAGCAGAATGCAGTCGGAATACAAAGGATACCGTCTTTTATGAATGCGTAAGACGTCGGGTCCCATGCAGTGTAGCCGCGCGCTTCGAATGTGGAGCGCAAGCCGCCGTTGGGGAAGGAGCTTGCGTCCGGTTCGCCCTTGATGAGCTCTTTGCCGCTGAGTTCCATAAGCACGCCGCCGTCTTTTGTGGGAGATATGAAACTGTCGTGTTTTTCGGCAGTGATACCGGTGAGCGGTTGGAACCAGTGAGTGAAGTGAGTCACTCCTTTCTCAACTGCCCATTCTTTCATTTCGTTGGCGATGACGTTTGCCGTTTCTCTTGAAAGCGGTAAGTCGAGCGCGCAACATCTTTTGAACTCGCGATAGACGTTTTGCGGCAATCTTTTGCTCATAACTCTATCGTCGAAAACCATACTGCCGTACAAATCCGACATCATAACGGTGCTCTCCTTTTTTGGAAAATTATATTTTCGATTATATACTTATTCGCGCCATTGTCAAAAGATTTAAAGCAAAAAAATTTTCTATAAACAAAATGGATATTTATACATACAAATATCGTATTTTATGCAATAGAATTGAATAAATATAAAATCGCTTGCGGATATTATAAAGTATGTTTGCTTTTTATGCTTCGTGACATTTGCAAATTTCACGTTTGATATTTCTTGATTACGTTTCATTTTCACCCCCTTGTTTTTATTGACAGATATTCGTTATGATGATATATTATTTATAGAATAAAAAAGACGACAGGAGTGTTCACGATTTTTTTTTAACCATATCGGTTAAAATGAATTTGAACACTTTTTGTTTTGGGAGTTTTTATGGACGCATACGTGTCACCGCTTTGCCAAAGATACGCAAGCAAAAAGATGCAATACGTTTTCTCGCCCGACTTTAAGTTCGGCACGTGGCGCAGACTTTGGGTCGCTCTTGCAAAGGCGGAAAAAAATCTCGGCATAGACATCACCGACGAGCAAATAGCCGAAATGGAAGCGAAAGTCGACGACATCGATTACGATTACGCCGCCGCACGCGAAAAGGAAGTTCGCCACGACGTAATGGCGCACGTTTTGACTTTCGGTTATCAATGTCCCAAGGCAAAGCCCGTCATTCATCTCGGCGCAACGAGTTGTTTTGTAGGAGACAATACCGATATCATTCAGATGAGAGACGCGCTTTTGCTCATTCGCGGAGAATTGTTGTCTTGCATAAAAGCGGTCAGAGATTTTGCCGTGAAAAACAAAGGACTTGCAACTCTTGCGTATACGCATTTTCAGGCGGCGCAACCTACGACGGTGGGCAAGCGTGCGACGCTTTGGCTTCAAGACCTTGTCAGCGACCTTGACAATCTTGATTTTCAACTTTCAAGACTGCGCCTTCTCGGTTGCAAAGGCACGACGGGTACGGCGGCGAGTTTTATGGAACTTTTCGGCGGAGACGACGAAAAAGTCAAGGCTCTCGACAAGTCGATTGCAGAGCAAACGGGCTTTGTCGGGACGTACGCCGTGAGCGGTCAGACCTATTCGAGAAAGGTCGATTACAACGTTATGAGCGTGCTTTGCGGTATAGCGCAAAGCGCAACGAAATTTTCAAACGATATAAGGCTTTTGTCTCATCTCAAAGAAGTGGAAGAGCCCTTCGAGTCGGGACAGATCGGATCTTCGGCAATGGCGTATAAACGCAACCCGATGAGAAGCGAGCGTATGGCGTCGCTTGCAAGATACGTGCTTTGCGACAGTCTCAATCCGGCAATCACAGCATCGACGCAATGGTTTGAAAGAACGCTTGACGATAGTGCCAACAGACGCATCGCAATACCCGAAGCGTTCCTTGCCGTTGACGCAATATTGGCACTTTATGACAACATAATAAGCGGGTTAACCCTTTATCCGCGCATAATCGCAAAAAATCTCGACAACGAAATTCCTTTTATGGCGACCGAAAACATCCTTATGTATTGCGTGGCGCACAAAGGCGGAGACAGACAGGTTTTGCACGAGGCGATACGTCGTCACTCGGTTGACGCCGCGAAGGCAATAAAACTCGACGGTGCGGATAACGACCTTTTGAAACGTATCGAAAGCGACCCGATTTTCAAACTCACAAAAGAAGAAATCGACGAAATCGTTGATGTGAAAGCGTTTACGGGAAGAGCGGAAAAACAGGTGGAAGAATACGTATCGGAAGTGGTCGACCCGCTTCTTGAGAAGAATGCCGAAGACGCAATAGAAACGGGCGCGGTTACGGTCTGAAATCAAAGATAAACGGCGCGATTATTCGTGCCGAGAAATACGAAAATAAATTTTTGGAGATATAACAATGCTTACATCAATCGTTGGTATCAACTGGGGCGACGAAGGCAAAGGCCGTATGGTTGACTTGCTCTCCGAATCTCAAGACGTGGTCGTCCGCTATCAAGGCGGAAACAACGCGGGACACACCGTCATAAACGAAAAAGGAAAGTTCGTTCTCAATCTTTTGCCGTCGGGTATTTTGAGAGAAGACAAAGTCAACGTTATGGGCAACGGTATGGTCGTGGATATAGAGCATCTCTGCAAGGAAATCGCAAGACTCAGAGACGGCGGAATTTCCATAACTCCCGCAAATCTCAAAATCAGCGACAAAGCAATCGTTTGTTGTCCTTACGACGTTGCGCAGGACTGCCTTGAAGAAGACAGACTCGGTGACAAAAAGTTCGGCTCTACACGTCGCGGAATCTCTCCCGTATACGCGGACAAATATATGAAGAAAGCAATCCGCATGGGCGACATTTTGCACCCCGAATATCTCCGTTCCCGTCTCGAAACAATCGTTGATTGGAAGAACCTTATGATAAAAGACGCATACGGCGCGGAAGCATACACCGTTGACGGATTGCTCGAATGGTTTGACAAATACGGCACTCCGCTCAAATACTACATCTGCGACACGGGCTATTATCTCGACAAAGCGCTCAAAGCCGGCAAAAACGTCATGCTCGAAGCGCAACTCGGCGCACTCAGAGACATCGATTTCGGCATTTATCCTTACACCACCAGTTCCAACACCATCACGGCGTACGGCCCTGTCGGCGCGGGTATCCCCAACCATAAAGTCGAAAATGCAATCGGCGTTATGAAAGCATATTCAACTTGCGTGGGCGAAGGTCCGTTCACGGCGGAAATGTTCGGAGACGAAGCGGAAGAATTGAGAAAAGCGGGCGGAGAATACGGCGCTGCAACGGGCAGACCCAGAAGAGTCGGCGGATTTGACGTGGTTGCGTCCAAATACGGCTGTATGGTGCAGGGCGCAAACGAAATCGCACTCACAAAACTCGATATACTCGACTCGATGGCAAAAATCCCCGTGTGTGTCAGTTACGACGTAAACGGCAAGACCGTCGACGAATTCCCGAGCGGAGAAGCACTCAATATCGCAAAACCGAACGTCGTGTATTTCGACGGTTGGAACGAGTCCACTGTGAATTGCAGAAAGTTTGAAGACTTGCCGCTCAATGCGCAAAAGTATATCGAATTTATAGAAAAAGCGGTTGATTGCAAGATCAAATACATCTCCGTCGGCGCAGAACGCGACGCAATCATCGTGAGATAAAAAGGGCACAAATGGTCGTATTCATTGACATAGACGATACTCTTCTCGATTTCACCAAGTGCGCAAACGACGCAATAAAAAGCGCGTGCAACAAATTCGGCGTGCCGTACACGACAACGCTCGTGGACACCTTTCATCCCATCAATCTCGACCTTTGGCACAGGCTCGAAAAAAAGGAAGTGACCAAAGAGAAGTTGTTTGACACGAGATTTCAAATCGTGTTCGACAAGTTGGGCATAAAAGCGGACGGCATCGCGTTTGAGACTGCGTTCAGAGAAAACTTTCACGAGTCGGCAATTCTTGTGGACGGCGCAAGAGATTTGCTTGAATATCTCCGCTCCAAATACAAAGTGTACGTGGCGTCCAACGCGTCGATGCATCAGCAGACCAACCGTATGAAAAAGGCGGAACTCGACGGTTATATCGACGGATATTTCGTGTCCGAAGAGATAGGTTTTCCAAAACCGCAAAAAGAGTTTTTCGACGCTTGCTTTAAGGCGTTGCCCGATGTGAAACCGCAGGACGTCGTGATGATAGGAGACTCTCTTTCTGCCGACATCAAAGGCGCATGCGAATACGGATTGAAAACAATTTGGTACAATCATAGAAACGAGCCTACGTCAGACGTAAAGTGCGACTACATCGTGCCGCGACTCTCGGAAGTCAAAAACATTTTGTAAAACGGCAAAATAAAAAGCACCGAATCGGTGCTTTTTTAGTGTCTTTTTATTCTCTGCCGACTAGACGGTCAACGGTTACGTCAAAGAATTTTGCAACGAGAACAAGGCTTTCGACGCTTGGCAAAGACGCTGCTTTTCTCCATTCGTCAACCTTGCTTCGTGCAAGCCCCGTTTGTTTTACGAGACGATATTCGCTGACGTTTTTCTCTTTCAATAGGTCGGAAAATAAGACGTCGAACGGCTGTCGTTGCTCGTTTGCGGTGTATTCGACTTCGTCGTCTTTAAGTCCGAGAAGATAATCCGCCGAGCAACCGAAATTGTCTGCATGCAGAACGAGATTGTCAAAACTCGGATAACAGACCCCGCGCAACCATTTGTAGAGAGCAGACAGCGAAAAGCCGTATTTTTCGGACAATTCTTGCACGCTCGTCTCGCTCTCGATAATCAGCCCCGCAAGTCTTTCGTGGAATTTTGACATAAAGCGACAATCTCCGACATTATTTTACAAATAGTATGCTAACTTTTGTACAAAATGTATTGATTTTGTCTAAAAGGGGACATATAATTTAATTACTACGCAAAGGAGAAGAAAACATGAAAGAATTGCTTTCCGAAATAGCGCAACTCGTTACCGACGAAATCGAAAACGTAGAAGGAATCGAATTCGTCGACCATGAAATGGGAGATATGTTTTACATAGTGATGAAAGACGGCAAAAAAGTGCTGCTCTCACTAGTCGAATCAAAACTTTGATTGCGTCGTTTCCTTATCTTAGCAACGGTTAATCCGACAAAAAGAAAAACACCGCGTTTGCGGTGTTTTTTATATGCTTTTATCAAAAAACTAAAGGTTTTTTCAATACGATTTCTATCAAAGAGAGTCAACGTAGTTGCATGCGTTGAATGCGGCGATAGAGCCGTCGGACGCGGCGGTGACGAGTTGACGGATTTTCTTCGTGCGGCAGTCGCCCGCAACGAAAATACCTTCGCAAGACGTCGTGCAGTTTTCGTCTGCAACGATATAGCCTGCCTTGTCAAGTTGCACGAGATCTTCAAAGGCTTTGTTGTTGGGCACTTGTCCGATGCAGATAAAGGCGCATTTTGCGTCAATTATCACTTGTTCGTGCGTCACGGTGTTTTCAAAACGAAGAGCTTCGAGTTCGTCGCCCCCGATAAACTCTTTGAGTGAGAGATTGTGCGTATACTTGACGTTCGGGCGGGCAAGCACGAGATCGAGAAGTGCTTTGTCTCCGAAGAATTTGTCAAACAAAGTGCAGATATGCACGCTCTTGCAATAGCCGCTGAGAACGAGAGAATACTGAAGAGCGGTGTTTGCGTCGCCTATGACAACGACGTCTTCGCCCGTGTAGAACGCACCGTCGCAAAGAGCGCAATAACTTACGCCGCTGCCGACGAGTTCGTCTTCTCTTTCAACACCGATTTTTCTCGGTTTCACGCCGGTTGCAAGAATGACGGATTTGCACTCATAAGTGTTGTAATCGGTGGTTAACGTAAACGTTTTGCCTGTTTTAACTATCTTTTCTGCTTTTTCAAGCTCGATTTGCGCACCCCATTCGGTGATTTGCTCGTAGAGTTTGTCCATAAGTTCCGCGCCCGCGATTTTTTGGTAGGACGGGAAGTTTTCCACTCTCGGAGAGTATGCGATTTGTCCGCCGAAACTGTCGCTTTCGAGAACGAGAACGGTTTTGCCGGCTCTCAAACAATTGAGTGCGGCAGTCATGCCTGCAGGGCCTGCGCCTATAACGATGATATCGAATTTGTCCATGTTTTCTCCTGGTGTTCTAAAAAGAAAGCGGTATGGCGTTTGCCATACCGCAGTTTGAGTTGAGATTATTTTCTAGACTCGATATAGCCTTTAATCTTGCTTGCGTTGTCGTACACGTCGTATCCCGATCCGTTGGGGACGAGAAGCGTGGGGGCTTTCTTTACGCCGAAAGCAAGAGTTTGATCCTTGTTGTCTTCCGCGTCGATCACGGTGTAAGCGATGCCTGCTTTGTCAAGCATTGCTTTTGCCATTTTGCAGTTGGGGCAAGTCTTCGTCGTGAAGATGAGAAGTCCTTCGTCCGCGCCTTTTTGAGCATTGCAAGCACATTCGTGTTTTTCTTCCGCCTTGGGAGCGCATTGCGTGTTGTTTTCTTCGCTCTCTTTGAATTCTTCCACGTGTTTGCCGTGGTATTGCGAAGTTGCGATGTCGTACACTTTGCGCTCTTTGAACTCAGCGCGTTTGCCGTCGTTCCAGTTCTGCACGGGGCGATAGTAACCGGTGATACGGCTGTACACTTCCGTCTTCTTGCCGCAGATGGGGCAGGTGTATTGCTCGCCGTCCAAATATCCGTGCTCTTGGCATACGGAGTAGGTCGGGGAGAGCGTGTAGTAGGGCAGTTTGTAGTTTTCGGCAATTTTTCTTACGAGATTTGCCGCCGCTTGCCAACTGTCGAGTTTCTGACCAAGGAACGCATGGAAGACCGTGCCGGACGTGTAGAGCGTTTGCAACTCGTCCTGAATGTCGAGAGCGGAGAAGATGTCGCTTGTGTATCCGACGGGCAAGTGCGAGCTGTTGGTGTAGTAGGGCACGTTGTCCGTATTGCTTGCGCAGATGATGTCGGGATATCTTTCTCTGTCGTGTTTTGCAAGGCGGTAGGAAGTGGACTCTGCCGGCGTTGCTTCAAGGTTGTACAAATCGCCGTATTCTTCTTGGTAGTCGCTGAGTTTTTCACGCATGAAGTTGAGCACTTTCTTGGTGAATTCTTGCGCTTCTTTGTGCGTCATGTCTTTGCCCACCCACTTTGCGTTGAGGCACGCTTCGTTCATACCGACGAGACCGATTGTGGAGAAGTGGTTGCCAAAAGTGCCGAGATAGCGTTTGGTGTAGGGGTAGAGCCCTTCGTTGAGCAACTTTGTGATGACGTTTCTCTTGATTTTGAGAGAGCGAGCGGACACGTTCATGAGACGAGTGAGTTCTTTGAAGAAGTCTTCTTCCGTCTCGGAGACGTAAGCGATTCTCGGCATATTGATCGTCACGACGCCGATAGAACCCGTGGATTCGCCGCTTCCGAAGAAGCCGCCCGATTTCTTGCGGAGTTCGCGAAGGTCAAGACGCAAGCGGCAGCACATACTGCGCACGTCGCTCGGTTCCATATCGCTGTTGATGTAGTTGGAGAAATACGGAGTGCCGTATTTTGCCGTCATCGTGAAGAGCAAGCGGTTGTTTTCGGTGTTTGACCAGTCGAAGTCTCTTGTGATGGAGTAGGTGGGGATAGGATATTGGAATCCGCGGCCGTTGGCGTCGCCTTCGATCATGATCTCGATAAACGCCTTGTTGACCATTGCCATTTCCTTCTCGCAGTCCTTATACTTGAAGTCCATTTCCTTGCCGCCGACGATTGCGGGCAGTTCTGCAAGGTCGTTTGGCACAACCCAGTCAAGCGTGATGTTGGTGAAGGGAGCTTGCGTGCCCCAACGAGACGGTGTGTTGACGCCGTAGATGAATGACTGGATGCATTGTTTGACTTCTTTGTAGGAAAGATTGTCAACTTTGACAAACGGAGCAAGATAGGTGTCGAAAGAGCTGAACGCTTGTGCGCCTGCCCACTCGTTTTGCATTATGCCAAGGAAGTTGACCATTTGGTTGCAGAGCGTGGAAAGGTGTCCCGCAGGGGAAGACGTAATCTTGCCGGGGATACCGCCGAGACCTTCCTTGATGAGTTGCTTGAGCGACCAACCGGCGCAATAACCGGTGAGCATGGAAAGGTCGTGAATGTGAATTTGCGCTTCGCGGTGCGCCTTTGCGATTTCTTCGTCATAGATTTCGCTCAGCCAATAGTTTGCCGTCACTGCGCCCGAGTTGGAAAGGATAAGACCGCCGACGGAGTACGTCACGGTGGAGTTTTCCTTCACACGCCAGTCGTTGATTTTGAGATAGTTGTTGACGGTGTTCTTGTAGTCGAGCATCGTGGAGTTCATCTCGCGAAGTTTTTCGTGTTGTTTTCTGTAAAGAATGTATGCCTTCGCCACTTCTACGTAGCCCGATTGAATGAGAACCACTTCCACTGCGTCCTGAATGTCTTCAACGCTCACGCAGTCGTCTTTCACCTTGTCATTGAAAGTTGCCGTAACGCGCAAAGCAAGCATATCGATGATGTCGTCGCTGTAGTTTTTGCCCACCGCGTCGAACGCTTTTTCGATTGCGACTTTGATTTTGTTAAGGTTGAACGGAACGATGTTTCCGTCTCTTTTTTTGATGTTCAACATAGTATTGAAAATCTCCTTTTGAAAATGTGCCCTTTTATTATAGCAAGCACGCCCGATATGTCAAGGGTGGAACACAAAAAAACGCAAAATAAAGTGTGAAACTTTTTTGAGAAACACTACATATTGTGTATTTGTAGAAAAATGCCGCAATTTGTCAATTCCACTTTTCGTGTCTTAAAAATGCGTGTTTTTGGCAATGTAAACGGGTATGTAAAAACGCAAACGGCAATCTAACGCGCCCTATTGAATTTAGGATTTTGGCGTGGGTAAAACGATTTGTCACTATATATTGCGGTGTCGATTTATAAAAAAATCCGCTTCACGAAGAAAGCGGATTAAATTAAGACGATTTCGTTTTAAAATGGAGTTCGTCCTACAAGATAATCGGTGGTCACGTTAAAATAATCTGCGAGTTTGCAAAGCATCACGAGATCGGGCAAACGATCGCCTGTTTCGTATTTTGCAATCGTGGAACAGTCGACACCTAGTTCTTTTGCAAGCGCAACTTGCGACAATCCCTTTTCCTTGCGCAGTTCGACAAGTCTTGTGCGCAATAATACGTTTTGTTCGTCAACATTTGATCTCATATTGACATTATGACATTCTGCCAGTATAATATTCTTAATACTGGCAATTTGCCAGTAATGTGCGCGAATTTTAATATTTGCAGGAGGGGCAAAGATGAAAAAAGCAAGAATACTGTTTATCTTGGCTTTGATTATGCTTGTGATGACGATGCTCGTTGCTTGCGGAGAGAAGCCGGGACAGAGCGGCGACACGGAACACTTGCACAACTTCATAGAGAAACAGGATTCGCAATATCTAAAATCTGCGGCAACTTGCGAAACGGCGGCAGTGTATTACAAATCTTGTTCGATATGTGGTATCAAGAGCGAACAGACGTACGTCTATGGCACGGCGTTGGGGCATTCGGGTGGACAAGCGACCTGCACGAAGCCTGCGGAGTGTCAGGTATGCTCAAAAGAGTATGGAGAAGCACTCGGGCACGCCTACAATGACGGTGTCGTCATCACCGAATCGACTTGTACGGAAGACGGCGTTATGGTCAAAACATGTACGAGATGCGGAGACAAAATCAATATAGCCATTCCCGCATCACACAAGGGAGAGTGGTATATAACCGCCGAGCCGCGTTGTTTTGACAAGGGCGAAAAACAGCGTATATGCACGGTTTGCGATGCAATCGAAACGGAAGAATTGCCGGCGATCGGACATCACGATTTGCAAGATGCAACTTGCGAAGAAGGAAGAGCGTGTTCGAAGTGCCACTATGTTGAAGGCGAGAGTGCGGGACACGTGTTTAGCGAATGGGAGCCAACAGTCGGAGACGAAGCCACTTGCACATTGGAAGGTAAGGAATCGAGACGGTGTCTCGTTTGCGGAAAGAAGGAAAGTCGAATCGCATATGCAAAGGGACACACGTTCGATGAATGGACTGTAGTTACGTCTGCTACTTGTCAATCTACAGGCGAAGAATCGCGCACTTGTAGAGTGTGTGGAGAGACCGTTACGAGAACCACGTCAAAAACCGCTCACACTGGCGAGTGGGTTATTTCTCAAGAACCTACGTGTACGGAAGCAGGCTCTGCATATCGCGATTGTTCTGTTTGCGGAAATCACGAAACGAAAATGCTTGTCGCAACCGGACACAAAGGAGAGTGGCACGTTCAAACTCAGGCAACTTGCACCCAAAACGGACTTGAATATATGTTATGCGACATTTGCAATAAGAAGCAAACGAGAACGATTTATGCCGCGCACCATTATTCGGATTGGGTGACGGAAACGGAGGCGACTTGCACGGTAGCCGGATTGAAAGTGAGAACTTGCGGTGATTGCGGCAAGAGAGATACGTTGACAATTTCGAAGACAAATCACGTCGGTGAATGGACTGTCGTTACGCCGGCAAAGTGTACGGAAGAGGGAGTGCAACGTCAGATTTGCACCGAGTGTGGACAGGTGACAAACAAAGCGATTGCCAAACTCGGACACGATTTGCAAGGTGGCACTTGCACGACGGCGGCGAAATGTTCCAGATGTGATTACGAATCCGAAATAAAAGGTCACGTTTTCGGCGAAGACAAACTTATAGAAGAACCCGATTGCGCAAGAAGGGGCTACTCTCAAAAAACTTGCGACAAATGCGGATATATCGAAACGACTTATACCGATCCGATCGGACACAACTACGGAGAGTGGACAACGCAAGCTGCGGCAACTTGTTTGGAAGACGGCAGAGAAAGACGCGTTTGCACCGTGTGTAACAAAGCCGAAGACAGGGTAACGGACGCACTTGGACATAATCTCGGAGAGTGGCATTTCGACACCGCGCCGACGTGCACCGAAAAGGGAATAGGTTATAGAGAGTGCACTAGATGCAACGTATCATTCCACGGCGAAGCGGATGCTCTCGGTCACGATTTCGGCGGCGATAAATGTTTCTATGACATAGCTTGCGTAAGGTGCGGAGTCGTGGAGTCCCATCCCCACGTTTATGGCGAGAACGGATGCGACAATTGCGGACTTGAATATACAACCGCAACCTACACGTTGTCAAGAGACGGACGTTACTATATCGCAACCGATTTGACAACAAATTCAGACGGAATCGTGTTCTTGCCTTTATTGTATAAGGGCAAATCTATAGAAAGAATTAATGGAGTTTCCAATAGGGACAGTATAAAAGTCGTGATTTTGCCACAAGGTGTAAAACAGATAGGTGGGAGCGCATTTGCATCTTGTGCAAATTTGACATACATATATATTCCGGACAGCGTTACGCTTTTGGGTGGCGGCGCATTTTCAATGTGTAGCAGTTTGACGAGTGTAAAAATTCCAAATGGCGTGACATATATCGACGCTTCAACATTCTATAACTGTAAAGGCTTGAAAAGCGTCACAATTCCATACGGCGTGACAAGCATTGGGGATTCTGCATTTGCTCTTTGTGAAAGTTTGACAGAGATTTTGATTCCCAATAGCGTGGTAAGCATAGAAAGATCGGCATTCTATGGTTGTTGCGGACTTAAAAATATCACTGTTTCGGATAGTGTAGCAACTATAGGGGAATACGCTTTTTATGGATGTAATGGCATTTCAAGCATAACGTATCTCGGCACGGAAGAACAATGGGCAGCAATTGAAAAAGACAAGAATTGGAATCCAGACAATATTAAGGTTGTATGTCTTGGATAAAAAAAGAATCGAAACGTCACATGAATTATGCGAATCAACACAAAAGGCACGCAAACGCGTGCCTTTTGTATGCCCCAAAATGCTTTTGCAAACAGCGCTGGCATATGTTAGTATAAAGACGAAGGAGGTTTTTCCAACAATAAACGGGAGGTGAGTTTTTTATTTCCAAGACACCGTTAACAAAAAAACAAAAAATAGTGATCTCGGTTGCCGTTGTGGCGGCGGTTTTGATTTTTGCGTGCATTTTGACGACTGTTTGTATCATCGGTGTTAAGTCTCGCCCCGAAAACAGGTGGGATAAAATTGTTCCCGGTACATTTTTCGGAGAACTGTCAGTCAAAGAAATCGATTCCGGTAAAGTGTTGCAAGAAAAACAGAAAGTAAAATTTGTCGTGAACGAAATTACAAAAGAACAGTATGAACAATCCGACGGAATCGGAACGGTGAAAGACGTCGTTGCGGAAAAGTGCAAGCAAGACAAATATTATAAGTTTGAGTTGTTTGTGGAAGAAAACGGCGAATACGAGCAACTGATGCTCGGGAAAATAACGTCAAATTACAGATGGGATGTCTATACATACGAAGATGATGTAAATCATATTTATTTAGATCCGACACCGGACGGAGACAGGTGCTATCTGCTTGTTTTTACCGATGGTAACCTGCAAAAATCAAGTTATTTATACAATGGAGAATGAAACAGGGGGGGGGTGAGTTTTATTTCCAAGACGACGTTGACTAAAAAACAAATAATCGTAATCGTGGCAAGTGTACTTGCTGCGGTATTATGCATCGTAGGAATTGTTTTGGCGTGTGTGCGGGTGAGTCTTACAGAGAAAATAGGATTGGTGCAGGGAAATTATTGCGGAAATGCGTATATTTCAAATGCGGATACGGCAAGTTTTGCAATAGAATTGTCGCTAATTGAAATTGAAAAGTCGGCATTTGACGAAGCTAAATCAACCAACGTGGTGAAAGACGTTGTCGGGAACAAATTTTTCAGGATTGAATTTGCGGTTTCAACCCAAGATAGTAGAGTTGTGAAAGATTTGACGTTTGATTCAACAACCTTCAACGGCAGATTTTACACATACAAATTTTTGAGCGACTCGGGAGATGTGGTGTGTTTTTCTCCACATGCATATCGAAAGGACAACATATATTTTGACTTATATTATTCGGTTGACAACATTGAATATTACGGCAAGATTTGCTCAACGGGAGAATGAAGATGAAAGAATGCGGTTTTGAGAAAAACCGTCAAGATATAATGCAAAAGAAAAGGCACGCGGTTGCGTGCCTTTTGCAATGTTTTGAGATATGAAAATCAGTTTTCTTCGGTGGGGGCGGAGTCCGTCGTTTCGGCGGTTGCTTTTTTGCTGCCCCAGTTGCGCATGACAAGGAATTTGTTGCCAAGGAAACTGATGACGAGTGCCGCGATGCCGCCGACCGCTTGTCCTGCAAGGTTGAAGAGCAAGCCCACGAAACTGCTGGGTTCGGGCATTGCGCCGTAGCAAGCGGAAGTGATTGCGCCGCCGAGCAAGGTTTGCATAAAGATGATGAACACGGCAAGTATGGTGTACATGATGCCCGAGATCACAACGTTGTTGGTGCAGTTGAAGGTTTTCTTTCTGTTGAGCACAAACGTCAGCACTTGTCCCGTGATCGAACCGACCAAAAAGCCGATAAATTCCGCGGTGGTTTCGTATCCGAAGATAGAGAAGTTGCCGACGGGGATACCTTTGAAAGGTTCCGCAAGCACGCCGCCTGCGTATTTGAGTTGGGTGAGCACGAGCGTTAATATAAGTTGCGAGCCGCCGCAGATGAAACTGAACAGGGTGAACACGACCATTTGGCGCACGTTTTCGTTGGCGTTGATTTTGTCAACAAGTTTTTGCAAGCCCTTGGGGAGTTTCGCTTTTTTCTTTGCGGGCTTTTCTTGCACTTGCGATTCGTCTGTTTGCGCGGTTTGTGCGATTTCGATTTGTTCTTGTCGGTCTTCTATCGGTTCTACGATTTCGTCGGTCGCGACGGTCTTGTTTTCGTCCATAATTCTCTTCCTTACAGTGATATGTTGATAAATCAACAAAATGTATTATATATAAACGCGACTTATTTGTCAACGCCGATATGCTCGGGATTTTTTCAATGCGGTCAGGTGAAAATCGCACGTCAGAGACAATTCGCTCTCGTTTCTCACTTTTTCCACGGCGTCCTTCGGCGCGCGGTACACGTACGGCGTCATGGTGAGCAGATTGTCGGTTTGTTTTCCGCGAGCAACGATGCCGTATTTCAATTCCTTTTCCGAAACCGTCACGAAGTCGTCGCATACGGGCAGTGCGGTTGCGTTGTCTCTCACGTTTTCGTACAAAGCCTTGCGCAATTCGATAAGGTGGTCGGAGAACGGATACGCCACTATCAGCAGTCCGCCGTCTTTCAGCACTCGAGAGTATTTCTGCATGGCGTAAGGGGAAAATACGCACGTCACGACGTCGAAAGTTTCGTCTTCAAACGGAAGGTCGAAAACGCTTGCCACGGCAATATGCGCACCCTTGTTTCTCTTTGCCGCAATCTTTACGGCGTGTTTCGATACGTCCACGCCGAAATATTCGTCGTCCGCATTGTCGCGCGCACGCGCGAGCGCGTTCAAATAATACCCCGTTCCCACGCCTGCGTCCAAGAGCGTTATTTTTTCGGGAAAACGCTCGTTTATCTCTTTTGCGATTTCTTTTGCGAGCGGGAGATAAAAATCTTCGTCCAGAAAATCGCGGCGAGCCGACACCATTTCTTTGTTGTCGCCGGGGTCTTTAGAGTTCTTGTCCTGCGGATTGAGAAGGTAAAAATAGCCTTCTTTTGCACGGTCGAAAACGTGACCGTTCTTGCAGACGGCTGATTTTTCGCTTTCGCAAAGCGGATTTTTGCATACGGGACAGAGAAAACTTTTCATAACATAATTATAGCAAATTTTTTTCGTATAGCAATAGATTGCAACTTTATTGCATACCAATCTCTCGTGTGATATACTGAAAGCATGTTGGAACTTCTTGCACCCGCAGGAGATATGACGGCGTTTGAAACCGCGCTTATGAGCGGAGCGGACGCGGTGTATCTCGGGCTTGACGACTTTAACGCGCGCATGAAAGCGCAAAATTTTACGTCCGAAAATATTGCGGACGTGGTAAAACGCGCCCATTTTTACGGCGCGAAAGTGTACGTTGCTATAAACACCATTTTGCAAAACGAAGAGTTTACAAGGCTTATTTCGCTTGTTAAAAGTGCCGTTTGTGCAAAAGTCGACGCGTTTTTGGTGCAGGATATAGGTGTTTGCAAAGTCCTTAAAGATTGTTTTCCCGATATATGTTTGCACGCAAGCACGCAAATGGGCGTGCATAATCTTTATGGCGCGCAAGTCGCAAAGGAATTGGGCGTAAGTCGCGTCGTACTGTCAAGAGAGACGAAACTCGAAGATATAAAAGCAATCAAAGAAAACACCGACCTTGAAATAGAATATTTTGTTCAGGGCGCGCTGTGCATTGCATTTTCCGGCAACTGCTATCTCTCAAGCGTGGAGCAGGGCGCAAGCGGCAACCGCGGACTTTGCAAACAGATGTGCCGTCTTTCATACAAGGCAAAAGCAGGCAAGGACGAAGATTGCGGTTATCTTTTCAGCGCAAGAGATTTGTGCCTTGCAAAGAGCGTCAATCAACTTGCAAGGGCGGGCGTTTGCTCGTTCAAAATCGAAGGCAGATTGCGCCGCGAAGGCTATGTCGCAACGGCGGTGCAAACGTATAGAAAAGCGGTGGATTTTGCAAGCCGTGACAGAGATTATATTCCGAGCAAAAGTGAAATGCGGGATTTGAAAGTTGCCTACTCGCGCGGAGAGTATCTCGAACGCGCATATCTCGACGACGGCACGCCGTTCGTGGTGGAAAAAAGATTCAACAACCACACGGGAGTCAAAATCGGATACGTCAAATCCGTCAAGGAGTTTAAGGACGGCTTGTTTGAGATATTCATCGTTTCGGACAAGGAGCTTGAAAAGGGTGACGGCTTGAAGTTTTTCGACAAGGACGTGGAAAAGGCAAGTCTCGGTGTGGGGCAGGCAAGCAGGGGTTCAAACGGTGTTTACAGCGTGGTGAGCAAGACCAAGGTCAAGCCCGGCTGGCAAGTCAATCTCATTTGCGATGCAAAAAAGGACAAAATCGCATTGTCCGAGCAACGCTACGTCCCCATAGACATATCAGTCGTTGCCAAGGCAGGCAAACCCCTTGAAATGACTGCGTCCGCAACCACGCGCAATGGTGTCGTGAGCGTGACAAAGGCGGCGGCAACGCTTGAAAAAGCCCAAAACGCGCCCACGGATGCAAACGATATATCCGCGTCTTGCTCCAAGACTGCCGACAGCGGCTTTTCGGTGAGAGAGTGCGTTGTGGACACGGACGGCGTGTTTGCGCCGAAGTCGGTAATCAACGCCTTGCGAAGAGACGTGCTTTGTGCGCTAAAAGAAGAAATTATCAACGCGAATTCACCGAAAAAAGTCGGGATAAATCAAGAGAAAATCGACGAATATCTCGCCATGAAATTTGAAAATGTAAAAGCGGAGAGACTTTTCGTCGCAAGGGAAAACGAATACGGCGATTTTGCCAAAAAAGGCGAGAAAACGGCAATCTATCCAAGCGTATATTCGGCGACGGCAGTGAAAAGAATGCTTGACGAATACGATTTAGACGAAAGCGAAGTCGCGCTCGGTCTGCCTATAATTGCAAACGGAAAAGATATTGCGGCGATAGAAAAACTGCTTGCCGATATGCCGAAGATAAAAACGCTCGTCTCCCACAACGTCTACGGCTTGTATTTTGCAAAAAAAGGCTACGAAATAGTGGCAGGACAAGGACATAATATCGCCAACGGGTATGCGGTTTTGGCGGCGGAGCAACTCGGCGCGCACGCCTATGAGCCGTCTTTGGAATATCGAGATTTTGCCACCCATGACACGATAAAGAGATATGCTCCGAGCAAAGATATCGCGCTTATGACGTTTGCGCACTGCCCGTACAAAACGATTTACGGCAACGATTGCAAAAATTGCAGATACAAGGGGGATATATCCGTTTCAAGAGAAAAGCGTTCGTACGTTATAAAACGCACGAGAGTTGCAGGATGCTATTTCGGATTGTATCCCGCCTGTGATTGAGATTTTCAAAAGCACGCATTTATGCTTGTCAAAAAAGCAAGTTTGTGCTAATATAATGCCAAGCGAAAGCAAATCATTTTTGTAAGGAGAAAAAACTATGCCCAGAGTTATCAGCGATGAGTGCATCCAATGCGGTGCGTGCGCAGATACTTGCCCGGTCGGCGCAATTGCAGAAGGCGACAGCAAATACGTTGTCGATCCCGATCAATGCATCGATTGCGGAGCATGTGAAGACGGTTGCCCCGTCGGCGCAATTTCTGAACAATAATAGAAATTTAGAAGAAGACATGAAGAAAAAGCACTCTATGTGAGTGCTTTTTCTTTTCAACCAATGCAAAGTGTGTGAATAAATTTTTTATAAGTTTTCGGCTCTACAAGGGGTGAGTGTTTGAAACT
>ULUT01072217.1_pt1 | contig 51921 bp, 27 predicted proteins | sample 1958691 | NCBI WGS metagenome assembly ULUT01 (sample SAMEA4835766, study PRJEB28245) | human gut metagenome | biome: gut microbiome; material: fecal sample | place: Denmark | collected 2008 | reverse complement strand
AAACGGTTTTCAAGACCGCCTCGTTATGACCACTTCGATACGCTTCCACAACGCAATCGATCTTTCGTTCGATATCAAGCCTAATCATTATAGCAAGACAAACGAGTTGTGTCAAACATTGCGTGCGATTTTGCTAAAATTTATAAATTATTTTCTTTTATTTAATCGGATCTATGCCGCAAGATACGAAAGAAACGCCTTTCATGCCGCTGATCTTACCTTCGGTCTTTTGCTCCACAACGGTGAGTTTCGGGCAATCTACAAAGGCGTATGGCTCGATCGTACAAGTGTTTGCAATGTAGAAAACGACTTTTTGGAGATTGGCAAGTCCCGAGAACGCGCCCGTCTCGATTTTTGTCACGCCGCTTGGAATATACACGTTGACAGGCAATTGTTTGAGCGTCACGTCCATAAAAATGCGGTTGGTGATGATTTTTGTCGTGTACACGTCATAGTCTACACCTGCGACCAAATCGGCAAGCTCGTCTTTGACATACAACCGTGTGCCGTCCTTTTTCACCCAAAACACTTCGGGGATATACACGTCTGCAAGGTTTAGCCCTGCCGCTTGCGCGCCGTCGGCATAGAAGGTGGTGATTGCCGCATATTTGATATTACCTTCGGTTATCGTTTCAAAATTGAAATACTTTGCCCACACATAGCCTTCGTTTGCGTTGACGGATGGCGAAACCGTTGTCGTGCCTTCACCGCTGACGCTGCCTTCGGGGGACGTCCAAACCGCATAGGAAACTCCCGTGGCGGTCATAGCCACGATGAAAAGCACGATTGACGCGATTGCAAGCGCAAGTCTGTATTTTCTGTGCATTTTCTCTCCTTATGCCGTTGCAACCGGCAAGTCCCTGACGGTCTTGTCCACGTCCATTTTCAAGACGAAATTGAAGAACACGCTCGTGTACAACAATTCCACATTCACTTCTTCGTCCACTTGATTGAAATATATCGTGGCGCGCACGTAATAGGTTTCACCGGGCATCACGAGAAGATACAAGTCATACCCCGGCTCGCCGTTTTCAAGAGACGGTTGATTGCAATAAATCTTGTCCGTGCCCGAAAGTTTTTTTGGATCCACACCCGTCATATCGATAGGCGTAATGGTGTATGCGTCGCCGTTTTTGACAACGGACACCATATCGAGCTCCACGTTGAAAGCCCCTTTGACATCCTTGTTCGTGCCGGTCACGACTAGTTTGCCGTCCTGCTCCGTCTTGATGAGATTTGCCTCGGTGGACGCAAAATTCAAGTTGACTTGCAGCGACTTTCTTCCATCGATTTCCACACCTTCGGCATTTGAATCGGGCGCTCCGACAAAGTTGATGGGGAAGTACACAACGGCGGTCTTTGCCGTGGTGCGCACGTTTGCCGTGCTTGTTTCTAGTAGAGCCTTGCCCGATGGCGCGACACCGCCTTGCGCGAGATAGCCCTTCTCCACCACCGCAGGCCAAATGCTAACGTCACTCGATCCGCCCACATTGGTGTCAATGGCTATCGTTGCGGACTCTTTCAAAGTCGTCGAGCCAATGATAAAACCGTCTCGCTTTGAGCTTGAGACGTTTGAAAACCATGCGGCTGTTACGCTGACCACCGTGACGATGAAAGCCAGTGCCATAACAATCGACGATATGATGAGTGTGCGCTTTGTTTTGTTCATTTTATCCGTTTAGATCCGTTGTTTCGTTGAGTTTGATGACGTTGATGATTGCCGAGAATTCAAACGTGCAGCCCGAATATCCCATGCTTGCGTAGTACATTTGATCGATGCGGCCGCCGGTTGCCTTGTTGACGTTTTCGCCGTACAAGTCGGAAACCTTGGTGGTGTCGCAATCTTTTGCGAAATACTGCATCCAGAACAGTTTTTCGGGCGCAAACACCACGTAGAAGTCAAAAAGTTGCGACGTGTCGGTGCTGCCCGTGCCGAGCGATGCGCCTTGCGTTTGGAAATCCACGATATCCGTGCCGTCAACGTTTTTTATGCTGTACTTATCGATTGACACTCCGTCAACCGTTGCCGAGCCGTTGACTTTTGCCACCTTGCCGTCCTTGAATTCGAGTTTGCCGTACGGAGTGTACCAAACGTCGCTGTCTTTGGGATCGAGATGTTCGACATGCACTTTTTTGTCGGTGTCAACTGTGTGATTGCCGCTTATTCTGCTGCCGCGCGGAGTGAAAAACCACGTGAACGCATACGGTATCTCGGCAATCGGGCTGTTGCCTTCCGCCTCGCCATAAGTCTTTTTGGGAATTACAACGGGGTTGCCGTCCACTTCGACGACGTTGCCATTCTCGTCCTTTTGTACCTGATAGATCTTTGCGCCGTCAAATGACATGCGGAAATCCACCTTTTTGCCGAGCGTGTCAAGCGACACCGCGTTGACAAAATAGTATGCCCTGTCGTTTTGCAAAAGCGTGTTTTCGCCGGCTTTTGCCTTTGACATGAGATAGCCGTCCTTGGTGAGCGCGGTCTGCCCCATGTATTCGAGATTGTTACAAAGCTCGTTTTGTCTTGCAAACGAGATTCTGTACGCTTCCGCCGTGGACATGGTGATAGATTCGATCGTCACCTTGTCCGCATCCGTAAACCACGCAAAAGACATGCCGACCATAACCATGGTGACAATCATGATGAGAATGGGGATGGCGATGCCAAACACCAGTTTCAAAATGCTTTTGCGAGAAGCGTCCATATCCTTCCTTTGTGTTGCGCGCGCCGCGCGCCGTATTCGGTTATATTATATTATAATATAAATATATACAATACAGCGAGCGGTTTTATTTGATTTTTCGCACAATTTGTTTATTTTTCTTTTTTTATTCGTTCACAATCGTTGCTTTTGTGACGTCCGCAAACGACGCATTCAGCCAATCCGTTGGGATAGAATGTCCGTTTTGATAGATTGTTCCGTAGAACGCGCCGCCAAACGATTGCGCTTCGTAACTTGTAAAATCAACCATCAAAACAAACGTTGCAAAGCGAAGTTGTCTCAAAAGCGCAACGTTTTGTTTGTTTGCAATCACGATTGCGTCATCCTTGCTTGTGCCGTGTTTTTCACCCACAAGCCAGCTTTTTTTGCTTATCGTATACGTTCTTGCACCGTTGATATCACCGCTTTCTGTTGCCGTGGTTTCGGAGAGCGAATACATGAGCAAATACACGTCAACGACGTCTCTTAGTCTCATGCTTTGGCGCGGATTTGAGTTGTTATCCACATCAAGTTTTGAGAGCAACACGTCGTCTATAACGTCATACTCGCCCTTTGTGTTGGGGGTTTCGCCTGCGTAATAATACTTGTTGTCTTTGCCGTATCCGCTTGTCGAGCCGCCCATCAATTCCTCATAGGACTTTGCCGTGCCGTTGCCGCCTGCATAGGCTATCTTTCCGTTGCCGTCCTTGCTCCAAACCGCATTGGCAAGATATGTCGAGTCAGTCACCGTTCCGCCGTTTGCGATAGGTGCGACAGTGCCGGATGCATCCACTTGCATGAGGGACACAACGCTTGAAAGCGTACCCGACAAACTGCCCACAATGCCTGCCACGTTGCCGCCGTTTGCGGTGATCGTACCAAGGACGATTGCCTTGTCAACCTTTCTTGCGCTCTTGCCGAAAAGTCCGCCGACGTTGCCGCTGCCGCTTACTGTGATAGAGCCGTGGAAGGACACGTTGGCCACGTCACTGCTTGCTTCGCCTGCAAGAATCTCGCCTGCGATGCCGCCCACGTTGCCGCCGTTTGCGCTGATTGTGACGTTTCTAAGATGCAAGCCACTCACCGAGCCGTTGCCGATCTTATCAAACATACCGACGTTTTGCGTTGAGCCGCCAAAGCCGTAGATATTGAGATATTCGATGACATAGCCGTTGCCGTTGTACGTGCCACCAAATCCGGCGTCCGTTGACACAAACACGCTTCCGAAAGCCGTCAACACGTTGCCAACGCTCGGTTTAAGGAAGTTTGTGATATACTCGCCACCCTTGCCCCACGTGTGTTGCGTTGGGATTGCAGTGCCGTCTTCTTTAAACGTGTACGTTGTGAAGAAGTTGTTGAGAATCTCTATATCCGCCTGTTTCACGATGCCCGTGAAGTCCGCCGTTTGCCTATATGAAATGTATGCGGGCTTGGTGGTGGTTTGAGTTGTCTTGTAGTAGCCCCAAGAATTTTTCTCGTATTCGTTCAAGAACACGGTCACGTTTTCTCTTTTTTCGATATACGCAAAGTATTCGTCCCAACTGTTGCAGTTTTCGGGAGCGTCTGCGGGTTTGTTGCTTTCGCCGAACGCGCCCGTGCCGTACACATCGTTGGTCACGATAGACACCCACTCCGAGCCTGCCGAAACGATGGGCGTAAAGTCGGGTGAATCGGCATGTTGCGACGCATACCAATAGTACGATGCGATCATAAGGCTTGCAATCGAGCCGACTTCAAAATCGGTTTTGTCCACGAAATAGCCGATGGTGAGTATTGGCTGGTTGCTCATGTTGTAGTTGTGCTCCATGCCCTTTTCGCCCGACACTTGAGCGGACAATTGCTTGCTGCCCATGCGACCGCGAATGACCGTATACTTGTTGTAGGTCTTCATAGTGCCGCTTTCGCCGTTCTCGTACATCCATCCATTGAGCACCGTGACCGTTGTTCCCGCAGGAGTCTTTGTGGCTTCAACCGGTTTCCAATCGGTGTTGTAGGTGTTGTCGGAGTTTGCATAGCTCTGCGATGTGTTGGTGTATTCCACCTTGAAGGACTTGACGGTGATCTCGATGTTGATATTGCCTGCATTGGCAGGACGTTTATCCTTGTTTTGCTCGTCACGAGAGTCGTACACCGTGACAGATTGTCCCGCCTTGCCCACGGTGTCGCTGTACGCATCGGTGCCGTTTGTCACCTTAAAGGTGTAGTTTTGCGCGCAAGCGCCGCTTATCGAGAACACGAGCGTCTTGAACAATTTGCTATTATAATTGCCTTTTTGGTACACGTTGTTTTCGTCCACGTAGACAAAGTTGACGTACGAGTCAAATTCGCCACGCTTTGCGTCCGCTTCCTTGTACACTGCGCTTATCTTCACAGTTCCGTTCTGTTCTGCCGTCGGGAAACCTTCCACGATAAAGCCTTCACCCGAGCGATAAACCGCACTGCGTGCGCTCGTTCCGCTCGAATACGTTGCGCCATTCTCGCCGCCGTACCACGTTTCGCCGTTGTACACTCTCGTCGCCTTGCCGCTACGCAACTTGTCCAGCTTGACTTCAAGCTCCTTCGGCGTAATCGAGCCGACTGCAAGTTCTCTCACAATCACATTGTCGACAAGCTCGCTTTCATTGACTATATAGTTGCCGCTTGTCGGCTTTGTAAACGTAAATTTGAGCGTAACTTTCTTGCCTTCACCAACGTGCTTGTCTTCATATTCGCCTTCAAATGTGAAGAAACCATTTTCACCGTTCGCGCCGCCGTTTGAAGATCCGACAACAAACGTGAGTCTGCTCGTATCTGTCACTTTCTTGTTTGCATCGTACACCTTTGTCGTGCTTCCGCCAACGCTCTTGATTGTCAATATCGACGGAGTGATGTAGAACGGATCGCTCGATTGTTCGCCAAACGTATAGTTGCTTGCAACGGATTGTTCACCATAGTTTGTCCCGGTGATCGAGTGTTTATCGTACGACATCTTGTATGTGCTTGAAGGCTGATTGACTTCCGTTTGTTTGCCTTTCAAAGAAACGGTTATCACATCGTTGCCGCAAGCGTTGATCTTCACGCTGTCAAGAGTTGCGCCGGACACCTTGTAGTGCGTTCCTTCATTCGCCGCATCCGAGACTTTGAGACCGCTATAATTGCCCGTGTACACAAAACTCGTTATGGTAGTATCCCACGTAAGTGTGATTTGTCTTGGATAAATCTCAAACGATATTGTGCTTATGCTCGAACTGTCAACGATATAGTTTGCCGTTGTATCGATCGATCCGCGTTTTGCACTGATTGCGTTTTGAGCAACGGACACGTTGTATTTGCCTGCGTTTACAAACGCCTGCGCATCGACAGAGCCACTCTTGTAGTTGATAGAAATCGTATCGTTATGCCACGTGTACGTACCTGTTGACGAAGTGCCTATTGAAAGGCTAAACATCGGCTTGTGCGGTTGTGCGTCGTAAGTGACGTTGCTCATGCTAACGCTATTGATCTTTATCTCTTTTTGAGTGATCTTCCACTGCGCCGTTGCAACTCTGCTTGTGTTGTTTGAAGTCAGCTGATAGTTGTTTGACACAGCGTCAGTGCCAAGAGTCAACGTTGCCGTATATGTGCCTGCGTCAATCCAATTTCTGCCCGACAAGTCTGCAGAACCGGAGTTTGCAAGGCTCGAATACGACTTTCCGCCATACTGCACTTGTGCATCGTTAGACATTACGTTGAGATTATACTTAACGGACTGATTGCTATAAAGCCCACTTATCGAGATTGTTTTCAGACCTTGAACATCAGTGTTGTACTCATATTCGGTTGAACCGACCGTCTTTTTGCCATCATCCAAGAAAGATATCGTGATTGTCTTTCTATCAATCTTATAGGACTTTGTCGGAGTCGCATTGTTGCAACCGCAGTTGACAACGTCTTGATCCGTTCTTTCCTTGACTTTGACGTTTGCAGTGTACGTGCCTGCGTTCTCGCCAGTTGTAAACGTTATAGTTGCATTCTTGTTGTCGCTTTGCGCGCTTATAGAGATGTCAGTCCCCTTCAAATTCGTCCAACTTGTCTCAAAATACTTCTCAACAAACGTTTTGAAATCGTTGATAGACTCTTTTGCCACGACTTTCGCTGTAAGCACGCCTTTTTTGCCCGGCTCATACACGTGTGATGTCGATGTCGAAGCCCACGTCACCGTAAGCATATTCGTGCTTATGGTGAAACTCTTTGACTTTGGCCTGTTGAGCGTATAGTCTTCCGATTGCTCATACTTGATATAGTAGTTGGTTTCGTTGCTTGCATTGTCATCGCAGTTTGTGAAAGCAAGATAGTAGTTGCCAGCGTCAACCGCTTTGCTGAATACAATCGTGTCGGCAGAGTCGCTATAACCAAACTCTATGTCGCGCTTGTTCACCGTTGCAGTGCCTTTTTGCACCAAATCGAAACTTGCAGGCGATAAATACTCGTCCTTGTTGGGATCTTTTCTGATTCTGACGACAAATTGCGGATTGAAATACCTAAACACGGATGAGATTGTATCGTTGTATCCGGTTTTCTTCACAATTCCGTCCACCGTCCACGTTGCGCCGTGTTCGTTGCCGTCATAGGTCACTTCGTCTTTTCCGTTGTCGGAAGATCCGCCGACAGGACCTTTGATTTTCAATTCTTTTCTCTTGACAACAACTTCTTTCTCCGCATTGTTCAAGGTGTAATTCTTGCCGGGTTGTTTGTCTGCCAACACAACGCTCAAAGAATAGTTCTTCGCGTTTGTAAACTTCACTGTGAATTTCAACTTGTAGGTGGTTTTGTCTATCGTGTCCGTGTTGAAATTAGCGTCACTGCCGCTCAAATCCTTGCTCTTGTCCGATCCGACATAGTCTATGCTCACGCCGTTATCCGACCAGTTGTTGACGCCCCATTTGATTGCAACGTTGCTGCAACCTGTCACGCTCAATACAAATTCGATATTGTTGATATCTTCCTTGACGATGTTGTCGACATAGACGGTCGTTGCGATATTGTCAGAGCCGTAAATTGCAGAAGTCGTGCCTTCGGTGGACATTGTCAACACGCGCTGTTTGATCTTCCATGCGCCTTGAGTGATGCCACCCACTTTGTATGCCGTGCCAGTGTCGTCATAGTAGTATACAAACACGTTGGACTTGTACGTCCCCACAGTTTTTGCTACCGTTTGCGGCTCGACAAGCTCGGTTGTGTAGGCGTAAGAGTTCTTCTTGGTGAGATCAACTTTGCCGTCCGTGATACCCGGCTCGGATTTGATGTCCTTTTGCAAACTTATGGGTGCATAGCGGTTGTATCCGTTGTAGGTGAGCGCACTGCCCATTGCAATCGAGCGATAATACACCGCAACGTTCTTTGCAATCGTGGTTTTGTCTATTGCGGTGTTGATTTGGATATAGAACTTGTCGTCGTTCGTGCCGTGGATTGCGGTCGGACGGGACGTGCCGGAAGATGCGATATACAGATAGAATCCGCTCTTGTTCTTATTTGCCGCAGTCGCGGTTGCGTACAGATTGTTTTCACGAAGCAATCCGCCGCCCGAAACCGTGTTGTCCGCGTCTATACTGCTGACGATTGTCGAATAGATTTCACGCACGTCGTCGCCGTTTTGACGTTCTTCGTTGGTGTATGCGTTTGCAATGCGTTTCCAGAAATCTTTATCTTTAAGATTTGTCGCCGTTGCAGACTTATGCGCCGCGTCAACAGTGCCGACTATATCGTCTGTTACGGTGTCGTTTGCGTACACGAAATACCAGCCCGTCTGTTCCGTACCGGTAGAATACGCTTTCCAGTTGGGCTTCTTTAAAACCCACGTGTCGTTTGCAAATTCCGCGTTGGTATAATAAGTGCCGAAATACCACGTCCAATCACGCTTGGTGATTTCGCCCGTCGTCTCATCGGTTGTATACGTTTGTTCAAGCGTAACGTTCTGACCGTTCACCATATGTGCGCCGACTGCGTCTATATAGTCGTACGGCGTGGGATAAATGGCGTTTTCGGTGACTGCAGAACCATTTTCTGCCGTTGTTCCGACGAGTTCTTTCGTGAAAATAACCGTCGTGTACGAACCGTCCGGGTTTAGAATCTTTTCCGTGATTGCGGTGTAAAGGCCGAGCGTGTCTTTAAGTCTTGACGCGTCAGTTCCTGCGAGTTCGGCGTTCTTGTAGCCTTTAACCCAATAGGAAGTGCTTGCATCGGTGTCGTTTGCCGCTTTGCCGATGATGCCGCCCGCTTGGCCACCTGCGTCGGATGCCGTGAACAAACCCGTTCCGTCCGTCGAACTGATTGAGAATGCATATTCGATAACCGTGCCCGTGCCTATAGTCGATCCAATGATACCGCCAACATTAGTTGCACCGTCAACCGTGATGTCGTATGCAAGCAAATTGTTGATTTTTATGCCGTCTGCGCGAATAAAGCCGACTATGCCGCCCACGTTGTAGATGCCGGGCGCGGTTATGTTGCCTTCTGCGTAATAAGTGTTGTCTTTCCAGTCGTCTCCGCCGTTGAATCCGTTGGAAACACCGGCAATGACGCCGATTGCGCCACCGACGCCGCCCCACTCAAATTCGCCTTTTTCACTGCCGTCATCGTTCTTTTTCGCTTCTGCAATTTTTGCGCTGCTGCCGATGAGTTTAACGTTTCCGTTTGACTCGAAGTGCGAGTTTACGACGATTATTTTGACGTCCGAAAGGTCGATTGCGTATTCTTCGGTGCAATTGCCCGTCAGAAGCGGAGTCGGCGCACCGATAAAACCAACAGAGCCGCCGACTGCCGTAATCGTGTCGATGTCCGACATATTGTCGCCGGTGCTGATAAATTGAGCATAGTCCACCTGACCAGCGATCGCGCCGATAGAACCGCCCAGATAGCCTGCAACGTCGCTTGCGTCCACTATGCCGCTTGACGTAAACACCACTTTCGCATTGGCGTTGCCGACGATCTTGCCAAGCATAATGCCGATAGAGCCGCCCACGTACGCTTTGCCCTTGACCGTGCCGACGCCTTGTGCCGCAGTATCGCCTGCCGTGAGGGCGTCGCCCGAAGCGGTGTATGCGTCTTCTTTCGCGCCGTTCTTGAACTCGGTTGCCACACCGCCTGCAACGGTAATGACCGCGTCAAACGCAACGTAACCGATAGAGCCGCCCACGAACAGTTGGCCCGTGACGTCGCCGTTGTTGACAAACGTGCCCGCGATAGTACCGCGATTGAGTTTGCCGATAACGCCGCCGATATAATTGTTGCCGCTCACTGCGCCGCCGTTGACGATTGTGAGTTTCTTCACGGCATCCGAGCCGGTTCCGCCGCCGGTCACCAGACCTGCGTTGTTGTTGCCGATAATTCCACCGACTGCGTTTGCGCCCGAAACCGTGCCGTTATTGGTTATGCTACCCTTGACGATACGGATTGCGCCGACCGTTGCGCCGCCGTTGGACGTATTGCCGCCGACGATGCCGCCAACGTTGTCACCTGATGCGGAAATGGTCGCTTCTTGACTGATGACGATAGAAAGCGGTTTTTCGTATCTTGTACGGCGATATTCGTTTGCGCCGATATAAAGGATTGCGCCCGTAGAAGCGTCGTTATCACCGATAAAACCGCCAACGTCATGTGCACCGTTCAATTTTGCGCCTATGCTGATTGTCGTGTTGTCCGCAAGGATGTTGACTTCGCCACGGTTTCTGCCGATAAATCCGCCCACGTAGTACGCATTGGGGATATTTATGGTTACGCTGACCGTGAAGTTGCCGCTGAAAGCAACGTCTCTTGTACGTCCTGCAACGCCGCCGATGTTGCGCACGCCCGAATTTTCGGCCTTTTGCGGAATTGGGTTTGTTTTGATGCTGTCTGCAACCTCGATTGCGCCTGACACGTTGATGACTGCGCCCGTTGCAAACGACGCGCCCGAAGCCATATCGCCAAATACGCCGCCGACGTTGCGCACTGCGTCGTCTTGGGTTGCATAGTCTATCTTGATAGTTCCTGCAAACGATATATTGCCGCTGAGCGTGGTGGTGACGGCGTTTTCGGATGTATTGTGATAGGTGTATCCGATGATACCGCCGATTGCCGTGCCGTGATTGCCACCTTCGCCCGCACTCTCATCACTGACGTTTTCGACGATACCCCAAGAGTTTCCGCGCATAATAAGCGTAGAAGCCTTGACAGCGCAGTCTTTGATTTCATTGATAGCATTCGGCATTGCACCCACTATGCCACCGATTGCGTTTTCACCGATTATCTTCACGCTTACGGTTGTCGAATCCGTGCCGACCGTACTGCCCGAGATGATAACCGCAATATACTTGTCGCTGTATCCGAGCACGCCGCCGACCTTTGTGCCTATATCCTTATGTCCGTTAGGTGATTCTTCATTGTAAACTTTGCCGGCATCAGTTGCATCAAATGCGTAAAGTTCCGCTTTGGTCACGACGTTGTCGGTGATTTCAATCTTGTTGTTCTTCCCGTCCGCATTTTGCTTTCCGTCAAGCGACTCTGCAGAAGCGTAGCCGACCACACCGCCGATATTGTTCTTTGCACTCTTAATGGTTGCATAGACAGTGTTACAGTTCTTTATAACACTTATCGTACCTGCCCTATACACATGCGTAGAGCCTGTGTAGAACGACGTATTCGCAATACCGACAATTCCGCCTGCATAGGTGTGCAGTTGGTCAACCGTGTTTGAAGAATACGCATCGTTTTTGCCATGCGCTTCAAGCGTCAGACTGCGTGAAGTCGTACCCGCATTGCAGTGATCGATAACTGTGTTTCCGCTTATATCTGCGGCGATACCGCCTACGATTGAATGTCCTTTTCCGTTGGTTGCATACGCTTTCATGCTGCCGGAAACGGAGATGTACGAAATATTTGCACTCTCCGCCCTTGCAAACAATCCTGCAAACGCATGATCGGTTCCTGACGTGAGAATACGCAAGTTGGCAACTTCCGTATTTGTTCCGTCCGCCTGCTTGCCGCTTATGCTGCCCTTGAACACCTTGTCTGTGCCATATCTGCCGATCGGCAAGAAGTTGACCGTGTTGCGCGTTGCTCCGGTCGTTATACTGCCATCAACCGGATTATAATAATGGTTTTTATCCGTCCAAAGACTTCCCTTTGATTGCAAGTGATAACTCTTGCCAATTAACACTCCGAGACTTGATGTTACCGAATACTTTCCGTCATTCATATCAATGGTCTTGGATGCCTTTTTCTCAAGGTTGTTTGTATTGTTTGCAAATTCTATGTATTTATTGTCAAACGAATACCCCAAATCGACAAGCGATTGCATACCAAGCAAATCAACGCCATCTTTGATTATATAAGGACTAAACTCATCGCCTGAAATCTGTCTTTCATACTCGCCATACTTGTTCAAGCCATAGTTGACCGAGCGCATACTCAAGCCATTGTATGTATCGAGTGCAAATACCGAAAGTTGCGGCAGACAACCATAAACAAACGTCCAACCGGAAGGATAGCTATTTAATGATGCAAGATTTCCATTGATGCTCTCATACGATTGTGTCAAATTGAATGTTGTTTCCGTGCCATTCAGTGTGTTATAGCTATTTTTGCCGCCGTCTTTTGTATCAAGTTTAATCCACCCTTTACCGTCAACTCCTACGCTTCCGTCTCTCCTTATAACGCTCGTCAAACTTGCAATATCTGCGCAAATGTCTCCTGTTTTGACATATTTGACATCAGCAGCCTGGACCGTCCACCCCAAAATAGACACTTTTGCATACAACCAGTTTACTGTTTTTTCATTGGCATACCATGTAGCAGAGCCATTCTTATACTGCTCCCATGTCTGATCTTTATTCGCAGTTCTAACATTAACGGCATACGCCTTTGAATAACAATTTGGCGCAGAAATTCTTTGATCGGAATTGTTATTGCCGTCACAATATCCCGAAATACCGCCCCCATAACGTAAGTGGTCATAGTTGTTATATCCAGCAAATTCATTTAGAATTTGACGTGCGTAAACGGTTCCAACATTATAACAATTAACATAATCAACGTGTTGATCACTAGAAATAGGATCTGCTTGCCCGACTATACCGCCTGCGCGCAACTGCCAAGAACCGCCGTAACATGTGATGCCATAGGCATAAACATCTCCGACGTTATAACAATCAGTAATAAGTATATTGCCTACAAGTCCCGCTATACCGCCTACTATGTCACCGCCGTGATTTTCACGTCCACCGGTCCAGTTTTCAGTATGCTTTGGGAAAGTTCCGCCTGCCTTAATATCCCCAGTGTTATAACAGTATGCAATCACAGATTTTCCGGGCGTAACAACAGAGTTCTTATCACCCCTGCCTTGCCCCATATATCCGACACTGCCGATAAGACCGCCTGAAATATTTGAATAAGTGACTACTTCGCCCGAATTGTATGATGCAAACATCTTGAGTAAAGAATACTCACCTGTTCTACCGACAATACCGCCTGCATATCCGAAAATATTCTTTCTAACGCCATAAGAATTATCTCCTTCAAAACCGTCCTTATTACCTTCGTCTTCTCCCCAATAACCTGAGTTAGACACAACTTTGCCACTGTTTGCACAACTATCAATAACCAAAGTCGCGATACTACTTGAGCTAGTGCCGTCACTATAACCAATAATACCACCTGCGTTATATCCACTTGTAACATTACCGGTATTTCTGCAACTCTCAATCGTAAGGGAACCGACAGTACCACCGATTATACCGCCACTTCCGTACGGATATGCTTTGTTTGGTTTAAGCCAATCGATATTCTTAAAATCATCATAACTACAATCTTTCGATTTGCCACGTAGTGTATAAGAACCTTCTAAGCCTATGATGTTTCCGGTATTAACACATGATTCAAGTTTAATAGTATAACCAAGATTGTACCCTACGATTCCGGCAATATTTCTCAAACCTATTATATCGGCACGATTTATACAGTTAGTGAAGGTCAAATTGCCAAAAGGTTTACCTACAAATCCTGCAACATCATATGCTGCAGATGCATAAATTCCATCTGCCCCTATCATTTGACTTGCAGCCATAATCTGTCCGTCAACGGTGAGATTTTTGAAAGTTGCGTTTTTTGCATTCGGGAAAACCGAAATACGATAATAACCGCCACTCACGTAATTAATCGTGATAGTATGACCGCTGCCGTCAAAATTGCCTTGGAATGACTTGTCGCCGTTGTCATAATGCACATTACCTGCAAAATTGTATGCTAGATTGTCAGGTGCTGTCGCACCGTTTGCAGGGACGCTTGCCACTGCGCCAAAGTCAAGATTATTGCCGTTTGTATCGGCATGGGGACTGTTGTTTATCGTAATATCAGTCGTGAGTTTTATATACTGTCCGCTATACGTCTTTGCGCCCGTGTAAATGGAATATGCAAATTCGTTCCATTGCGCTTGCGTGCTGATGATTATCGGGTTTTCTTTACTGCCGATTGAATCGTTGCTGTATTCTTTGTTGTAGTCACCGATGCGATAGTTGCCCGTTTCGCCGACTTTGATGAGCGTATTTTGATATTTGAAATAGATGACGGCGGTCAACTTCTTGATTTGACCTCCGTTGTTCGCGCCATTTTGCGGATTGGGATACCACCAATACTCTGCATTGGTCACTTCTGCGACGTACAATTTGGATGCAGAAGGCTCTCTGTACGCATCTTGTGCGTTCTTTTTGCCTTCGGCGGTGTTTTGGTTGTATCCCTCAGCTTTGTAGTTGGGGATATTGACAAACTCGATTGCAACCGTGCATACGGAGAAACTGTTTGCGTTGTCAAACGCCCACTCTATCGTGAGAGCATTCGGGTCGGTATCGTTGAAGTTGCCGAATTTTGTGAAATTGGTTGCAGTGACGTTGCCGCTTCCGTCAACGCTCATATTGTCGGTGACGTTGTCGCTGCCGCTTACGTCATAGAACGCAAGTTGTTTGTTGGCGGTGGCGGACGGAACTTTTGCATTGACAAGAAGTTTGCCGACCGTGTACGTGTTGCCCAAATACGTCATATCCGCGACGTATAGTCCCGTCATTCTCACAATTTGCAGCAAGGACGGCACGTTTTCTACGGAGCTGTCAAGCAAGAGATATTTTCCGCGATCGTTTGTCGACACGGTGGAATACGTTGCGTCTTTCGCAACGTAAATTGTCCAGCTGTTTTCAATGGTCGGGCTGATGCCGTTGCCAATAATACCGCCGTTGTTGGCGTTTACGTTGCCATACAAGAAGCCCGTGGACATACTGCCCGAAATCGTGCCGTGATCAACGTATCCGACAAGACCGCCGATATACGTCGTGCCGATGTACGTGTCGGTCGAAATCGTTACGTCTTCGGGGGCGACGGCAATACTCGAAGTTATCGTGCCTGCTCTCATATAGCCGACAAGACCGCCTGCATAGGTTGTGCCGTTGACGTAGGAGCGGTTGACAACAAACGTCAAATCGTGCGCCTGATTGTCGAGCCAGCCTGTGATACCACCCACGTAGCTTGCGCCTTTTATGATGATCGCTCCATCCGTCGTTTTGCCTTTGTTGCCGTTGTAAACGTTGAGATAGCCGTACGGCGTGTCGAGCTGTTCTACATTCATAACGGTCGAAATCGGATCGTTTTCAAGCGTCAATCTCACTCTATCTCCGACATAGCCGAAAAGTCCGCCCACGTAGTTGCCGCTGCCCGTAACGCTTGCCGCATTCACCGCTTTGCCGAACGGATTTTGAGTGTAGGGATCGCTTTCAAGCGTCGAATAGCCGAGAATTGCCGCATTTGTGTTGTGAGTTGCCGACAGCAATTTTTTAAGATTGTCGTCAGAGCCGATATAACTTGCATAGTTTTCAACTATGCCGAGACCGCCGACGATACCGCCGACGTAGTTTACACCTTCCACTTGGGCTTCATTGTAGAATTTTATCGAGTTGCCGAGAATCGTGCCCGTCGTGCCGAAATACGAGCCTGCGCTCGACGCGATATAACCTATAAGTCCGCCGACAAAATCTTTGCCCTTTATTGCAATCTTGTTGACGACGCTGTATTGTCCGCCGGATATGGTTGCCTTGCCGCCGACGACAGCAACTTCCTGTTTTACGCTTTCAATGGTCGCATTTTCGCCGAGCACACCGACAAGTCCGCCCACAAACGACGTATTTCCTTTTGCGTCCACGTACACGCCGGTTTTGGCGATTGTCGCACCACTCGTCGTGACCATGCTCTCGCTCGTCCAGTTGCAACCGATAAGGATTCCCACCTTTTCCGCATAGCCGATAAGACCGCCCATGACGTAACCTACGCCGTCGTCGTTTGCAATGACGTTTGCACGGATATCGTCAGGGCTCTTGACGAGAATGACCGATCTCACGCCCGAATTGTCTGCATCGTAATGATAGCCGTTGCCGATAAACGCACCGAACAATGCGCCGACGTAACTTGTGCCGTACACGTCCATAACGTCATCAGCCCCCGCCTTGCCGTTGGTGTAGAAGCCGAGATACGTCAAATCGGTGGTACAACCGCTCGCGTCGAGTTTGCCTGCGATGCCGCCCGTATAACTGCCGTTGCCGACGACCGATATGTGATTTGCTGCGTATGACAAAATATAATTGTCACCGTTGATTTGGTTTGCGTTTGTGACTATCCACTCGCCCGCTATGCCGCCCACGTAGTTCATGCCGCTGACCGAAGCCTGCATAAATTCGCCGTAGGTGTTTATGTCTGTTTTTTGAACGATCGTCGTGCCGTTTGCATAGCCGACGATACCGCCGACGTAATCGCCGCCGCTGACTTTATCTTTTGAAAGCGACTCCACGCTGAACGTACAATTTTCGATTTTTCCGCCGTTTGCGTAGCCAACGATACCGCCCACGTATTTGTTGCCCTTGATCGTGCCCTTGCCGACAACGTCTATGCCGACGATACGCGTGCCGTCAATATAACCAAACAAGCCGACGTATTCTCTTGCCGTGTCGCTGAACGAATACTCGATGCTGACGGTAGCAAGATTTGTATCCTTTGCAAACTGCGCCGCCTTGAACTGATACGCCGAGTTGCCGATAGGCTCGAAGCCTTCAATGCCGCTCGCGCTCGATTGCAACAGCGTGACGTTTGCATTCACAACGAAATAGCACCCTTCATACGTCCTATTCGTCGCCTGCGCGCCGGTGTTTGCCACAAGTCCGTCCGTGCCGTTTATGGAGTTCCAAGCCACGCCGCCGTTGACGATTTGGCTCAATCTCAACAATTGCGACTCATGCTCAATGACGTACGGATTGCTCTCGCTGCCCCAGTTTGCTTGATTGACGTTGCCGCCGAAGTCGCTGTCCGCAACAACGTAATATTTCACCGCATCGCCAACGAAGTTGCCCGTGCCGCTTGCCGTCGCCGACACGTCCTTGACGTGCTTTTCGCCCGCCGTGGCGAGATTTGCAATCGTGTAATCCGTGCCATACACGAGCTTGACAAGCCTGTGCGCTTCCACACCGTTGGTTTTTGTTGTATATTTTACGTATAATACAAAATTGTTTTCTTTATAATTAGCGTTTTGATAGACGATGACCTTGGGCGTGTCGCCTGCCGCCGCCTGCAAATAGTAGTATGCAAATTCCGTGCCGTTCACGTTTTCGGTCTTGACGGTGTTTTGATTTGCCACCACCATATCCGTGCCTGCGCCAAACCACGCTTTTCCGCTTGCAAAAGCGTTGTCCACGTCAAATCGGTTGATTTTCCAAGCATAAGTGATTACATTGCCGTTTTGCGTCACGCCGTCGAGACCTGTCGCATTTGCGGTCGCAACACCGTCAATGTATGCCGCCATCGTGCCGATTTCGTAGTTTGCAGTATCGTTGAGCGTAAATGTACCCGAATATACGCCGACGTTCTTCACGAAACTTGCGGTTGAATAAAGAATTTGGTCAATCGTATACACGCTTGCTTGCGGAGTGTGCGTAATGCCTTTCGTGTCAGGTTGTGCGGTGACAAAAACGTCCTTAACACCCTGATTTTGTCCGTTGTAAACGAACGTATACGGGCTTCCGCCGATATTATCGCTCGTCCAAACGCTGTCAATCGTAAGTTTGTTCTTTGCAATTGTCCACTTGTATTCGACAATTCCGTCCGCGTGGTCTTTTATAGTGTAGTTTGTGCTTTTCAGTGTATATTTGCGGAAGTACGTTCCTGCTGTTCTGTACAGGAATCCTTCACCGTTTTGGTCGGGCGTTGTATAAGTTATGTCAAAAATATCCGCATAACCGTCTACCATGCTCAACACCCTAACACCGTTACGTTGCAAGCCGTTGTAATCCGTGTTGTAAACGAAATTGTTTTGCGTCGCTCTGTCGATAACGTTTGGATAGAGTGCGTCGCTCCAAGTGTTTGTAAACGTAAGTTCGCGCTTGGTTATTGTGAGTGTTCCGTAATTCTTGTCCGCCATACGTCCGACAACAGTATTGCCGATAAGCACTTTCGTTTCCGTGCAATAAGGATTGTCGTCCACATCCGTTCTGCTCGTTGTTCCTTTACCGTCGGTAAAAGCGTCGGCGGTTGTAAAATACAACGTCGTGAACGTATAATCGTCGGGCAAAGTGGGAGCGGCTATCGTATGCGCTTGTTTGTCGTAGGTGACGGTTTTGCTGACAAGCACGATATCTGCAGTGTCAAGGTATATATTGCCTTGTTCCGCCGTGTATTTTGCTTCGACAACGAATGAACTCGAACCGACCGACGTGAAATTGTCGGGAGTGAGCAACGCACCGCCCACGCCTTTGAGCGACTCGTAATAATCACCTTCCGCAACGTTGGTTGTCAGGCGAAAACCGTTGATATTTTGCGTGACGATGTTTTCCCACGTCGTTTGCGTGCCGTCAATGAGCGGATAATCAAACGTTGTGGTTGACTCGTTGTACAACAAATAACTGCCGCTGTTGCCGGCTGTTATAGAAGTGCCTTTCTTGATGACGTAGGACGTTGCGCCGACTGTGGCAAGATTCGTGCCGTTGATATACGTGGTCATATCAATGCCATAGCGCACAATCGAGCATCCCGATGCCAAATCGACATAGCAATATTCGATTGCGACTTTTCCGTTTATATCGGGGTTGTCTGCATTCGACTTGGCATTGCCGACTATACCGCCGATAAAGCCCTTGTTGCTGTCGTTTTGCGCAAAAGCCTGACCGCTTGTTGATTTGATGATCTTTACGTTGCCGACATTGTAGCAATAGGAAATAACCGCCGTGCGAGCCGCCGCCGTTGTTGAAGTTGCGTTGAAATATCCGCAAATGCCGCCTGTCGTTCCACTATTTCCTGTCGAACCTGTCGAATAATCTTGAGTGAGAATTTCGCCGCTATTGTAGCAATGCGAGATTACCATCGAATTGACCGCGCTTGAATTGGTTGAAAGACGTCCGCCGATACCGCCGGTGTTTATGCCGCCTTCAACCAATGCGGCATTTTTGCAATTGTTTATATAAATGAGATTTGCGCCATGCTTGACGTATCCCAAAATGCCTGCAATGCCGTTGAATTGCAAGCCATGAATCTCGCCGTTGTTGACGCAATGCGAGATTGTGAGGTTGCTGTCGCCGTCGAGATATCCCACAAAGCCTGCAACACCGCCGTCATTGTTTGCGCTTGAACTGCCTGACGGAATGGTCGAAGTCACCTTTCCGCCGTTGACAAGCGGCGCTGTTGATGTACCTTCGATGCTCAAAGCATTGCCCGATGACTTTGCATAACCCACGAAACCGCCGAGATGCTTGTATCCGTTCACTGCACCCGAGTTATTGGACGTGGTGATTGCCGCTCCGCCTTCGATGTTGCCGACAAGTCCGCCGACATTGGTATATCCGTTGATAGTCGCACTGTTGGAGACACCGCTCAAATCTATGCCTTTTGCATATCCGACAAGACCGCCGACGTTGTTTGTACCTGACACAGAGCCTGTGTTGGTGCTTGCATTGATTGTGCATTTTGCATCGGCATATCCGACAAAACCACCCACAGAAACAGAGCCGACAATCTTGCCCGTGTTTTGTGCATTGCTTATATTAAGCGCAGATGAAGTGTAGCCGACAAGGCCGCCCACTTTTGTTGCACCGTATACGGTTGAGTTTTCATACATCGCATTTGTTGACGTATGCGTCATTTTGCCGGTAATTGCGCCCGAGTTGTATCCGACGATACCGCCGACATAATCATTGAATGAGACTGAAATAACGTCACCCGAAGTTTTCTTCAATGCACCTGAAAGCGTGCCTGCATTGTATCCGACAACGCCGCCAGTAAATGCTCCCGAAATCGAATTGACAGTACCCGTCGAACGAGAAATAACTCTGGCATCGACGGTCAAATCTGCAGACACTATGCCTGCGTTGTAACCGATTGCACCGCCCACAAGATAGTTGCCGTCGTTTTCGTTGTCAATATCGCAACCCGACACGGAAATACTGCCCGAAATGGTGATATTCTCACCCAAAAAGCCGATTGCGCCGCCCATATATGAAGTTCCGCGCACACCGTCCGCGCCCAAAAGAGTGGTCGTTGCAATATTCACCGTCGCCGTCCAGTCAATATTTATCATTGAGGTCAATTTATTTTCAAGATAACCCGCAATACCACCGACGTATTGTGCGCCGCTCACGGAAGCGGTGTTGGTCAACGTTCCATAAATAAGGAGATTTGAAGCGTGGTCCGATTCTCCGTATCCAAGCAAACCACCGACGTAGTTATTTCCAGAAACAGCACCGCTATTGCTCACGTCGTTGATGTACGCCCAAGACATATTGCCAGCAATGCCGCCGACATAGTTTCCGCCATTAATCGTACCGCTGTTTTGCACATTGCTTATTCTTCCGCCAAGCACTCTTGACGTGATACCGCCAACTTGTGCTCCCGTGGCGTTTATATTGCCGCTGTTGACAACGTTCGTATAAATCGTGTCTCTATTCCAGCCAACTATTCCACCGACAAAATCGCCCGTTGCATTCACGTTTCCGTTGTTCGTGCAATTTGAAATAGTCGCACCGTGTCCTGACGTGCTTTCGTCACCGGTCCAGCCTACGAGACCACCGACATTATTGACGCCCCTGACGCTACCTTTGTTTGTGCAATCTGTAATAGTTGCGTTTTGGCAGAATCCGATCAAACCGCCGACATAAGAACTCGACGTGGATATCGTCAATTCGCTCGTGACGTTTGAAACGGTTATATTGAGACCGTATCCTATTAGGCTGCCATAATAATTGCTTGTTCCGTCGGTCACACTCCCCTGCAAAGTCAAATCTTTGAAAGTGCCGCCGCCGCCGACATAACCGAATAAGCCGCAATTCAAACCGCCGATTATGTGATTTTGTCCGTTGAAATTGCCCTTGAAATAATGCGATTTATCTTTTGCAATTCTCTCAAAAGATGAAGACACCGTGATGTTTGCAGTCACCACGAAATAGCAGTTTGCGTATGTAATCTCGTTTGTGACCGTAGTCACCGCTTGCCCATAATACGTGCCGGACACGCTGTCCACAGGATAGCGCACCCCATTGACGATATCGGACAAGTTTTTGAGATGTTGCGAGTTGGTTATTGCAAAAGGATTGTCTTTGCTCCCCCACGTGCCGTTATTTTTATTTCCGCCGGCAATTATGTCGAAATCGCTATCTATCCACACCGCATAGAAGTTGACTATTGCGCCATGATTTGATGCCAACGAGATATCTGTCTGATATACTAAATTGTTTTTTGCTTTTTCCCCATACTTATAGTACACATTGCCATCTGCTTTAATCGCCCAACCGACAAACGTACGATCTCCCGATTTAGGCAACGAAAAAAGGTCATACTCTCCGCTAGAGTTATAAGTTACTAATTTGTCAGTGTAAGTATTGTCTGTGTCGCTCGTATTATTGTAATAACGAGCCGTCAACGTATTGATTGCAAAATTTGCAGTATAACTATCGTAAGCAAAGTAGTCTTTTGAAGAAACGCTTATTGTGGAATTTGTTGTAAACTGCTCATCCGTTGTGCCCTTTGTCCAATTGACAAAGTGATAGCCTGCATTTGGTGTTGCAGTGCTTGTCGCTTTTGTTTCGGCAACACCTGTGCTTGCAGAAATATTTGATGTAGCTGGATAAACCGTTCCTTTTGCCGTGTCGGCAGATGAAAATGATACCGAATAGTCATAAGAATATGTAAAAATCAATTTTACATCAAAGAACGCAATGTCCGTCGTATAATCACCTTTGACGAATATGCCAACATAAAAACTTGTTTGTGAACTTGAAAGAGTGGCGGTTACGGTTTTGTAATTCTTACTTCCCGTATTGTCATTCATATTGCTTTTATCAAGAAACCCAATCCTATTATCTGCCCACTGACCTTTATTATTGTTTTTTATATCTTCGTATGACGGGACACGGTTAAGAATGCCACAACCCCATTTATCAGCATCTCCACTATCATCCCCCCAAAGAGTAAATGTAACTTGAACCGATGCTCCAGCATTTAGGTGTGCTAAAAGTTCGCCACTAGCATTTACTTTTGAATAAATTGCGCTTCGACTGTCCCACTTATTAGTTTTAGATTTTATACTAACTACACTGTTGCGCAATGTTCCCAATTCCATCTCATCGCTATAATTAGCACTAAAATTGCCATTGACAAAATAATAATTATCAAATGACAATTGTGAAACATCGCTTGCCGCATTCGCCACGTTTCCTTCGATTTTGCCGTTTTGGACAAGGTTTTCTTCCACGCCGAAAGCACCGGAGAGTGTGCCGGCAATGACAAGGACAAACAGCATCGCAAGCAGCGTTATGCTTGTGACGATCTTCATTGCTCTTTGTATGGGTGTTTGTTTTGTCCTTGTGTTTTTCATAGTTTTTCTCTCCGTATGCACGCGCTTTAAACGTTAGTTTATATATTTTATAATATATATACAATCCACGCAATCATTTTATTGGACAATTTGCAAAAAAAATTTTTATTTTTTGTTTGACAATCGCTTTTTGTGGGATTATACTCTTGTCGAAGATACCCACTGGGGGTATATGAATTTTTTGCAACCTTGTGCCAAAAACCGGACAAATTATCCCCTGTCATTCTGTCAATGCAAAGCGGAGCAACTTGCTTGCAAGGGTTGCGTAGCGCATGTATTCACGTAGCAACGCCTTTGAAAAAGGCAAAACCGTAGGTTCTATGCAGAAGCATAGCAGTTGCGAGTAGCGAAGCGAAGAATCTCGCGGAAGCGAAACGGCACTACATTGACAAATCGAGATTTTGAAAGGAGTTATTTATGAACGAAAACGAAAAAACTTGCTCTTGTTGCTCTGCTTGCGAGCATCACAAACACACTCCGCGCACCGACGAGCAACTCAAAGCGTTGACCGACAGGCTCAATCGCATCATCGGACAACTGAACGGAATAAAGAACATGATTGCCGACAACCGCTATTGCGGAGACGTGCTTATGCAGGTTTCGGCGGTGGAAAGCGCGTTGCAAAGTTTCGGCTACGTCGTGCTGACGGAGCATTTGAAGACTTGCGTGGTTGAAAACGTGCAACAAGGCAACGTTGACATTCTCGACGAAGTCGTCGATCTCATCAAGAAATTGAAATGAAATTTTTACACACAATAAGGGCGTAATATGGAAAAACTCAAATTCAACGTATCGGGCATGTCGTGCGCGGCGTGCAGTGCGAGAGTTGAAAAAGTCGTGGGCGCGCTTGACGGCGTAAAGTCGGTCAGCGTGTCCCTTCTCACCAACTCTATGGTGGTGGAATTCGATTCTCCGCTCACCCCGAAAGATATTTCGCGCGCGATATCCGACGCAGGATACAAGGCCTCTCCCGTTTCGGACAAATCGCAAAAGAAAGAGAAACTCAACCCCACTCTCGTGATGCTCATAAGGCTCATCGTCTCAATCGTGCTTCTCGTACCTTTGATGTACGTGTCAATGGGCGTGGTGATGTGGGGCTGGCCTGCACCCGCCGCTCTCAAATCAAATCCTATGGCGATTGCGGGATACGAACTTGCGCTGTCTTTTGTCATAATGATTGTCAACGGCAAGTTCTTCGTCAGCGGCACAAAAGCACTTTTTCACGGCGCGCCCAATATGGACACGTTGGTGTCGATGGGCAGTTTCATATCCTTTGCATACAGCGTTGCGCTGATGATTCAGGCAGGCGTAGAACCTATGCACCTGAACCACCTTGCACACAATCTCTACTTTGAGTCGGCGGCGATGATACTTGCGCTCATCACACTCGGCAAAACCCTCGAGTCGTACAGCAAAGGCAAGACCACTTCCGCAATCAAAGGATTGATGAATCTCGCTCCGCAAACGGTGCACGTTCTCGTTGACGGCGTTGAGAAAGAAATCTCCATATCCGAACTCAAAGAAAACGACTTGTTTGTCGTGCGCCCCGGCGAAAACTTCGCGGCGGACGGCGTCGTCGTAAACGGCAGCGCAACCGTCAACGAAGCGTCCGTCACGGGCGAAAGCATGCCCGTTGAAAAGACGGTCGGAGACAAGGTCGTTTCGGGTACTTCCAACGTTGACGGTTTCGTCACGATAAGAGCGGAAAAAGTGGGCGAAGACACCACTCTCGCAGGCATAATAAAACTTGTCGAAGACGCGTCGTCTTCCAAAGCCCCGATTGCAAAAACGGCAGATAAAGTGTCGGGAGTGTTTGTACCAAGTGTCATTTGCGTCGCTTTGCTCGTTTTTGTCGTGTGGATCGCAGTCACAAAAAATTGGGATACTTCACTCAAACACGCAATCAGCGTTCTCGTCATTTCATGCCCTTGCGCGCTAGGTCTTGCAACACCTGTGGCAATCATGGTGGGCAACGGAAAAGGCGCGAAAAACGGTATACTTTTCAAGACCGCAACCGCGCTTGAACAAGCAGGAAAAGCGGACGTCGTCGTGCTTGACAAGACAGGCACGATCACAAAAGGCGAGCCTGTCGTCACCGATGTTTTGTCCCTTGCGAACATGGCTTGCGGCGGCGAAAAAGACGCCGATTTTGACCATATTTCCCACATATCGCAAGACGATATAATCCGCATGTGCGCAAGCCTTGAAAGCGGGTCTTCCCACCCCATTGCTTCCGCAATCGTAAAGGAACATGAGCGTCTTTTCGGCACGTCTCCCACGCCGGCAACCGACTTTGAAAATTTGTCGGGACACGGTCTTATAGGCGTAGTGGACGGCAAAAACGCATTGCTCGGCAACGCCACTCTTATGCAAAAAAACGACGTTGAAATCTCGCTTGCATCAAGCAGTGCGGCTGCGCTTTCGCAAAGCGGAAAGACTCCACTTTATCTTGCAATCGACGGCAAGTTGGCAGGCATCGTCGCCGTTGCCGACGAGTTGAAAGACGACAGCGTGCAAGCAATATCCGCCCTTCACCAACAGGGTTTGAAAGTGGTTATGCTCACGGGCGACAACGGCGCAAGCGCACGCTCGGTTGCCACCGCTTGCAACGTGGATGCGGTCATATCCGACGTTCTGCCCAAAGACAAGGACAGCGTTGTGTCCGCGCTCAAAAAGTACGGCAAAGTGGTCATGGTGGGCGACGGAATCAACGACGCTCCCGCACTCACTCGCGCGGACGTGGGCATCGCAATCGGCGCAGGCACGGACGTGGCAATAGATAGCGCGGACGTGGTGCTTATGCACTCGTCACTGATGGACGTTGCGCGCGCAATAACGCTCTCTCGCCGTACACTGCTCAACATAAAAGAAAATCTATTCTGGGCATTCATCTACAACCTTGTGTGCATCCCCATTGCCGCAGGCGTGTTTTCCCCGCTCGGCTTGACGCTCGACCCGATGATAGGAGCGGCAGCGATGAGCCTATCAAGCGTCAGCGTGGTGTTAAATGCGTTGCGACTCAATCTCGCAAAACTCGACAAACACTCTGCACGCAAGAAAGCACCGATAGACCTTGACGTTGACGCAATCCGCGCCGAGATAAACAACGCAAACGACACCGATACAATCAACACCGCTGCGGGCAATCAAACGTCCGCTTGCCAATGCACCGATAACGTTTGCGACAACACTTGCCAATCAATACGAAACGACTGTGGCAACGCTTGCGTAATTGAAAAATCAAAAACAATAAGTAATATTTTGCCAAAACTCGCAAATGCCGATTGTGACGGCAAATGCGACCTTGCGGCTGAAAAAGGAGATAAATCTATGCAAAAAACTTTGAATATCACCGGTATGATGTGCAACCACTGTGTTGCGCACGTCAAAAAAGCACTCGAAAGCGTGGACGGCGTGTCTTCGGTCAACGTATCGCTTGAAAACAACAACGCAACCGTCACTCTATCTCACCCCGTTGATGACGCAACACTTGCAAAAGCCGTCACCGATGAAGGCTATGAAGTGACAAGCATCAACTGACACCCCGCGCCACGCAAGGCGCAATCAATTGAAAAAACGACCTGCAATCGCAAGTCGTTTTTTATTTTCGCTTTTTAAATCAATCAATACACTTTTAACGCCTTTGCGGTGCGCGGATCGAGATCGTAGACAAAATTCTTGTCTTCGTCACCGTGGAAATCGCTGCCGCCCGTGGGCAAAAGCCTGTGCGCTTTCATGAGCGCTTCAAACTTTTGCATATCCTGCTGATTGTGGGACGGATAATTGAGCTCTATACCGTCAAGCCCAAACTGTTTCAAGCCGCCCACAAGCAAATCCAATCTCTTGTCGAGAAGGTATTTTTTCGGATGTGCAACGGATGCGAAACCGCCATATTTTTTGATTAGTTGAACGGCGGCAACGGGCGTGAGCCGCTTTGCCTCGCAATAAGCTTTTCCGCTTGTGCCGAGATACTTTTCAAACACCTCGTTTATGTCGCGGCAATACCCCTTTTTGACAATCTCTCGCGCCATATTCATGCGCCCCAGTCCATCCGCTGAAAAGTCGATGTCAACATCTATACCGAGAAGGGCGAGTTTTTTGCCTATCTCGATATTGCGCTGCCTGCGCAAATCCTTGACATAGGCGAGTTCTTGCACAAAATCAGGGTTTTTGTAGTCGATATTGTATCCTAAAACGTGGATTTCGCAAGTTGAGTAGGTTGAAAACTCAATGCCGTCCACAAATTTCAAGCCGCATTTTTTGGCTTCTTCTCTGCCTTCTTCAAGCCCCGCAACGCTGTCGTGATCGGTGATTGCCATCACTTCGATGCCCTTGTCTTTTGCCCATTGCACCACTTGTGCGGGCGTCTTGGAGCCGTCGCTTTTTGTTGTGTGGATATGCAAATCAGCCTTCATATACATCCACTTCCTTAAACGTGATTTCGTCATCTCCGATGTCGCCGATAAGCTGATCCATATCAGGACCTTTTTCATCGGAAATGCTGTTGATTTTGTTGAGTTTTTTGCCTATAATCATCGTGCGTTTTTCGGCGTTTTCAAGCGTCTTGCGCACGCCGTCGATCTTGTCGCCGGTCTGTTGCAACAGCTTGGTGAACATCGCAAAATCGGTCATAAATCCTTGCAAAAGTTTGCCGATTTCGGTGCTGCGTTTTTCAATTGCAACGCTCTTGAAGCCCATTTGCAAACTGTTGAGAAGCGCGGCAATCGTAGTCGGTCCGCACACCACGATACGGAACTTGTTTTGAATGTCTTCAACAAGTCCTTCCCTTCTCAACACTTCGGCGTACAGGCTCTCTGTGGGCAGATACATGATTGCAAAATCGGTGGTTTTGGGCGGCGCGATATACTTGTCGCGTATGCTCATGGCTTCCGCTTTCACGCGCTGAGCGAGTGCTTTGCTTGCGCTCTCCACTCCGTCGGGGTCTCCCTTTTCGGACGCTTCGACAAGGCGTGCATAGTCTTCCACGGGGAACTTTGCGTCCACCGGCAACCACACTTCTTCGTCCGTCTTGCCCGGCATGCGAATGACAAAGTCCACCATATCTTCACTGCCGCGTTTTATACGCACTTGTTTTGCGTATTGCTCGGGCGCAAGGATTTGAGAAAGAAGACTTTCAAGCGACACTTCGCCCCACGTTCCGCGCGTTTTTACGTTCTTGAAAATGCGGTTGAGATCGTTGACTCCCGTCTGCAAATTCTGCAATTCGCCGAACGTACGATTAATTTCTTCAAGCCTGTCGTTGACGATCTTGAAAGACTGATTGAAACGTTGTTCGAGCGTTGCGCTCAATTTTTCGTCAACGGTCTGACGCATTTTGTCAAGTTGAACGGCGTTGTCCTGCTTCATTTCCTTTATGCTTTCGGCATTTGCAAGACGCAAATCGGATATGCTTTTTGCCGTCGATTGCTTTACGTCGGCAAGTCCTTGCTGGGTGGATTGTGCCTGAGCGGCAAGAGCCTGTTGCGTGGATTGCGTGACGTTTGCAAGCCCCTGTTGAGTTGCAACCGCAAACCTATCCATACGCTCGCCGAGCGCAGAGATGCTGTTCGCTTGCGCGTTTATCGCGCCCGTAATCATAATATTGTTGACTTTTATGGAATTTTCGACATCGTTTTTCAGTCTTTCATTCTCCGCCCGCACGTCTTCCATACGCACGCTTTGAGTGCCCGAAACACCATTTCTTTTTTTCAAATCTAGCACTAGCAGTACAATCGCAATCAATGCAAGCACCGCGCTTATTGCCCCGATAACGTACAATCCCGTCATATCGTTGCCCCCTTTATATTTATCTTTCGAGTTTTTTTATTTTGACTTTTCAATTTTCCTTGCAGCGTAAGCAAGTGCCTTATCCCTGTCGTCAAGCGACGGTTCGAGCGCGGTGTCACGCAAAAGCGATTTGAGAATTTCACCGCATTGCGCGCCCTTTGCACCGAGCGCAAGCAAATCGTTTCCGTCGATTTTCAAGTCTTTTACGCAAAGCGGAAGAACCTTTTCTTTCACTTCGAGCCACGCTTTGCGCACGCGGTTTTCTCTTGTGATTTCGCCTGCGCTTGCAATCGCGTCCGCATCCATAAGGCAAAGCAAATCGTCGATATACGGTGCGTTATTCACGCAGAATGCACGCAACTTGCTCTCCGACGTATTGCCGTTGATGTCGACCATGTGTAGAGACACGAGTTTGCTCATTCTGTCTATTTCGGCGTTTGAAAACTTCAGTCTCTCGGCAATCGCACGCACCATTTTTTCACCGACGACGGCGTGAAAATGCATGTTGCCGTCTTCTTTCATACACGGTGCTTTTCCAACGTCATGCAGAAGTGCCGCCCACCTGATATTCGGCGGAGCGACTTCAAAGGCTTTCACACTGTGAGTATACGCTTCATAAAGATGATATTTCTTCGGCTGATTGAGACCTTTCAATGCGGCAAGTTCGGGCAAAATCAAATCCACAAGTCCCAAATCGTCGAGCATTTCAAGCCCTTTGACGTGCGCGCGTTTGAGATTCAGTTCGGGATGTTTCGTGTCCGCAACGAAAATTTTACAAAGTTCGTCCCTTATGCGTTCTCTTGCAAGGTCGCCCACTCTCCAAGCGTTCTTCTTTGCGACTTCGTAGGTCTCTTTTTCGACGTCGAAGCCGAGTTCGCTTGCAAATCGCACCATACGCAAAATGCGCAAACCGTCCGCTTCAAACACCGCGTTCGGTTCGTCGGCCGTGGAAATAATTTTGTTTTTTATATCTTCTTTTCCGCCGAGCAAATCGACGATTTCACCCGTGAGAATATCTTTGTAAAGCGCGTTGCACTTGAAATCTCTTCGTCTTGCGTCAAGCGACATATCCGAAGTAAACGTAACGTCGTCGGGCGAGTGTTTTCCGCTTGCCTTGTCATAACTGTCCGTGCGGAAAGTGGTGTATTCGACGCAAAAATCGTCAGACGATATATGCACCGTCCCCATACGCAGATTTTTTGCCGAAACGACGAAATCTGTGTTTAACAATATCTTTTTGACAGTTTCAACATCGAGTTGTGCGCACACGTCAACGTCATAGCACTTCACGCCGAGCAATTCGTCTCTCACGCAACCGCCCACTTCGTACAGTGGTGCGGCAGGCGAAAAATAAGTTGCCAGTCTTTTGAGTTTTTGCTCGTCAACCGCCATACACTTCGGGTGCAAGGACGCAAACGTCCTTGAAATTTCTCATCTTTTCGTTGTAGTCGAGACCGTATCCGACGACGAATTCGTTTTCGATTTCAAAGCCGATATAGTCTCCTTTGAAATCGACTTTTCTTCTTGACGGCTTGTCGAGAAGAGCGCACACTTTGAGCGACTTCGGCGCGCGTGTGAGCAACAGTTTTTTGAGATAGCAAAGCGTGATGCCCGTGTCGATGATGTCTTCAACGACAATGACGTTTTTGTCTTTTATAGGCTCGGACAAGTCCTTTATCATCTTCACTTCTCCGCTCGAACTCGTGCCTGCGCCGTAACTCGAAACCGAGATAAAATCCATCTCAACGTCGCCTTCGAGTTCTCTGACGAGATCCGCAAAGAATATGCTTGCGCCGCGCAACGTGCAAACAAGCGTTATCGCTTCACCCTTGTAGTCGCGGTTGATTTGCTCGCCGAGTTCTTTTACGCGTTTTGCGATTTCGTCTCTTGTGATAAGCACTTTTTTTATCTCTTTGCCGTACATTTTTTATCTCCGTAAAATTATTATACTATGTTTTGTGGTGCGTTTTCGGGACTTACTCGGAAAGCGTGAGTTTCAACACGTTTTTGCCGTCTTCGATTTTCACGGTTGACGATATTTCTACGCCGAACACCGCAAGCACTTCGTTGCCGCTTGCAAGCACCGAAAGTTTCTCTCTCAATCGAAGCGGAATTTTTTTGTCTGTCAGAAAGTCTCCCAAACTTTTCTTTCCGCCACCGAATTTATTTATATAGTCTCCGTTTTGTCTGCGTCTTACGACCGCGCCGCAAGGCACTTTGTCGCCGTCTATAAACAGCACTTTTCCATCCTTTTCCCTGTTTTCGAACTCACTCATGTCCGACCTTTCTATCTTCACGCCGAACGTCGGAAATTCACCGATAGAAAAAGGCTCTTCTTTTTCGCAAACGACGTCTTTTGCTTTGCTCATAACGATAAAATCGCCGTCCTTGTGACACACGATACCGTGCGCAAGCTCGATTCTCTTTCCGTTTTCGGCATCTTTGAGCGCAAAAACGAGCGGAAAATGTCTCTCTTCGACGTCTTGTCCTTCTCCTAAAAGCGTCGCGCCTTGAACGATATATTCTTTTGCAAGAACGGGCTCTTTTAAATCCGCAATCGCAATGCGCACTTCCCCTTTTTCAAGAGAAAGCGGTCGCATAAGACTTTCTATATATTCTTCCGTCTCCGAAGCGTTGCGCGTGAGTCGTGCGACGGAATCGAGAAGAGACGGAAAACGATCTTTCAGGTTTTCAAGTTCGCGGCGCAGAAAATTGCGCGTATAGTCCGTGCAACAGTTCGTTTGGTCGTCAACGTATGCAAGTCGGTTTTCTTTGACGTATTCGTCTATATCCGCTCTCGAGCAGGAAAGAAGCGGACGAATATATTCTCCCGAAACTTCTTTCATGCCTTGCAATCCTTTTACGCCCGTTCCGCGAAGTATGCGCATAAAAACGGTTTCCGCCTGATCGTCAAGATGATGAGCAAGCGCAACGTAATCGCACCGGCCGTCTTCGAGCAGTTTGTCGAAAATCTCATATCGCAGCATGCGCGCACCCTGCTCCGTCGTATATCCGTTTTCATCGCAAAAAGTCGGAACGTCCACCGAATACGCAAAAAGTTCAACTCCGCACTTCTCACAGAGTTGTTTGACGAAAAGACTGTCCTTCACGCTCTCTTCACCGCGAATTCCGTGTTCGACGTTGATTGCAACGACTTTTTTTCCGTTTTTCAAAAGTGCATGAAAAAGCGCAACGGAATCTCTTCCGCCGCTAAGCGCAACGCCTATCGTCGCGTCGCTTTTTATTTTCGTCCTTTCAAAAAACGACGAAACGCTCTTTTCAACGCTTGAAGTCATACGCTGATTATACAGCAAAACCATGAGAATTTCAAGATAATACAGTTATAAAATTTATATAATAAGTCACGTGTTTTTATTATTTGCCTTTACTGCAACATAATGCAACTTTCCCCTTTCGTCATCTGTTTGGACTGCGGCGTTTGCGTGGCAATCCGCCTTGTTCGCTTTGGCTACAATTCGTCCACCGGACGAATTGCTTTACGCGTCGCGCCCATATCGCCATTCCCCCTTAAAAGGGAACCCACGGCGACTGCGTAGCAGGGGGACACACTCGGTCGAGACATAACTTGCGTCATTTCTCTTATTGTGCCACTCGTTCGCAAGCGAAAGAAACAACACTCGCTTGCTCACTTGTACTTCACACACAAGGGTTCACGCGCGTCAAAAACAAGCGAACTCGTGTTTGAGTTATAAGATGAAAGCGCAGTTTTTGGCGCGTGGGATAAAGGAACACCAAGGCTCAAAAGCGAACGGTTGCAACTCGTTGCAATCGTTGCAATAGGAATTGTGTGTGACGTAAGTCCGACGCTCGATACGGTCGCCGCCTTGCGGCTCCGATTCCGTCTTCGAAGTCACATATTCCGTTTATAAGTACGCTTCGAATAAGTTTTCGTTTCGGGCGCAACCGAAAAAAACTATGTCATTGCGTCAATCGCGTCCAAAGTCAATCGCTATTTAGCGTGTTTGTGTAAAGTGCGATAAATAGATGAAGAACAAGAAAACACCCATCCGAAACAAAACCCAACGTACATTTAGTACGTGATTTTGGAGCGGATGGGCGTTGACGCAGTTATTCGCTATTTAGCGCAAATAAAACGCGATATTGAGATGAAAAACAAGAAAGGGCCGCGCTAACGGCAACCCTAATGTACAAGTAGTACATGAGTTGACGGGAGCGTGGCTCTGCCGAAGTTATTCGCTCAATAGCGCGTTTTAGACGGAGAAAAGGCGGAAGGCAACCACAGTACAATCATCAGTCGCACCATTTTCCAAAGCCTTTTTAAGTATTTCGTCGGCAAGAGTCTGTGGGTTGGCGGTGTCGAGAGAATCGACAATTTCGGCAATGCCGCTGCCTTCGAGAACATCGAAAACGCCGTCGCTCATCATGAGAACCATGTCTCCGTCAAAAAGTTGATATTTCATGGTGACGCTGTCGATGCTGTCGAGAATGCCCATGGGAGCACTGGTGCAGGAGAGCATTTCAATGTTTTCTTTGCGGATGATAAAACTTGAAGCCGAGCCGAGTTTCACAACGTCGAGAGAACCGTTTGAAGTGTCAACGGCGGCGATGTCGAGTGACGAAAACACGTCGTCGGCGCACAAGCGAAGAAGTTTGTTGGCAAGAGCGAGAATTATGTTGCTTTCTATGCCGGCGCGATAGAAATTTTCTATCATATTCACGGCGTTTTTGCTCGTTTCGCTTGCCTGCTGTCCGTGCCCCATACCGTCACATATCGCAAAAAGTCTGCGATTCTTCGACGGGCAAAGGATGCTGAGAGTGTCTCCGCTTTCGCTTTCTCCCGAAAATTTGCGACTCGCCACTCCGTATGCGGTTTCAAAAGTCGGCGAGCTTTGCAGATATACGACTTTTTGCGCGCCCTTATCTGTGATTTTGTCCACCTGAAGTCTCACGCGCAAATATGCAGACGCGATTTTTGCAATCACCGCTTTTTGCGCGTCGTTTGCACGCACGAGCATTGTAACGGCAGTTCCGTCGCCATCTCCGCTAATGAGAATTTCGCTTGCGACGATGTTGTGTTTGAGATATTCGCTTTTAAGCATCTCGACATCGTCGTCTGCAAAATTGACCTGCTTTGCGCAGGACGTGGCAAGAGAATCGAGAACGAGAGATACGCCTGCAAACTGCTCCGACATCATGTTTTTGCAACTCGAAACGTTTTTGAGTTCGTTCATTCTTTCAAGATACGCCTTCGCCGACGAATTTATCACGGACGCAAGCGAGTGCATATTAGAGCATCTGCCTGTGATGAAAGGCGGCATATCGAGTATCGTCACTCTCCCGCGATTGAGCGCGGCTTCCGCCATAGGTTGAATGACTCCCGAAGTATCCGTCCCCAACGCACAAAAGCACCCCCCTCTGTCTTTGCATTTTCCGCAAAAACTGCGAGCGACTTCTTTTGCGAGCGCGGTGGGAGAACATTCACCGTTTTTCTGCGCGATTTTTTCGAGATTTTTCGACATATCGTAAAATACGTCGCTTGCGCCCGATATTCTCGAAGCCAGTTCACGCGCTCTGCGATTGACGACGGCGGTGTATGCATGCCGATTGTCGCTTGCCGTCCTGCTCTTCACTTTGGCGATAACGGACGGGGGGATCAGAAGACACACGATTATCCCCACCGCAAGCATACAAAGAGATTGCCACCCTGCGCCCGAATAACCATCAAACAGCCAGAATACACCTTCGCACGCAATCATCGCAAGCGCGCTGCAAAATCTCGTGAACGGCGAAAAAGTCACGGCGCACATAGCAATTGCGGCAGCATACCCGAGCCAGGCAAGTTCGGCATTTCCGACAGCCGCGCCTACGCCGAGAAGCAATCCGCAAAACAGAGTAATCTGCGACGAAAAACAACACGAGCAAAACAAAACCGAAAACGCAAGCGCAACGCTCACCGCATAAAAACCGTAACCGCCCACTCCCGCAAGCGCATATCCGAATACGCACAAACACGCACCGCCGCAAATAAGTTCGTCAACGGTGGCTTTGTGGATTACTCCGCGCACGAACACGGCATATGACGTGTTGCCCGTACAAAACGTGAATGTCACGGCAATAAGCGCACTTAACCCCACGTTGAGATACGCCGACTCAAACACCGACTTACACGCAATATAAGGGCACATAGAAACGAGAGCGGCAATCGCAACGCAAAACAAAGGCACGTTCTTTTTCAATCTGAAAAACAGAGCGTACAGCAGAAACAACACGGCGACGGGTGTCACCGCATAGGCAAGCGTCATCCAGTCGAGTGCAAAAACGCAGTTTGCCACGATAAAGCACGGCGATATTGCAATCACGTTTTGGCGTGCAAACACCAAGCCGCAAAACAGCGCAAGCGACAATGCAAAACCAAAGTCATTTACGGACGCAAGCAAAAATATCGCAAGACATTCTATCGTGAAATTGATTGCCGTCTTTTTGGATAATCTCAAATCGAAGGACGGAAAAGTTTTTCTCTGTGCACGCAAGGCATTGTTTTTCATACCTGAAATATACCGCTTTCGGCTTGCAAAAAACTTCCGTTTATATGCAAAATCACTCGCAAAAAGTCTTATGCTTTTTAATTATGTCGAAATTGCTATTTTGACATAATTTGACTTTTATCGCACTGATATATATAAATTAAATGCCGTTTATGAAATATTATCGAAAATGATGAATGATTTTACATACGTTTTTCAAACGACTTTTATTTGCCGTTTATTTGCTCGCACATGCTTTCAAATCGTCCGTTTTGCGTTTTTTACACGTAAGACCTGAAGTTGACAACGTGTATATTAAAGTTTATAATCTGCCGTGATATGAAAACGAAAAGACTTCAGAAAATAAAGCGTATATGCCTTGTCGCGCTAATGCTTGCGCTCACGATAATATTCTGTTTCGTTCCGATTCAGTTCGGCACGATAACGCTTGCGCTGATGATTTTGCCGACGATTATCGTTGCGCAGGTTTGTGACTTCAAGACTTCGCTTCTTATGGCGGTGCTTATGGGCGTTGTCAACTACATTGCGTGGTTCACGACAAAAGCCGCGTCCCCCGTCGCTCCCATTTTCCAGAATCCGCTCGTTTGCATACTTCCCAGAATCATGATAGGCGTCGTGTGCTATCTCGTAAGATACGGTCTTCAACGCGCGATTTTCTTCAATCGCCCGCTTCGCAAATACAAGGACGAATACGTGCGCGAAACAAACGACGAGACCGCACAAAACGATTTTTCCGCTGCCGAAAATTGTGCCGACCCAAGCAAAACGGCAGAATCGATTGCGCCCGAATATGCAATAGCCGAAACTTCGCCCGCTAGCGATAGATCTACGCAAAAGAAAGGAAAACGCACTCTCAAAGACGAAGCGGTAAATCAGATTATATACGCGCTTTCAGCCGCACTCGGCGTTGTTACGAACACTCTTTTCGTTGCGATATTCACTCTCATATTTTTCAATGGAACGTATATTGCGCAAAACACCGTCGTGACGGTAGAATACGTACTTGCATGGTTCGGAGTGAACTTCCTTGTAGAAATCGCCGCATTCTCGCTTATCACTCCGCCTATAGTGCTTGCGTTGAAAGCGGCTAAACTTGCTTGATTTTTCGTTTTATCGATAAAAACCTTTCTTTTTTGCGAAATAATTCACACATTTTTGAGAAATTGTATTACTTTTGCGTTCCAAACGATTAAAAATTGATTAAATTGCGTATTTACACTCATTTTTGCGTGTGGTATAATATTTTTATCCAAACATTAAGGTGGAATATGGGCAAATTTGTTCTCGCCTACGACGTAGGCACAACGGGTATCAAAACTTGCCTTATCGAAATCGATAAGAGCATCAACATAATATCGTCAGCATCCAAAGGATATCAACTCTACGTCCTTGAAAACGGCGGAGCGGAACAAGATCCGCAGGAATGGTGGGACGCGATGAAAGCGACGACTCGTCGCATATTTGCCGATTCCAGCATCAAGCCCGAACAAGTGGAAGGAATTTCTTTCTGCTCACAGGCCCAAGGTCTCGTTCTCGTTGACAGAGACGGCGTACCCGTACACAGAGCGTTCAGTTATATGGACCAGCGCGCAACACAGGAAATCAAGGAAGGTTTGAAATTCGGTTTGCAAATCGAAGGCGCAAACGTCGGCAGATTGCTCACTTCCCTTGCGATCACGGGTGCAGCACCGCTCAGCGTCAAAGACCCGCTTTGGAAATACAACTGGCTCAAAAAGAACGAACCCGAAAACTTCTCGCGCGTATACAAATGGCTAGATGTCAAAGAATATCTTATCGCTCGCATGACGGGAGAATTCGTACTGACGCACGACTCGGCTTTTGGAACGATGCTTTACGACCTTAAACACAAGTGCATCAGCAAAAAGATGTGCAAGATGTTCGGCATAAATCCCAAGCACCTTCCCCGCCTTATCGCATCAACGGACTGCGCGGGTGAACTTACGGACGGAGCGGCGGAAGAACTCGGTCTCGTCAAGGGTATCAAAGTGTTCGGCGGCGGCATGGACGCAAATCTTATAGGTGTGGGCGCAGGCTCGACGGCAGTCGGAGATACGCATATATACAGCGGCACTTCCGGTTGGGTTGGCACAATAACGGAAAAACCGCAAGTGGACGTCTCATCAATGATTGCGGCAGTCGTTGCGGCGCAACCGGGCAAATACAATTATTTTGCGGAACTCGAAACTTCGGGCAAGTGCTTTGAATGGGTCAAGGACCACATCGCACTTGACGAATGCGGCGTTTACATACAGAAGAAACACATCACCGAAGACATTGAACACAAATATCTCTCACTCTTCTCTTATATGACGAGCATAGTTGACGACATCCCTGCAGGAAGCGGCGGAGTTATATTCACTCCGTGGCTTCACGGCAACCGTTGCCCGTTTGAAGACCCGAACGCAAGGGGTATGTTCTTCAACATCAGTCTCGAAACGGGAAAGACCGAGCTCATCCGTGCAGTGCTCGAAGGCATCTGCTATCACAAGCGTTGGATGCTCGAAGCGTCCGCAAAGAAAGTCAAACCGTCCGATGTCATCAGATTCGTCGGCGGCGGCGCACTTTCGGACTTCACATGCCAAGTGCTTGCCGACATCACGGGACACGTCATCGAAACCGTCGAAAATCCGCAAAATATCGGTGCTGTCGGCGCGGCGGCGTGCGTCGGAGTCGGAATGGGCTTGATTCCGTCTTTTGAAGAGATAAAGAAGTTTATCCCTGCAAAAAAGACGTTCAACCCCAACTTTGAGTTGAAAGAGAAAGTTTACGACAAGGGCTTCGAAGTGTTCAAATCACTCTACAAACAAAACAAAAAAGCGTTTGCGACGCTCAACGCAAATAAATAAGTTTCGCTTTTGAAAGCGAACGCAAAATGACTATAATCTTCAATCTCCCTTAAAAAACGAGAGCGACTGCAATGCGGTCGCTCTCGTTTTGCGTATCATTTAATTAAGTTCGTTTTCTCTCAACCGTTTCAAAACGCCTAACGATTGAAATCGGAATGGATGCTTTACAAATCGCAAATTTTCATTAAGGAAAAATTTGCTTATATACCGAAATCTGCGATTGAACTATTTTGCCGTTGCATTACAATTCTTTGCTTGTGAACGTAAGCGGCAATATTTCTTTGAGCGTATAGACCTTGAAGTCGTCGGGAGTGCCGAGTATCACTTTGAAATCGTCGTCGCAAAACTCTGCCATAACCTGACGGCAAACTCCGCAAGGAGCACAAAGCGGTGACGTTTCTCCGCTTCTTCCGCCGACGATTGCGATACATTCAAACTCTTTTTCGCCTTCGCTTACCGCTTTTGCAAACGCCGTACGTTCGGCGCAAATAGTCGGCGAAAACGCCGCGTTTTCTACGTTGCAGCCGGTATATTCTTTTCCGCTCTTGCCAACGAGCACCGCTCCGACTCTGAAGTTTGAATACGGCACGTGCGAGAAAGCACGCATATCGTTTGCAAGACTCATAAGTCTTTTATAATCGGCCATAACTTTCTCCTTTTTCGTTGATATTATTTGTCAATGACTTCAGCAAGGAAACTCTCCCCTGCCGTGTCCTGCTTGTCTTGACCGAGATAGTCGAGCACCGTTGCGCTGATGTCTGCAAAAGTGGGGCGAGTGCCTAGATTTACACCGTGCTTGATATGTTTGCCGCAAATTATCATCGGCACGTACTCGCGCGAATGGTCGGTCGACGGCGTTGCTGGATCGCAACCGTGATCCGCCGTGATGATAAGAATATCGTCGTCACGCATATTCGGCAAAAACTGACCGAGTTGCACGTCAAATTCCGTCATAGCGTTTGCATAGCCTGCTATGTCGTTGCGATGACCGTACTTCATATCAAAATCCACGAGATTGACGAAGCAAAGCCCTTCAAAATCGCGTTTTTGGATGTCGAGCGTCACTTCCATGCCGTTGGTGTTGCTCGTGGTGCGGTTGGATTCGCTCACGCTCTTGCCTGCAAATATGTCGTATATTTTGCCGACGGAAATGGTGGCAAGTCCGTGTTGTTTCAACACATCGAGCATCGTCGTGTGCGGCGGAACAAGCGAGTAGTCGTGTCTGTTCGGCGTGCGCGTATAAGGCCACTCTCCTGTGAACGGACGAGCGATAACTCTTCCCACACCGTGTTCGCCCTGCAGAATTTCGCGAGCTATTTCACAGTATCCGTACAATTCGGGCACGGGAACGTAATCTTCGTGCGCCGCAATCTGAAATACGCTGTCGGCAGACGTGTACACGATAAGCGCGCCCGTCTCTATACTTTCTTTGCCGTAATCTTTGATGACTTCCGTGCCTGAATACGGCTTGTTGCAAAGCGTTTTGCGCCCCGTACGTCTTTCAAATTCGTCGATTACTTCTTTCGGGAAGCCGTTCGGATAAGTCGGAAGCGGCTTCGGAGAGATAATGCCTGCGATCTCCCAGTGACCTATGGTCGTATCTTTGCCCATAGACGTCTCTTTCATGCGAGCGAAACTGCCTTTCGGGTTTTCCACTCCGCCACCGACGCCTTCGATGTTGAACAATCCCAAATCCACGAGATTCGGGCAGTTGAAGTGCGAATCTTTTCTTATAACTCCCAGCGTATTGCTGCCTTCGTCGTGCCAAAGATATGCGTCGGGCATTTCGCCGCAACCGCAACTGTCAAGCACGATAATAAAAACTCTCTTGCTCATAATTCTCCTTTTTGTCGGCAAAAAGCCTCGCCTATATGCCGATTGTCAAATGAAAATTGTCGTGCGTTTTGCAATATTTGCGTTTGATTGCGCCTGTTTGCGTGTCTTTATTGTCACAATTTCACGCAAGTTCGAGCGCGATTTCCATCATTTTGGTGAAAGAATTTTGTCTTTCTTCCGCCGTCGTATTTTCTTCGGGATAGATAAAACTGTCGCTCACGGTGCAGATACAAAGTGCTTTTTTGCCCGCTCTTGCCGCATTGCAATAGAGTGCTGCGGATTCCATCTCAACGCCGAGAACGCCCATTTTTGCCCATTCCATACCGCTGTTTGCGTCGTCGTAGAAAATATCCGACGAGAAGATGTTGCCCACCTTATAATTTACGCCTTTCTTTTCGCAAAGCTCTGCCGCTCTGCGCACGAGATCGAAGTCCGCAATCGGGCAGAACGTGCCGGGCAGATTGTATTGCATTGCGTAATTACCGTTGGTGCAAGCACCCATTGCGATGATGATATCTCTTGCGTGCAAGTCCTTGTCAAAAGAGCCGCACGAGCCGATACGAATGATGTTTTTCACGTCATAGAAGTTGAAAAGCTCATACGAATAGATGCCGATCGAGGGTTGTCCCATGCCCGATGCCATCACGGAAACGCGCTTACCTTTGTAAAAGCCCGTATAGCCGTTGACTCCGCGCACGTTGTTGACAAGCACTGCGTCATCGAGAAAGTTCTCCGCGATAAATTTAGCGCGAAGGGGGTCGCCCGGCATAAGAACGGTGTCTGCGAAATCGCCGAGTTTTGCTGTTATGTGTGGGGTTGGAACTGCCATAGTGTTTTCTCCGTTATTTTTATTTTATTCACCGAACAAACATTTGATTATGTCGTTTTGCATAGATAAAACTTTGTTTCGGTGAGTTTTCGCATATTTGCATACGTCGCTTCGTTTTGTTTTCGTATGCGCATATTCGCATATTTTCAAAAGACCTTATTTGCCGATATGCGCATATATCGAACGCTTAGATTTTCACTTGCGCATATCATCTTTTTGCCGTCAATCAATAAGAGCCTTCTTCCGCTTCCTGTTTTTTGACGATTTTGACGATGCGACTCGTGCCCAGTCTTTCTGCGCCGAGTCTTATAAACTCTTCCGCGTCATCCATAGACGAGATGCCGCCTGCTGCTTTCATCTTCACTCCTTCCCCGATGTTCTCCGAGAACAACTTGATGTCTGCAAACGTTGCGCCTGCCTTTGAAAAGCCTGTCGAAGTCTTTATGAAATCCGCGCCCGCTTCGGTCACGATACGGCACATTTTGATTTTTTCTTCGTCGGTAAGAAGGCATGTCTCGATGATGACTTTGAGAATCTTGTTGCCGCACGCTTTTTTGAGCGTCTTGATTTCATTTAGCACGTATTCGTCGTCACCTGCTTTGAGCGCGCCGATGTTGATAACCATATCTATTTCGTCCGCGCCGTTTGCGAGTGCGTCTTTCGTTTCAAACTCTTTCACCGCCGTGGTGTTGTAACCGTTGGGGAAACCGATGACCGTGCAAATTGCCAGCTTGTCTCCCACGTATTCTTTCGCTTTTTTCACGTAGCACGGCGGAATGCACACCGACGCCGTCTGATATTTCATACCATCGTCGCAAATCGCTTTGATGTCGTCCCACGTTGCGGTTTGCGCAAGCAAGGTGTGGTCGCATTTGCTCAATATAGTTTTAACGTCCATAGTTCTATCCTTCCTTATTATAATTATTTGCCGAGTTTTGAGAGTTCCACCGCGATTTTCGATGCAAGAACCGCATTGTTAAGCACAAGTTTAATATTGCTGTCAAGGCTCTCTCCGCCCGTAATTTTTTGGATTTTGTCAAGCAAAAAAGGAGTTATGTCTTTGCCCTTAACGCCTTTTTCGTCCGCTTCCTTCACCGCTTCTTTTATGACGCTTTCGATATAATCCGCGTCCATGGAGTACTGCTCGGGAATGGGATTGCAAATCAGCATACCGCCACCCAAATCGAGCGCGTCTTTTGCATATATGGCGCGTGCGACTTCACTCGGCGTATCCATTCTTTGCGTGAGTTTGAATCCGCTCTTCGACGTGAAAAACGCAGGCAACTCGTCAGTTCCGTATCCGACGACGGCAACGCCTTTCGTTTCGAGATATTCGAGCGTAAGTCCCAAATCGAGTATGCTCTTTGCACCTGCGCACACGACGTTGACGGGAGTGCGTGCGAGTTCTTCGAGGTCGGCGGAAATGTCCATAGTCTTCTCCGCTCCCCTGTGCACTCCGCCGATTCCGCCCGTTGCAAACACTTTTATGCCTGCCATATGGGCAAACATCATAGTCGTTGCAACCGTAGTTGCGCCGTCAAGTCCTTTCGACACGACGAACGGAACGTCTCTTCTCGACGTCTTCGTGACGGTAAGACCTGCCTTGCCGAGATGCTCGATTTCTTCTTTAGAACAACCGACCGTTATGACGCCTTGAATGATTGCGATAGTCGCAGGCACTGCGCCGTTGTCTCTGACGGTCTTTTCGACGGTCAAAGCAGTTTCGACGTTTTTAGGATACGGCATGCCGTGCGATATAATTGTAGATTCGAGAGCGACGACGGGTTTTCCGTCCGCTATCGCTTGTTTCACTTCTTCGGAAATCTTAATTGTACAATTCATTTTCTTTTCTTCCTTGTAGTTTTCCGTCCGCTTTTGCCCTGTTATACATCATTACACTTTTCGTGTTTTAACGCGTTTGCTGTTTGTTTACACCGTCACGCAACACATTTCGTGTTTTACAACAAGTTCTACACGCCGCTTATTTGCGGTTTTCGGACATTTTTCTCCGATTATCGCAATTTTCGAACACGTTTCGTGTTTTACACAGACATCGAGCAACCACCGTATTTTTATTGTTCGGTCGCTATGCGGCGCAGTATCGCGTTGACTATCATATCGTAGGCAACGTCGTTGTGTCCGCCTTCAGGAACGATTATATCGGCAATACGTTTGCTCGGTTCGATAAAGTGCTCGTGCATGGGCTTGACCGTCGTAAGATACTGTTTCACCACCGAGTCGAGACTTCTGCCCCTTTCGTTCACGTCGCGCATTATGCGTCTTATTATTCTGACGTCCGCGTCCGTGTCAACGTATATCTTTATGTCAAGCATATTTACGATTTGCGGGTTTTGAAACGCCATAATTCCTTCGATTATGACGACTTTCGCACTTTTGGTCTCAATCCATTCGTCGCAACGGGAGTGAGTGGAAAAATCGTAAGTCGGGTGATAAACGGTCTCGCCGTTTTTGAGTTTCGCTAAGTGCTCGACAAGCAACGCCATGTCCAACGAATCGGGATGATCGTAGTTGATCTTGCAACGCTCTTCGTATGGCATATCGCCGTTGTCCTTGTAGTAGCAATCCATGCTGAGCATCACGCTGTCTTTGCCGAACGCCTTGTGAATTCTTCTTGCGAGAGTGGTTTTGCCGCTTCCCGTTCCGCCTGCTATGCCTATGACGATACTGCTCATGTTTTTCTCCTTACAAATACAAGCCTTTGGCTTCCTGCTCGGCTTTTTTCTTGAGCCAACACTTTCTGCACATAGCGACGTAACGATCGTTTCCGCCGAGACAAACCTGTTCGCCTTTGAAAACTATGTTGCCATGATCGTCCATACGCGCGTTGACGGTGGCTTTTGCACCGCATTTACACACGGACTTTATCTCGCTTATAGATTCCGCAATCTCGAACAAACGCTTGCTTCCCGGGAACATATGCGTGGTGAAATCGGTTGCAAGTCCGAAACAAAGCACCGGAACGTTGAAATCTATCACGATTTGTCCCAGTTCGTCAACCTGTTCGGGCGTCAAAAACTGACATTCGTCAACGATGACCACGTTGCACGCCGAGTATGCGCGCTTGTATAGTGCATACAAATCTTCGTCGTCTCTGACGGCAAGGGCTTGCGCTTGCAAACCTATGCGAGATTTCGTGATTGTTTCGCCGTCCCGATTGTCGACTGCGGGCTTCAAAAGAAGCACTTTCATGCCGCGCTCTTCGTAATTGAACTTCGTGATGAGTGCCTGCGCCGTCTTTGAACAGCCCATTGCTCCGAACTTAAAATATAATTTCGCCATTTGTATTTCCGTTTTTTCGGTCGTATTTCGTATTCTTTTATATCCATGCGGTGCGCAACGCAAAACTTCGCATTGCTATCCGCTTCGATTTCGTTTTATTCGACTCTGTCGAGAACGAGCGGTCTTTTTTTCGGTTCGTCGTTCAAAATCACGGTAGAATCGTAGAATTTGTTGATTGCACTCTCGAATCTCTTCTCGTCGGAAGTGTACATAACCGCAAGTTCTTCGCCTTCTTTGACGTAATCTCCCGTCTTCTTTTTAAGCACGATACCGGCAGAAAAGTCGATGCTCTCTTCCTTTGTGTTTCTGCCTGCGCCGAGCAAAAGACTGGATATTCCGTATCCTTCGGTGTCAACGTGATGAATATATCCGCTCTTTTGCGCCTTCACGCTTCTTTTAAACGGTGCTTTTGCAAACTTTTCGGGATTGTCGATGAAACTCGCGTCTCCGCCTTGTGCCTTGACCATTTTTTTGAACGTTTCGATTGCGCTCTTATCCGCTATTGCGCCTTTAACCGCCTTTTCACACTCTTCCATGCTGCCTTTTCCCGCAAGATAAAGCATATTCGTCGCAAGAATAATGCAAATCTCGGTGAAATCTTCAGGACCGTGTCCGTTGAGCGTATCTATCGCTTCTTTCACTTCGAGAGTGTTGCCGATGGCGTTGCCGAGCGGTCTGTCCATATCCGTGATGAGCGCAAGCATCTTTTTGCCCGCTTGCTTCCCGATGTCAACCATGACTTTTGCAAGCGTTCTGCTGTCTTCAAGCGACTTTGCAAATGCGCCGCTTCCCGTCTTGACGTCAAGCACTATGCAGTCGTCGTCGGCGGCAAGTTTCTTGCCCATAATGGACGATACCACAAGCGGCAGACTGTCAACCGTTGCCGTGACGTCGCGAAGCGCGTACAGTTTTTTGTCGGCAGGCGCAAGGTCTCTGTTTTGCCCTACTATGCAAACGCCTATTTCGTTGACGTTCTTCAAAAATTCTTCTTCGGAAAGGTCGGTCTTGAATCCGGGTATGGATTCGAGTTTGTCAATCGTTCCGCCCGTATGTCCAAGTCCGCGTCCGCTCATTTTTGCGACTTTCACGCCGAGCGACGCAACGAGCGGCGCAACGACGAGACTTGTTTTGTCGCCGACTCCGCCCGTAGAATGCTTGTCCACGCGAATTCCGTTTATTGCGGAAAAGTCAAGGCGTTGTCCCGAGTCTCGCACGGCAAACGTAAGGTCGGCGGTTTCTCTGAAATTCATTCCTTTGAAGAAAATCGCCATAAGCAAAGCCGACGCCTGATAGTCGGGAATTTCGCCATTTACGTATCCGTCGATGAAAAACTTTATTTCCTGCGTAGTGAGTTCTCCGCCGTCGCGTTTTTTGCGGATTATGTCGTACATTCTCATAAAATAACCCCTTTATGTGCGCGCACGCATAGCACGCGTTTTTTTGTTGCTTATATATTATACTACATATTGGCGAAGAAAAAAAGACCCAATCTTAAAAATAATTGCACGCGCTTGCGTGCAATTAAAATATACCGTTCGGTTTCGGCGTTTTATGTCAATATCTGCCGCTTTTCGACGTTGAAAGGCGTCACTTTTCTTCGTCTTCGGCACCGTTTTTCAAATCGTCGCTTTGCTCGTCATTTACGGGCGGATATCCGAATGCAACGTCGATGGGAAAATCAGGTTTTTCACACTCGGCGTCGTCGTTTGCCATATCTTGCGCTCCGCCTGAAACGTCTTCGGGCTTGTAATCTGCGGGCAAGCCGAGTTTCTTATTCTTTCTCGCTTGCTTTCTTTGAAGACGCTTCTCTTTCTTTTTCGCTCTGTGTGCGGCAAGTTTTGGCAATTTGCCTTTCTTTACGAGCACTTCTATCGTGACGACGATTATGATAATCGCAGCAACGATTGCGGCAATCACGATAGCGGTTTTTTCAAGTGCGCCCAACTCTTTTGCGACGAAATCGGGATCGCTGTAATAGTCGGTGTAATCTTCTACGTCGCGAAGCACCAACGAGGATTTGTCGTCAACGGACTGGTCTTGTTTAAGAAGCGCCATAATGTCGCTCTTTTCCCAAATATACGTGTATTTGTCAACGGGCTTTCCGCTTGCCAAACCTGCGTCTCTGTCGGCGTGTGACTCAAAGTATTTTGCATATCCGTTGTCCCACACTTCGAGAACCGCCGTATACGAATTGTATTTGTTGATGTTTTGTCCGCCGACCTGCATATCCTTTTGCGGCATAGCGTACCACTTTTCAAGCAACGCTTGGTCGGAATTTACGGTGTCAACGGCAAATGCGACTTTGTATACGCCGTTTTCGTACGTGATAATCGGATCGTCGGCGATGATTTCTTTGCAGAAATTCATATTGTTGATTTCGTGTATGGAATTCAACACATTGAGAGTTGAATTGAACTCTTGAAGCGTCATTGCGTTCGCAAAAGGTTTTTCTTCGGGCTTTGCGTTTTCGTCAACGGGAATTACGAACGTTGCGTACGGGAAAGTCGGTATGGAACAATCGCATTTGAATTGCGGACCGAGTTTGCCGAAATAATAATAATTCCCGTCGCCCTTCGAATATCCGACTTTGAGATATCCTGCGGTTGCCGCAAGAATCGCGTCAAAAAACGGGGAATCCGTCTTCACGGACGTTGCGAGTTGATAATACCACTTGTCGCCGTTTCTCAGATTGAAAGAATGCATGAGAACGCTGCCCATGGATATACCTGCGTCGCTTTCCTGCACAACGAGAGAAAGCGGCGTGTTGATGCGGCTCGCGTTTGCGGTCGAATACAGAATCATGACCGCTTCTTTCTTTTGTTCCTGCGTTGCGCCGGCAGAAAGTGCGGCGTTTAGCTTGCTCGTATCTTCCGCCGAAAACAAACTCGCCTGATCGGGACGAGAACCTTCGGGCATTTCAAACGTGGACGGCAATTCGCTGCTATTGCAAGCAACGAACGCGCCCGTTGCGAACGTCAAAACGACGATGCACATAAAGACGCACAGGATTTTCTTTTGCATAACTACCTTCCGATATAACCGCAAGCGCACAGGCGCGTGCGAAAATCATATAGATTATTTTACAATTTTATACAAATGTTGTCAACTGTGCATTTTTCGTATTTTTGTAAGAAATCGCAAAATGCGACAAAAACCGCCAAAATTCTCAAAACAACAATGAAAATCGGTGTTCTAATCGCCTTAATATCCGCATTTATTTTCTTCTTTTCTAATGCGTTTTCGGATTTTTTTACAAAAAGAAAGAGCCGCAAAAAAATCAGGAGGAGAAAAGCGGCTCTTTCAAATAAAAAGTAATAGGAGTTATTTAAGGACGGACACGGCGTCGAGAATTGTCTTTTCGAGTGCTTCCTGTCCGTATTTGTCGACTTCGGCTTTGTTCTTCTCGCCGTGCGTGAGACAGCCTGCACCGCCTATGCAACCGCCGACGCATGCCATACCTTCGATGAAGTTGAAATCGCCGATGTTTTTGTTCTTTTTCATAAGTGCGATCTTGCATTGTTCGATGCCGTCGCAAGCGCACGATTTGAGATCGAAATCGATGTTCTGTTCTTTCAAAGACTCTTTGAGAGAATCGCTGAGTCCGCCGCTTCTTGCGAAGATACGTCCAAAGTACGACGCATTGTCAAGCACGCCTTCTTCAAATGTCGTGATGTCGAAATCTCTGCTGTCGAAAAGCGCTTGCAATTCTTCAAACGTGATGACCGAGTCAACGTACGACTTCACTTTCTCGTCGAGAATCTCCGCTTTCTTTGCGGTGCAAGGTCCTATAAACACGACTTTTGCGTCGGGCGTTGTGTCCTTGATATACTTGGAAATCATGCCCATCGGCGAAAGATTGTGCGAGATGTAGGGAACGAGCGTCGGGAAATTCTTCTTGATGTACGACACGAACGCCGGGCAGCACGAACTTGTAAGAAAACCTTTTTGAGCAAGTTCTTTGCCTTCTTCCAAAAGCACCATATCCGCACCGAGTGCCGCTTCTACGACCGTGTAGAAACCGAGTTTCTTAAGCCCCGTGATGACCTGTCCGAGTTTTGCGTAAGTAAACTGACTGGAAATTGACGGAGCAACTACGGCATAAAGTTTGTATTTCGTGTTGTTCTCGCTCTTCTTGATAAGGTCGATGACGTTGAGAATGTACGACTTGTCGGAAATTGCACCCCACGGGCATTGATACACGCACGCGCCGCATTCTATGCACTTGGAATTGTCGATTTTTGCCGCACAACTTTCGTCCATCGTGATTGCCTTGACTTTGCAAGCGTTTTCGCACGGACGTTTGTGATTGATGATTGCGCTGTACGGGCAGACCTTTGCGCATGCGCCGCACTCTTTGCACTTAGATTTATCGATATGCGCGACGTGTTGAGCGTCGAGTGTGATTGCACCGAATTTGCAAGCGTCTTCGCAACGATGAGCCAAGCAGCCGCGGCAGGCTTGCGTCACTTCATAGCCGCCCATCGGGCACTCGTCGCAAGCAATGTCGATGACTTCGATGACGTTGGGATTCTCCTTGTTTCCGCCCATTGCGAGTTTGACGCGTTCGGTCAAAATTGCGCGTTCTTTATACACGCAACAACGCATGGTGGGGATTTTGCCGGGTACGATACGCTTCGGAATGTCGATTGCGGTCTCTCCGAGTCTATCCGCCCACGCTTCCCTTGCAACTTCGCGAAGCACTTTATATTTGAGATGTTGAACTTTTGTGTCGAAAATTCTCATATCTACACCTATCTTTTTCAATTTGTATGCCGTGTTGAATTATATACTATATTTGATATAAATCAACGATATTTTGCTATTTTGCTCATTTTTGTGCAAATTTAACAAAATTTTCTTATTTTGTTTGCAATATTTGCAGATTTTTGCATTTTATGCGCTTTCAGTGAAGGCGTATTTTATCAGAAATACGCTACCTTTACGCGCTTGCCCATCTTTGTCAAGCACTCGCTCAGCTCTTTGACAAGGTTCATCTTGATGCTGAAATTTATCGGCAAATCTGGATTCTGATGCGCAGGGTTTATCGCTCTTCCAACGAAGAAATTGATATCAGTCGCTTCTTCGAAGAGCAATCTTGCCATAAGCGATGCGCCGTCGCGCTTGAAACTCCATTGCGAATAACTTTCGTTGTCGCTGAGATAGTCCTTTGCGTAAGTCAGCACTTTGTTGACCGTGATGACGCCTTCGGTGACCAAATCCACGCCTTCTATTTCGGATATGGGCGGGACGTCGGGCGCTTCGAAGTTGAGCGTCGCTCTGCACGGTTTTCCGAGATACTTTGCCGCAATGGACGAAGTCGTGCCGCCGCAAACGATATGTTTGCCTTCCTTTGAGAAGAACAAGGACATCATTCTGTCGCAATCGTCAGGATTGGACGGCGGGCCGAAAAGTATGTTCATCGGCTCGCGCTTGCGGATACGAATGACACACGCAGTCGTATCGTCGCCCGGCTTCTCGCCGTAGAGTTTGTTACACTCGTCCACGAGTATGGTGGAAAGCGTTTTTGCGGTGTATCCAACCATGCTGATGCTTTCCATAAACGAGATTATGTCTTCTCTCTTCCACCCGAAGTTGTAAGAGATGCCCAGTCCTGCGTGCGGACAGCCGTCGCTCATAAGAACGAAGATGTCGTTTTCAAGCAACGTGACCGTGGATTTGTAGATTTTCTTTCCGCCGATTATCATTTCCGTGCGCGGATACTCGTAGTTTTGCCCGTCACGGATGAGAATGATTTGCGGATTGTCGTATTGTATAAGCTCCGCCTCTCTGTTGTCGACAAGATGCACGATTGTGAAGGTCGAATATGCCACGCCGCGCACCGAGCATATAGGCAAAGTGGCGGCAATGGTCTCAACGCAATCTTCGAGCGTCAACCCTTCCGCCATCATAGTGGAAATGATTTTGCTCGTGAGCGTTGAGAGTATACTCGCTTTAACGCCGCTTCCCAGCCCGTCTGCAAGCACGATAACCGTGGAATCTTCGCCCTGATTGACAACGTCAACATGGTCTCCGCACAACTGCTCGCCAACGTGATTTATGCTTTTGTAGCCGATGTCGGCACACAAATCATTCATCTTTGATAGACTCCTTCAATTTGGTCAACGCGATTTTGGTTTCCGCCGCAGTCTCGCCGAGCAACGACGCAATCTCTTGAACGATGCGCATTTGCTTGTCCACGACCTTGTCGGCGGTCTCTATCGTTTGTTTTGAAATGCTTTCCTTCTTTTCTCTTTCGTTCTCTTCGTCGGTGATATCGCGCATTATGCCGATATACAGATGATTGTCGGTGTCGTAGATGACGGTAAGTTCGATATATCTTTTATATTCGGCAAGATAAAGTCTGCGATTGTGCACGTTAAACTTGCGTTTCTGCACTTCATAGAAAACTTTCGGGTCCATAATACGCACCACGTTTTCGCCGAGAACGTCGGAAGACAAACGTATGTTCATAATCTTCCTTGCCGCGTTGTTTATCTGTTGCACTTCAAACGAATCGTTGAGAACGATGATGCCGTTGGGCGTGTTGTTGACGATTCTGTCCGAGAATCCTTCCGCCTTGTCTTTCAAGAAGGGCAAGCACATTGACACTTCCGCCTTGCCTTGACAAATTGCAATTGCCTTTTCTCTGCAAGTGTTGTAGCCGCAACTTCCGCAGTTGAGCTCATCGCGTTTGCTCGTCTTGCCCATCTGGCGCAATGCGCTTGCGATCTCTTCTTCGGTGGGCATCTTACGCTCGCGTTCGATAAACGTAAAGTGCTTTCTTATCTCTATTTGATCGGGTTGATCCACCTTGAAATCTTTCTTGCCCGCATAGTTTGCCACGGCGAGATACTCTCTGACGGGAGACGGATGGTATTTTTCCATAACCGGTCCGCCCACGCAGCTTCCCACACAAGACGACATCTCTATGAAAGCGTGATGTATATTGCCTTGCTCGATGTCTTTGAGCGCGGAAATGCAGTTTTCGATGCCGTCGATCGCCATATAGTCGTAGCCGGGCGCGTCAAGGCTCATCGTCTTGAGAATACCGCCCGTTGTGGGGAAGAATCTTGCTCTGCTCTCCTCTGTGTCGTCCACTTCGTGTTTGAGCGTGATGCCTTCTTTGTTGAGCCATTCGGTCAATTCTTCGTAGGTCAACACGGCGTCAACGATGCCTTGATAGTGCGACGCCTCGTCCTTTTTGGCGACGCAAGGTCCGATAAACACGGTTTTTGCGCCGGGGTGTCTCTTTTTGATGTCCGCGCAATGCGCCTGCATGGGCGAAAGCACGTCCGCAAGATAGGGCAATTCGTTGGGGAAATACTTTTGGATGAGAAGATTGACCGTGTGGCAGCAAGACGATATGACGATATCGCGCTTTTCTTCTCTCAAAAGTCTCTCGTATTCGTTTTTGACGACGGTTGCGCCGAGAGCGGTCTCTTCAACGTCGGCAAATCCGAGTTGTTTGAGCGCGTCTCTCATTGCGCCGATGCCCACGCCTTCATAATTGGCAATAAAAGACGGGGCGAGAGACACGTACACCGGGTCTCCCGAATTGATAAGCACTCTTGCTTTTTCCGTCTCGTTGACAATCTCTTTTGCGTTTTGAGGGCAAACCACAAAGCAGTGACCGCACAAAATGCATTCGTCGCCTATAATGTGGGCTTGGTTGCCCGAAAAGCGTATGGCTTTTACCGGGCAATGACGAATGCATTTGTAGCAGTTTTTGCAGTTTGATTTCTTCAAGGTAAGACAATCCATATCAACTCCTGTCGGCGTCAACAAGCGGCAAAACGTGTTCTTTGAAGAACTCCGCAAAGCCTTCTTTGGTGATTCCGACGTACACGTCGTCGTTGACAGACACCGTCACCCCCACTCGATTGCATTTGCCAAGGCAAAAACTGCCTGCGAGAATAATCTCGTCTTCGAGATGGCGATTTTCGATCTCCGCCTTGAACATCTCCACGATGTCCTGCGAGCCTTTAATGTGACAAGCGCTGCCAACGCATATTTGTACGATAATCATATCTCAATTATAATCTTGCAAGTATCTCTTTGTCAAAGAACTCTTGCGTTGTTTCGGGCGAAACCGAGAAAAACGCATCGTCCACGCTGACGCACACGCCTTGTTGGCATTTGCCCATGCAGAACGTGCCGCCGAGCTCAACCTTGTCTTTGAGATTGTTTTCGGCGATAC
>ULUT01040673.1_pt1 | contig 52581 bp, 28 predicted proteins | sample 1958691 | NCBI WGS metagenome assembly ULUT01 (sample SAMEA4835766, study PRJEB28245) | human gut metagenome | biome: gut microbiome; material: fecal sample | place: Denmark | collected 2008 | reverse complement strand
TTCAACTGGAATATTGGCGCACTTTTCAATTAGTATCTACATATCCCGGAAGACTAAGTCGCTATTTAAATGCTTGCGATGACTCTTTCATTTTGTGCTTTACCTCCAAAAACAGCAGATGAACAAAGCATGAAAATTCATATAATCAGAAGATAGAATAAATAATTTCCATGTCAAGCTATAGGTTGCCACAAAAAAACATTAATTTTGTGGCAAAATTACAATTATGGGAGCAAACAGTTCTTACAAAGCGATGTACGATATAGTGGAACATGCTAAGGAGGGGACAATATTTATCCCTGACGACTTCACAACGTGTGGTACTCCCGATGCAGTACGCTCGGGATTAAGCCGTTTATGCCGCAATGGGAATTTGTGTCGCTTTGCAAAAGGCATTTACTATATACCTATATACGACAAGTGGGATGGTACGCCACGAAAGCCATCCTTAGATGCCATTGCCTTAAAAATAGCCCACCGGGACAATGCTCGTATCATTCCCACAGGAGCATACGCACTTAACAAATTAGGGCTATCCACACAAGTCCCAGCTAATATCATTTACATAACAGATGGTTCTGCCCGGCAGCTGAAGTTTGGAGAAGGAAAGAGTATCACATTTCGTCATAGTAATGACTTGGGGAATTTCGCTTATAAATCCGAACTGATGCAACTGGCAGTTCTCGCTATGCGCGAGATTGGCGAGAAAACCATAACAAAAGACCAAAAGGAAATAATAAAAAAAATTATAACAGAACATGTTTCGGAGCAGGATTTTAATCACGACATAGTGCTTGCTCCGACATGGATAAAAACGATATTGCAGCGATGAAATTCATTGATTTGTCAAAGGAAGACCGTGTGGATATACTTGACCGTGTTTCCACAGAGTTGAATATAAGACAACGAGAAGTAATAGAAAAGGACTGGTGGGTGACGGCAGTCCTACGTGCCATGTTCAGTTTGCCTTATGCCAATCATTTGTCTTTTAAAGGAGGAACATCGCTTAGCAAATGCTGGCATCTGATAGACCGTTTTTCCGAAGATATAGACATTGCCATCGACCGAGAATATCTTGGTTTCAGTGGAACATTAACCAAAACGCAAATCAGTGACAAGTTGCGCCGCTCTGCCTGTTCCTTTGTCCGTGAAACCATGCAACACGATTTGGCAGAGCAGTTGTACCAAAACGGCATATCAAAAGAAAAGTTCAAGGTGAATGTTGACATTACCCCTATCAGCACCACCGATCCGGAAGTCATAAACATCAACTATGATTCTGTGTTATCCGTTTCAATAGATGGCATAGACAGTAATCAATATGTCCTGCCAAAAGTAAAAGTGGAAGTCAGCGGCAGGTCAATGAGTGAACCGGTAAGTGTGATTGCAATTGATTCAATGATAGACCATGTATATCCGAAAACTCCTTTTGCGGAACCGAAATTCATGGTACGTGCAGTGCTTCCCGAACGCACTTTTCTTGAAAAAGTATTCCTGCTTCATGAGGAATTTGCCAAACCAAGGGATTTAATCAGAGTGGAGCGTATGTCACGACACATGTACGACATCGGGCAGATGTTGAGCACTCCAATAGCCGGGCGTGCTATTAATGATACAGAGCTTTATCGTCAGGTGGTAGAACATCGTCGCACATTTATTGGTTTGCGTGGTTTCGACTATGACACACTTTATCCTGCGACACTCAATATAGTTCCACCTGCTTCTGTTATTGAGCAGTGGAAATCCGACTATGAGAATATGCGGTTACATATGATTTATGGAGAGTCAATTTCATTTGATGAGTTGATTAACAACTTAAGAGAATTGAATGAAAACATAAGAAATCACATGTTGATTTTATAATGTCAGACATTGGCAACGTTCTCTGGATAATGAATTTAACTATAATAAATGATGGAACACCCTTACAAAGAATACGAAAATACCCCGGCATGGAGCGTTGTTGAGCAAGCAATAACCGAGCTGGTAGAAAACAACGATATTGAGCTGCAAACCCCTATTGAATATGTCATCGGATATATTTGCAAGAATCTATCTTCGACTGAGAATATTGGGAAATAATAGGAGAAAAACAAATTGTATGAAAAAGAAGAAGATTGCAAAATACATGCAAGAAACCGAAACACCAACTAAACCTAAGGCTCTTTATGATAAAGTGACTTGGGGTGATTTGTTGACTGAAAATGAAAAAACATTTCTGAGGAATATGTTAGAAGGCGAATCGCAATCTAAAGATAAAGAATTGGGTATTGCAATTGAGGCTTTTGCACTCTCCCACACGGCAACACGGGAAAATATTTCATTGGTCGAGAAGTTCTTAGATAAAAATTTCCATTCTGTTTTTTTTGTTGGAACGGCCCTGAAAGTATTATGTTACGACTACTATTGGAATCTTTCAAAGGATTATTTATCGCTCCTCAAAGGCATTTTATTGCGTCAAGAATTCGATGACGAATTGTTTAGCCGTGCAGCATTAGCCGTGGGTATGTATCTGTCGAACAATAAAGACAAAGAGACGTTCGATTTCATATACAACCTATTTCAGCAAGCATTGAATGAATATCATTCCAAATGTGATTGGGAAACAAGGGATAGAATACGTTCTCTATATGAAGCTTTAAGATATGCCTCGACTCCTCTCGAAAAACGCAGCGATATTTATTTTGAAATTGAGAAGATAAAGTTTCCTGATGATGTGGATAATGAACTCATTCTCCAATATTTGAAATTATGAAACAAATCGATAAACGATTCTGGATACCAGATAATTTAATCCCGATCTGACGGCTTTATCGAAGAAATAAAGTAACTTTGTACAGTTATGGTTAATCATATTTTGTTTATGAAGAAGTGGCAGAAGATGATAAATAAGATTGTATTGATGGAAATCATAATGCTATCCAATTGTTTTGTGATATTCGCCCAAAGCAAAAAATATGACCCATATTACTACCCTAAATTGAAAGAATACGTTGACTGCAAACAAATTGATTTCAGTTCTGAATATAAGAAATGGCTTATACCGGACAACTCCGAAAAATTTGTCGATATTACTCATGAGCTATTGGAAAACGGGTATGTATTCGAAAAGGCATTGTTCAACTCTGAACGATTCACGTATGAAGATATAAATGGTAGTTCTTCATACTACAAGGGAACTTCATTTAACGGAATACTTGGTGACAAATATACCCGGATTGAATTATTTATCCATCCGGAAGTTGAACGTATAGACTCCCTTACATTCAAGGTAAAGGGTAAATCAAAAGTGGGAAAGAACATATGTGACTTTACAGGAGAAATATATATTGAACATATATACAACATATGGGAACGGGCTAATGACCCGGATAGCCCTAACTATTATATCATAGTGTGCAACTATCTGTTCACAGAAGATAAAGCACAATATGGAACTGGATTTTTCAAAGGTACATACGGTGCATATTGCTATATAGACAAAGCCAATAAAAAGATATGTTTGGATATAGATGCAGGAGGTGGCGAGTTAAATAATCGCAATTATGTCGGTATATGGCAAAGCTATAAAACCAAAGCAGTCAAAAGATGCATTTGGGGGGATTATCGCCTGCCATATACTTTTGATTTTGATATTGGTGACGAAGATATGCGTGTTAATCCCAAATACAATAGTCCTGAATGGGAACAATGGCAATCTGAAATAGTTAACCCTGAAGAAAAAAACCATTGGTGGGAAGATTCTCAGAAAGGATGTAAGAAATGAAAAAGCGAGGATTAAAAAGATACTACCGTAATCTGTCCAGGTTAGACTATGCTGATAGGACTGTTGAAGAAATGAGAAACGGAACATCGGGATATGACTACGAGCATATCCATTTAAACGGTTATACCCTTACAAAATGGGCTGAAATAAGGAGCCATCTTGACATACTGTTTGATCAGCTTGATATATTCCGCCTAAATTCCAATGCAATATGTTTGCCATTTCAAGTGTGGGGATATGTCTGTTTTCAACGTGACTATGGATGTCAGATAACATTATATCTCCATACGCCTAACAATGACTTTGATGATTTTCCTATGGTATTTACAGGAACTTTAGAATCTCCAACTGTTAACCGGAAAGAATTGTCTGATTATTTTAATGCAAAGATTGCTAATGGTTATACGGTAAGATATTCTAATAATTGCGATGGAGAACCGGAAATTTTCATAGGAGTACGGAATGTTGGACTGCCAATTTTTTAATGCACGAAAGGAGAAGTGATGAGTTTGAAAATATTTTACAACATATCTGATAAAGAACTATGCAAAATACGAAAAAATCTTTTCCAAGAAGTTTGCCTGCCCATACTTGATAAGCATGGTTTTTACCGTTCTCCATTCGTGGATGCAAACTGGGGCTGGCACTCCTATTTTTATGGATATGATTTATGTCGCTTAAATGGAACATATTTAGAATGTATCAGTTGCGTTATTTGCAAAGGTGATAGATGGATGCAAATCCGTCTTAATATATTTGCCTTGAATCAGACGCCTGAATCATTGTCCGACCTTAACAACTTAAGTGGGATGAAATTCAAACTGCTGCCTAATAGTACTACAAATGAACGAATAGATATTGGATTGTCTGAAGGCATCCCGCTCTTTAATCCACGAACTTATAAAAATTATCGTTTAAAGCGATTTTGGACAAAACGAGGGTTGGAAAAGAAGACACAGCATTTACGCTCATTACTCCAACATGATATGGAAAATATAAATGCCATAGTGAAAAAATGGCATACAGTGCATAAATGCAATCTTACAGATTGGGAGGGAAATATAATAGAATTGAAAGGAGGGCTGCGATGAAACTGGCCGATAAACGATTTTGGATTCAAAAACCAATAATGTAGAGAGTCATGGATAATAATCTATCCTTGATATAAAGAACCTTTCTAATCATAAGGCTAAAAATATAAGAAAATGATAGTGAAACTCAAAGGATTGTATGATACATTTAATACTGATGATAATCACGTTAGTCTGGTTGCTATAATGGGAATGGATAATAATGAATAGACAAATCATCATCAAGTTATATATATATCCTTGTAAGTGGAATAATGTGTGCATTAGGCAGGCTTATAATGCAGAACTATAGAAACAGCAAAACAAAATCTTAAATAAAACGAAAACACCCAGCTTTACATTCTTGGGTGTAAAACTGGGTGTTTGTTTTGTAACTTGCTGATTTTCATCATTTATTGCGGAGAGACGGGGATTCGAACCCCGGATACCCTTTTGGGGTATACACGCTTTCCAGGCGTGCCTCTTCAACCACTCGAGCACCTCTCCTTTTCGGGGCGCAAAAGTAGAGGAAGTTTTTGGATTTACCAAATGTTTTGAGCAAATAATCAATCAGAAAATATATTATATTCGAATATTACAAGTAAAAAATAGAAAAAGGCTTCTATTATCAAAAATAATTATTACTTTTGCACTACCACTTATGTATGATAATAAATGCGATATATGCAACGGAAAGGCATTAAGCCCTCGACGATGCGTTTATCGCATTTATTGTTAGTGCATGAGTGGTTTCTATATTAACAAGTCGAGGGCTTTTTTAGTTTCCTCATAGTATGATTTTATTTTCTTTATATACTTGTATAGTCCTCTTAAAGAGGCTATTATAAATTTTGTCGTTTTCCCGTCTTACTTGTGAAAGCAGGACGGGATTTTTTATCAGCTTCGTATGAAAGATCTAATTGCCAGACTTTTGAGTTATAGAAGAAACCTTTTGTAGACGAATATCAGCAGAAGAAGCACCTACCATAATAGTATAGTCTCCAGAAGGGTGTACAAAGCACCCTTTCTCTTCATCCCAATAGCGAAGCAGATCTTTCTTTAATCGAATGGTCACTTTGCGACTTCCCCCTCTTTTCAGCGAAATACGCTCAAAGCCTTTAAGTTCCTTTATAGGCATTATCTTATCTCTTTCCGGAAGTTTCACATAAATCTGCGCAACCTCATCACCAGCATATTTTCCCACATTCTTCAGACAAAATGAAACATTTACTTCTTGGTTGCCTTCGGTTACTTGCAAATCGGAATATTTAAATGAGGTATAACTCAACCCGTAACCGAAAGGATAAAGTACGTTACCCTTAAAGTACTGATAAGTGCGCCCTTTAGTAATATCATAATCATCAAATGGAGGAAGCTCATCTAAACTTCTATAATAAGTCAACGGCAAACGACCACCCGGATTATAATCGCCAAAGAGAACTTCTGCTACCGCCTTCCCTCCACTCTCACCAGGATACCATGCATTGATGATAGCAGGTATATGTTCATCCATCCAATTAATTGATAATGAACTACCAGCAACCAATACAACTACAATATTAGGATTTACCTTATAGATTTCCTTCAAAAACTCCCGCTGATCTGCTGGAAGTTGAATGTCAGATCTGTCCTGTCCTTCACGTTCTATCGCCTTATTAATGCCCAATACAGCCACAACTTTCTCACATTCACGTACTACTCTTCCTGCTTCACCGTACAAATCCAAACGAGTCTTTTTCCCAATTTGCGGAACTTTCCATTGTAATTTGGCAACAGCATAGTCACGATTATCGTAATATTCAGCTTTCAACCGATAATCTCTTCCTGCTTCCAAATAAATAGTTGCCGTATCTGTACGGATTGCATGTCCCTGCCATGCATCAATCAACATTTTATCATCAATACTCAAACGACATCCATCATCGGACAAAAAACTAAAAGTGTATTGCCCCGTAACCGTAGGACGCAATTTACCCGTCCAGCGAACAGACAAAGGGGATTTGGGCAGGAAGGGATCCGGTGCCTGATTAGCAGGTTCAAAATTAATCCATTCCTCTTTCCTTACTTTTGGAATACCTTGCAAATTCGTGTTATCAAAATACTCTGCTTTCAACCCCTCAGGGAAACTAGCTCCCTGAATGAGTTCCATACCATCTACTGCTGATTTCCATGGAGCATATACAACCTTTACAGTATCACCTACCCTATCCTTGATACCCTGCAAAATAGAAACCGGAGCAATGACCGGTAGCCCACTATAATCACCGAACTCACTGCGTCCTGCATTAATGCCCACCACTGCAATGGATTTAATTTTCTTAGCATCAAGCGGTAACATCTTGTTCTGATTTTTTAGTAGTACGATACATTCACGAGCAGCATCTAACGCTACCTTTTGATGTTCCTTAGAGCCTATCACTTTGGGAGATATCTTGGTATAAGGATTGTTTTCCCCACTATCAAATAGTCCTAACTGCATACGTGCCCTCAACACACGATAAGCAGCCGAGTCTATGTCGGCATCAGTAACCATGTATTGTCGGTAAGCATTTAATAACGGCGCATCATACACATCATCACCACATTCTAAATCCAGTCCGGCCTTTATAGACAAAGTAGCGGCAGCTTCCTTTGTTTTCACATACTTATGAGCATTAACCAACAAAGCAGGGCCTCCACAGTCAGAGACCACATATCCTTTGAACCCCCAATCTTCACGTAATACTTTGGTCAACAACCAAGCATTCAACGTACAAGGTACATCATTCAAAGCATTATAAGCAGACATAATAGATGCAGATTTTCCTTCCTTAACACATGCTTCGAAAGCCGGAAGATAGTACTCGCGTAATTGCTTTTCTGATATTTGCGGATTACATACAAAGCGATTATGCTCTTCATTATTGGCAGCAAAATGCTTAGGAGTTGACACTATCTTCAAATAACGACTGTCATTTCCTTGCAACCCTTTCACAAAAGCAGTTCCCATAATACCACTCAAATAAGGGTCTTCACCATAAGTTTCCGGAGTACGTCCCCAACGTGGATCACGCGCCATGTTTACCGTAGGAGACCAGAAAGTGAGTAAATCACTGAACTGACTATTTTGTTCACGTCCTTGATCCAGTTCATTCCAACGGGCACGCGCCTCATCAGAAATAACAGTAGCCACTTGTTTTTGCAATACAGGATTCCAGGTTGCAGCCAACCCGATAGCTTGTGGGAAAACCGTAAATCTACCAGGACGGACTACCCCATGAAGCGCTTCATTGCCATGATAGTATTTTGGAATATCCAAACGAGAAATGCCCGGTGAAGTGGCACGCAGCAAACTTATCTTTTCCTCAACTGTTAAACGCGACAGGAGATCCATAATACGCTCATGGATTGGTGCTTTCTCATTTTTATAAAGTTCTTGGGCTTGAACCGTTCTTGCTAAACAAACGATAAAAGCCATTAAACCTATAAAAAGAACCTTTTTAAGTGTTTTCATGATGTTTTATTTGTTACTTATAGTTCTATCTACACAGAAGATAGAAATCATATAATACAGCCAACTACTCCAATTTATAATTTCTCAGCTGATGGCGGTACCGCATCATTAGCACTACCCCATGACTTATTAGGTCTGTTACCCATTATCAATATTAGCTTCCCTCCATCTTTTATATCATCATGACTAAACCAAGGCTTATTCCACTCTTTACCATTCAGCGTTGCCGACTGAATATATTTATTTTCATCAGATGCATTTTGTGCCTCTATCTCAAATACTTTCCCATTGTTCAATGTCACTTTAGCCTCAGTAAATAACGGGCTGCCAATATTATAAGCAGGAAATCCCGGAGTTACCGGATAGAAACCTAAAGAAGAAAAAACGACAAAAGCAGACATTCCGCCACCATCCTCATCTCCCGGAACTCCCATCAGGTCATTACGGAACCAAGTTTTCAGCATTTGACGAATACGTTTTTGAGCTTTCCATGGTTGACCGGCATAATTATACAGATAAGGGATATGCAGTGAGGGCTCATTAGCCATCGAGAACTGTCCTACATTACCTGTATGGTCGGGCAACTGAGCATAAAAAGAATATTTCCCACGTCCCAGCGGTTCACGAAAAGTTTGATCCAAATTAGAAATAAACAGCTCATTACCACCCATTAAATCAATCAGATCAGCCACATTATGAGGAACATCCCAACGATACACCCAGCCATTATTCTCGCCATAATACTCACGAGCCCCCTGACCTCCTGAATAACGGTAATCAAACGGTTCAATCCATTTTCCATTTTTATCTTTAGGGTGAAAAAAGGCAGTTTCGGCATTATATACATTACGATAATTATAAGAACATCTCAGATAATGAAGCATGTCTTCTTTCTTTCCCAAAATATCCGCTATACGCGACAAACACCATTGGTCATAAGATGTACCTAATGTTACAGCAATCGGTTGACGTTTCTCAAAATGATGTACATTCGGATCTGTTTCTTTTTCTCCGGCCTGAAGCGCCGGGATATATCCGTTTTTCTTATAAAAATCATCTATCCAACCAGCAGCCGCACCTGACCAAGGAGCCAGCGTTTTTTCTTCTATCCCCTTGCGACAAGCCTCATAGGCTTTCTTCAAATCAAACTGCAATCCTTTAGCGGCAGCATCAGCTATAGTTGCTACCGCATGATTAGAATTCATACGACGGGAATCGCCTGTTATCTCAGGAAAAGTAGGCATCCACATATTTCCCATCTGCTCTGCCATAAGCAAATAAGAATTAATTACATTTTTTTCTGTTTCCTCATCAATCAACAAACGCAAGGGATGAGCAGCACGATAAGTATCCCAAATCCAATCATCCGTATAAAAAGGTTCACCATTGTCTTCATGTATCTTTCCATCAAATGCACTGTAATAATGCCCATCCTCACTGATACAAACCGGACGTTCAAACACACGATAAAGTGACGTATACAGAATTTGTTTATCGGACTCTGCACCACCTTCTACCTGAATATCACCTAAAGCTTCATTCCATACTTGACGACCTTTCTTTACCAAAGCCTGCAAATCATAGTCCGGTAACTCACGTTGTAGGTTCTTCTTTGCCTGTTCTTCACTTATAAATGAAATACCATAGCGCAAATTTACCTTTTTAGTTCCGTCAGCAAAATGCAGAACGGCACAAGCGTTACGGCCTTCAGCATTTTTTTTAGAAGTATCTAGCTTACCGTTAACTAAAATACCTGTTTGCAACGGCGCAATGTCCGATTCAACATACAAATACACACACGTATTGTTCTGCAATTGCTGATAACCGCTCACAAAACCATCACCCGCCTTGATAGCTCCATTCTGCGAATTAATCATCATATAAGCAGGTTTATTGGGTTGCCCATACTCTATCTGATAAAGAGCAGATTGATGAGAAGGTGCATATTTTACATTAATTTCTGCATCATCAAGAAACACCTCATAATAATATGGCTTCAATTTCTCATCATCATAGCTATATGCTATAACCGGACGAAGGCTATCCCCCTGATAAGGACTCAAATTAAAAGCAGAACTGCCACGATGGCTCGTCACAATTAAAGGCAACCCGTTCAACTGATCCGTCGTATAATCAGCGCGTTCAGGATAAACACGAAGCATACTATTCGGTAAATGGATAGTAGGAAAAGTGGGAACCAGCAAATGACTGATATTTCCCATATAGGGATTTACATAGTCAACTGGAGCTCTACCGATTATTTTTTGATTTTGTACTTCTCCGCAAGCACCCAACATGGAAGCTAAAACTACGGAAGCTAAACAATGCATAAATTTCATAACAACATTTTTGTTTATATTCATTTGTAATATAATAGATAACCGACTAACTATTTTGTCTGCTCTACCACTTGTATGGTACCATCCGGATTGTAGTACAGCTTATCTACACAAATAGAGCGTAGATTACCTTTCCCCGAAATAGAGCTGTTGTGATAGAAAGCATACCATTCTCCCTTATATTCTACAATGGATCCATGGCTTGTGTCACAACCCGTAGGCTCCAGATAAATTCCTTGATAAGTCCATGGACCCAATGGAGAATTACTTGTTGCATAATTCAGGCGGTTAGCTCCTTTCCCATTTTCCGCATGATTATCAGCATAAGACAAATAATAGATACCGTTTCTTTTATGTACCCAAGCTGCTTCATGGAAATCTTTCAAACCTTCCATCGGCCGCAACGGCTCAGCCAGTTCCATCATATTGTTTTTCATTTTGGCCCCAACACAGCGGCCTCCACCACCATAATAGAAATAAGCCTGTTTATCATCATCCACGAAAACACAAGGATCTATCATGGCAAAACAATCGTTTTCCATGCCAATCATCTCAATAAATTCCTCATGCACTGTAAAATCCTTAGCCGGATGTTTACTGGTTGCAACTCCCACTCTCCAAGTATGGTTCCAGTCCGTTCCACTGGGATGGGGGAAATAATAATAATAGGTTCCATCTTTATAAGCACAATCGGGTGCCCACATAAAACCTCCTTCCTTTCTTCCCCATGACACTTGCGAAGAATTCAAAATTTCTCCATGATCGGTCCAATTCACCATATCATCTGTGGAAAACACATGGTAACGATCCATTAAATCACACCCCCGCGGAGGATCTACATCATGGGAGGCATAGACATAAAGCCGTCCATCTTCCCACACATGAGCGGAAGGATCAGCTGTATACATGTGAGTAATAAAAGGATTAGGTCCCAAAGTAACCGTTTTAGCTTGTTTCGAGCCATTACACCCTGCCAATACGAATGAGAGGGCAAGTAAAGTAAATAGGTAATTTTTCATATGTAATCAATAATTTTATATTTATACTGGCAAATTTACAGCCACATACTTAATAAAGGTCTTAATTTGGACTTAAGGCATCACTATTTTCAGCCTGTAACCCACAAATACACTACATCACGTATAAATCCACATATATGCCTAAATAGATAGCACTTTATACTTAGTAGCAAATACAACAGATTGGTTACTGTCTTTATCTACAATAAAAGGTATCAGTTTTTCTTCTCCCGGAGCAAGTTCATAATGTACTTTATCTCCCGTTTTCCGACCGTCGACATACATTTCGACCTTTCCTGTATCCATTAAAGTACCATTATTCTTGACAGAGATCCATATTGTTCTCTGCTTTGCCAGCAAGTTGTCTTCCACTTTGGATAAAGCCAAATCGAAGTCTGCCGCAAATCCATGGTTATACTCTAACATAACAGATAGACCTTTTTGTGCATCCTCATATCCCAAACTATCTTTGATACGGTCTTTAGCTATATATTGGGGACTAACACCACCAACTAATATTTTGAATGTTCCTTTCTCTACAACCCTGTCCATGTTGTCATTAAGTAGTGACAATTCATAAGGAGTTAATTCAAAAGAAATACTCTTGGACTCTCCCGGTCGTAAATGAACGCGTGTAAAGTCTTTCAATTCAGTAATACGTGTTTTTACACTAGCATACATATCTGTTACATACAATTGAACAACCTCATCACCAGCACGATAACCTATATTCTTCACATTCACGTGCGCGATGATATTACCGTTCTCCCTCTCTTCCACTTTCAAATCCGAATATTCAAAAGAGGTATAACTCAAACCATATCCAAAATAGTAAAGAGGATAATACTCCAAATCTAAATACTCATAACGACGGCCGGAAGTTTTAAAGTTGTAATAAAGCGGTAACTGTCCTACATGTCGCGGGAAAGTCATTGGCAAACGACCGGCAGGATTGTAATCACCAAACAGTACATCTGCCGTAGCAAGCCCTCCTTCCTGCCCAGGTAACCAGTTAACAATAATAGCCTTACATAACTCCGACTCTTTTGTCAGGTTATAAGGGCGACCTATTTGAAGCAGTAAAACAACAGGCTTTCCTGTTGCACAAACAGCTTCCAACAGCTCCTGCTGCCTGCCAGGCAGAATCAAAGTTGCATAATCATGATTTTCACCAGATGTTTTATAAACGTCTGTCGTAGCCTCGCTGGTAGAACAATCGCCCAAAACCAACACTACTACGTCCGACTGGGCAGCAACTTTCACCGCATTGGGAATGTTTTCACCATTGGAACCGGTAAATTCACATCCCTGCTCGTAGAGAATTTTCGTCTGATTACCTACGGCCTGCTTAATACCTGTCAAAACAGACTTCAACTGACCAGGACGAAGTTTGGGAGTATAATCACCCGGCTGAAGGTTGTCTGCTCCGGGTCCCAATACGGCAATTGTACGCACATGCTTGGATAAGGGCAACAAATCATCCTTATTCTCTAACATAACAATAGATTCTCGTGCCGATTGACGTGCAATTTCCTTATGGCTGTCCGAATTCCAACCCGGATATATCTTATTCCAATCCAAAGGTTCCTTATGTTCTTTTTCAAATAATTCATTACGGAACATCATACGCAACATTGTACGGCAAACATTATCAAGATTTGCCATATCAAGGCGTCCATCTTTTGCAGCTTGTATCACTTCTTTATCATTATAAGTATCACCACAATTTGTAGCAATACCTGCAGCCAAAGCTTGATTAGCAGCTTCTATCTTGTTTTTTGCAGTATAATGCTTTCGTGATGTTAAATTACCAATAGCACCGCAATCACTCACAACAAAACCATCAAATCCCCATTCTTCACGCAAAATATTACGCAGAAGTTCTTTACTTTTAGCAACAGGTACCCCCAAGAAATCAGAGTAAGCCATCATTAATGACTGACAGGCATAGTTACGAATAACATGTCGGAAAGGGACCAAATGTATCTCACGCATTTCTCTTTCAGACAATCCTATATCGTGCGAATCACGTCCACCCAAAGGTGCACCATGACCTCCAAAATGTTTCGGAGTTGTAAACAGCCCTTTAGACTGATAGCCCTTAATCCAAGCTCCGCCAATTTGAGATACCAAAACCGGATCTTCGCCGAAGGTTTCCTCACAACGTCCCCAACGAGCATCCTGTGCTACGTCTAACACAGGAGACCAGGCTTGCATGGTACCTGCCGCAAGAGTTTCCTCCCCAATAGCCATTGCTACTTTTTCCGTCAGATTCTTATTCCATGTCGCTCCCATAGCCAACGCCTGTGGGAATATTGTTGCCCCGCTACCATATGAAAAGCCATGCACAGCCTCAACTTTCGTAATGGGAGGCACATATAAATGAGGAATTCCGGGAATCCCCCATCCTTCACGAATCAATTCCATTTTATCTTCCGGTGTCATTACAGACAATAAGCTTTCCACACGTCCATTTACAGGAAGTCTAGGATCCATATAACGTAATGTCGTTTTATCTCCTTTATGATTTTTCAGTTCCTCATCAGCCAGAAAAACTGATACTTCTTTTATATCGAAAGGCCCCACACGTACATTACCTTTAAAGACAAGTTTTACATGGGCACCATATTTAGGCGAAAATGTTACCCTCATCCCTCTGGCGCTACCTTGTACCTGATAGTCGACAGGTTCTCCTAAATTCATCGGGTCATATGTCACAAATATACTCATCTGTTGCTTCAGTTCGTCCTTGGATATTCCTTGCAATTGAAGGTACATTTCACACACATCTCCCGGAGTTTGGAGAGTAAACATCAGCCATTGATCTAGCTTCGGATTTTTACCATCAACTTCCCACACCGTACGCTGATCTTTATCAAAAGCCTGTGAAGCTTTCTCTTGATTGACAGATGCTGAAACTGATAAGATTTCACTTGACCTTTGAGCCATTAGATAAGTACAGAAAAATATTCCTGCGAATAGAACTACATGTTTTTTCAAATTCATATTACTAGATTTTAACTCTTTACTTATTTCAAGCCTTTTTACTAACCATCTGTTTGCTCGCTTTTATTCATCAGACAGACTTTACTCTTTTTTAAACGCAAAATAAAAGTCGGCATATTAAATGAGACACCTAAAAGGTATTAACTTCTAATTAAAATAATATTAATAACAGAATATAGTGTTAAAATTATTCCAGGCAGACATATCAGCCGTATCAATCGGAAAAAAACAATATGATTTTAGATAATACCTTTTGCAGTTCTCATGGGTTTACTTCACCTCAAACTTTCCCTGTAACCGAATATCCTGTGAAGAGCTGCCAACCATTACAGCAAAGGTACCCGGCTCTACTATAAAATGATTATCTTTATTCCATAATCCCATATCCTGAGGTGTAAGCACGAAGTCAACTACTTTCTCCTCTCCCGGTTGCAAATGGATGCGTTCAAAACCACGTAACACTTTCACATAAGTAGTCACGGAACTTACCTCGTCATGCAAGTAGAGTTGCACAACCTCATCACCGGCAATTTTGCCCGTATTCTTCACCCTGCAACTCAGTTTCACACTTCCTTGTGTACCAATTACCGGATTTTCTATCTTCAAAGCACTATAATCAAAAGTTGTATAGCTCAAACCATATCCAAAAGGATAAAGGGAACCTGTTACACGCACAAAACCTTTGGAATCAGAACCCGGTTTAAACGGGAATGCAAAAGGGATCTGGCCCACAGAACGAGGAAAGGTCACCGCCAACTTTCCACCCGGATTATAATCGCCGAAAATAACTTTCGCAATTGCATCACCCATAAATTCACCCGGAAACCAAGCGTGCACAATCCCCGGAATATAACGTTCTGCCCAGTTGATTGTAGCAGCCCGTCCATCTATCATTACCAGAATAACAGGTTTACCAGTAGCATATACTGCCTGCAACAGTTTCTCCTGCCGCCCACACAAATCCAAATTAGTTCGTGAATATTCTTCACGTACAGTTTTCTCGTTTCCTCCTAACACCATAATAGCTACGTCTGACTCTTTAGCCAAAGCAACCGCTTCATCTATCATAGTTTCTTCTGTTTTATTCAGAGGTACATCGTAAAGCTCACTCTCCGGAAAATATTCATCAATAATATCAGCTCCCTTCGCATAACGCACCTCCGAATCCGGCAAATAGTCTTTTATACCTTGATATACTGTTTTTATCGGAGCATTAGCAGGTCCATAACGACATATCAATTTGTCAACTTCGGCTGCATTTGGACCAATGACTGCAACTTTCTTGATAGACTTAGATAGCGGTAAGATATTGTTCTCATTTTTCAATAAAACAATAGACTCTAAAGCAGCTCTCATAGATACATTCTGATGTTCTTTGCAGTGTACCACCTTTTCCAACTTCTTGGTATCACCTTTGTAAGGATTATCAAATAATCCCATCATAAACTTCACACGTAATACGTCAGCAACACGACTGTCAATAGTTTGCATAGAGATCTTCCCTTCACTGATAGCATGACGAAGCAGATAGATGAAATTCTCAGGTAAAGAAAAATTCGTACGCACGTTCAGTCCGGCATTTATCACTTGAGCGGCTCCGTCCACAGCATCGGCAGCCACTTTATGTTTAGAATAGAGAAACTCTACCGCCTCACTATCCGAGACCACATAGCCTTTAAAACCCCACTCATGACGAAGAATTTCTGTCAAAAAATGATAGCTACCCGTAATCGGTTCACCATCATAATCATTATACGAACTCATTACCCCCAATGCTCCCGCTTCACAAAAAGCTTTACGGAAAGGTTCCAAATAAAGTGTTCTCATCTCACGTGGCGCTACGTGTGGATCTGTACGAGTACCAGCATCACGCCCACCCACAGGGACACTATATACTGCAAAATGTTTAGGAGTAGCAACAAGTCCCTCTGCCTGAAGTCCTTTAATCATCCGCTTTCCAAGTTCCCCTACAAGAAAAGGATCCTCCCCGTAACATTCCACTACACGCCCCCAACGAGGGTCTTGAGCGATATCCAAAATTGGAGAATAAATATTAGTATATCCCAATGCTTTCGCTTCTTCTGCTGTTACGCGCGCAATTTCGCTTATCAATTCTTTATTCCACGTAGCACCTTGTCCGCACTGTGCCGGAAACATGGTTGCCCTATCATGACAAAGTCCACGGATACCTTCATTAGTAAAATCAACAGGTATTCCAAGACGTGTTTCTTCTACAAACCAGCGCTGGATTGCCTGTCGATTTTCTACACTATTCACATAAGGGTAAGATAAGGTAGAACCAAATGTTCCCAAACCATTAGCTTGTTCATCTATATTTGCAATACCATCTTTCCAAATCTCATTCTTCCATTGTTCTGTGGGTAGGGAATCCCTTAATACACGACCAGAGCCATACAAGGTAGCCATCTGACATGTTTTCTCCTCTATCGACATCTGTGACAATAAGTCATGTACTCTTGCATCCAAAGGAGCCGATGGATCCTCATAAACATCCTTCACTCCATTCTTATTAAAATCAATCCAGCCCTTTTTATATATAGTAGGACCACTACCTGCATATGCTCCTATACAAAGCAATACTGAAATACATAAAGAAAATCTTCTTTTCATAACGCATTTATTATTTTTCCATTTCCAATACAAGTTCGCCCCCTTTCATCAAGTCAAAATGTGAGAACCTTGGCTCTTCTAATTCCCTTCCATTTAACTTCATCGAACGAACATATTTATTCTCTATACTATTGTTTTCCGCACGAATCACAAAGTCCTTTCCATTATCCAAATGGATAGTCACTTTATCAAATAACGGACGGCCTATTTCGTAAACCGGTTTCCCTGGACAAAATGAATAAAATCCCATGGAGCTAAGTACATACCAGGCTGACATCTGTCCTACATCCTCATTGCCTGACAAACCATTGGGATCATTATGATACAATGTGCGAAGAATATAATCAACCAAGGCCTGTGTTTTGTGAGGAGTATTTGTATAATTATACAGATAAGGAATATGATGGCTTGGTTCATTACCATGAGCATATTGTCCTATCATACCTGTTACATCGGCAGCAGCATCCGAGTCTCCCGTCAGTTCGGAACTTCTAGTAAACAACGTATCCAAATGGGCTTCAAATTCAGATTTACCACCAACCAACTCCATCAGTCCATCTACATCTTGTGGTACGAACCATGCCCATTGCCAAGCATTGCCTTCCACATAGTTGCTGGGACGTTGCACAGAGGAGGGATCAAAAGGAGTAATCCAACTGCCATCACTTAGACGGCCACGCATTAACTTTGTCTCCGGATCAAAATATTCACGATAAGCTTTAGATAATTTCATATACTTATCATACATGCCTTTTTGGTTATCCTCTTTCATAATTTGTGCAATCAACCAATCATTATAAGCAAACTCCAACCCCTGAGAGACTGCACCATAAGCTTTATCACAAGGTATATAACCAAGCTCATTTTTATATTTGATAGAAATCGGCATAACCTTTTCGTTTAATATTTGACGATTCATCATCGGTGTAATATTAGTTGTATCATAAACCGAAGAACGTATACATGCTTCAATAGCCTTTTTTATATCAAAATCACATTGCTTCTTCATTATAGCATCTGCAATGACTGAAACAGCATGGTAACCAATCATAGTTCCAGTCTCATTTGATGCCAGTTCCCATTTAGGCAAAATACCCGATTCATCATATTTACACAGCAAAGAGCGGATAAATGCCTGATTCTGCTTTGGCGTAATGATAGTATAAAGTGGATGGGTTGCCCGAAATGTATCCCATAAAGAAAAGACTGTATAATTAGTGTAAGAAGTATCTCGTTTTATTTCATGCCCCATAGTACGATAACGACCGTCTATATCTGATGCCAAACTTGGTTGAATAAAAGTATGATACAAAGAAGTATAGAAAACAGTACGGCTATCATTGTCTGAGGTTTCAATATCAATCTTTCCCAATGTATTATTCCAAGATACATTTGCCTGTTGTACTACTCCTTCAAAATTCCAATCCGGTATTTCAGATTCTAAATTTAGTTTTGCTCCCTCCTCATCTACACTTGATATACCAACTTTTGCGAGTACAAGTCTGTCAGCAGAAAGATTGCGGAAAGTTATTACAGCTTTTGCTGTATTGACAGTAACAGAGGTACTATCCGGTTGGTATTCCGTTCCGGAATACAATTTGTAATCGAAAGATTTGGAGAAAACAGCATAGAAATAAACATAATGCTGTTTAGCCCATCCTCTCGTATATTTCTTTCCAGCTATAGTGGAATCATTTACAACCCTTATTTGAGTAACAGGATGTTGATGTCCATGAATAGTAGGTTCCATATCAATAATCAAGCGAGCATCACTCCCCTTGGGATAAGTATAACGATGTAACCCGGCACGCAAAGTAGCAGTTAACTCTACATTAATCGAATCATCCTGCAGTAAAACCTGATAATATCCTGGACGGGCGCTTTCTTTATCATGAGAAAAACGAGAACGATATCCTTCATCAGGTTTTTCTGCTGTTCCAGCAACCAAAGGCTTCTCTCCTACTATGGGCATAAACAATATATCACCATAATCACCGATACCAGTCCCGCTAAGATGTGTATGGCTAAATCCTATAATGGAAGTATCATCATAATAATAACCCGAACAAGCATCCCAACCTATAAGACGGGTATCAGGACTTAACTGCACCATTCCATGAGGCAGAGTCGCACCTGGAAATGTATGCCCATGCCCGCCAGTCCCTATAAAAACATTCACACTGTCTGTATACTCTCTTTGTAATTCCCCCTCTACGCAGGACATCAGCCCAATACCTGAGACCAGCAATAGCATATAAAATTTGTTTTTCATGAAATTATATATTTATGTTTTTATATGACATTAACATTAAGGCACAAAACTCCAATTAGCTTCTACCTTCATACTCTTACTCTTGACGCGAATGATCAACGGATAACAACATTTTACCGCTATATCTCCTGCTCCCGGCCCATCTTTGACTGTAGGATTGGCCGGTATGCCTGAAGCCTCTCCTAACACGATCTCCAATATTTCATCAGCAGAAACATTTAAGCAGACATCAGCAGAAGAAGTATGACAAGTAAACCCAGGCCAATAAGAGTAGGAATTGATATGACGAATACGTTGATGAACTTCACTATCAGTTAATGTTGTCATCGAAGGATGTCCTTCTAAAACAGGCTTCTCATTAAAAAGGATAACATATTCATATAAATGAGAAGAATCGGAATTACAGGTATATATATCTTGTAAATATTGTCCTTTCAAATCCAAACTCCGGCGCATCTTAACTCCCGGATAGGCTGTAACCGTTTCAGCCTCAGCATATCCACCGTCAGAGCGAGGTATAAATTTAGTAATTTTTCCTGTACTTCTTTTTTGGTCTTTAGCATCCACCGTCACAGTGTTATGAGATAAGCTACGCTTATACCATTTTAGATAATCGGGTACTCCATATCCGGAAGTTCCAAAGTCGGATATCAGTTCACGCTTACCATCATGAATCGCAATGGAAAGTTTATCCGGATGCCCATGCCCAATTCCCTCACCACCAAATTTCAAGACCACCGTACGCGTATCACTGCGTAACAAACAGAAACCTGAAGTATTGAATGAATAACTTGGCTGAAGCAACTGCTCGTCAGAAACATCTATCCTTTGGTTACTCAATAAAGCTTCTGCATCCAAACGTTTCTTCTGTGCATATGTCAGCTCCAGCACTCTCTGTAAAAAAGGATCATTATAACGAGTATTGGCAACCTCATACAGTGCTGACTGTGAAAGGAGATTAGCACCATACCAACCATCGCTGTGTGCAGGGAAAGATAAATCCGGATAGGTTCCTTTCACAGGTTCAACAAACATATCATGCAGGTCACAGTCAAAAAGATCAATACCACGACATCTTACTGCATTGGCTGTAAACAGCAAAGCTTCTAACGGATAATAATGGTAATGAGGAGAGCCTTCGTTAATCCAGCCATCATCATTTTTATGCTTATCTATTAAAAAATGATAACCATATTTATCTCTATTAATTGCCACATCAACAATAGAATCATTTTCCAAAGCAATGCCTAAAGCTGCCAATCCGCTATTATGCCACATCTGCCAATTTGCACCTGCAGGACGATGGAGTAATAGAGTAGCGGCAGGAGCCAAGTAACCTTTCTCTATAAAATCAATCTCCTTTTTTGACAGAATAGGTTTAATCGTTCCATAGGCCATAGCTACTTTAGTAGCCCAATTTGCTTCGTCCAAACTCTGAGCAAAAGCTTTTCCACTATGTTGATCAGTAGCCTTACGTCCAGAGTTATGTTCGAACCACCCAGAATATTTACCGGCATAATCCAGTAACATAGTACGTATATAATCGGCATATTCCGGTTGCCCGGTTGCCAAATAAAGGTACATGCACTGATAAAGATAGTCCTTATTCAACATATGTACTTCATAAATCCAGGCCCAGTCATAACGTTTATTTCCACTCCATTCTTTATCGCAAGCAGAACAATAGTGAGCCTTCGGATTATTCCAGCGAAAAGTAAACTGAAGATTATGTTTTGGACAAAAAAAGTCATGAAAATGCCCGCCTTCTTCTTTAGGGACTTCCAAAGGATATTTACGCCTTTCCTTTACTTTCATTTTCAGATCTGCTATAATCTTCTTTCCCCAACGGGTATCAGCAGACAAACGAATGGCCGTTTTATCATCGTCTGAGAAGAAATAAAATCCCTCTGCTCCTTTCTTTGCAAGTATTGACCAATCACCGGAATAATAAGCCTGATTCAGCAGGCAAAGTTTCTCTTCATCTTCCTGCCGGATAAACAAGTTTTCCAAATCCTTATACAAATAAAATTGCAACCAATAACCGCTATTATATTTTTCACGAGTTGTAGAGGCATGCATCCATTTAGCATACCACAAAGAATTTATCCCATATTGACGTGCCACCTGCAATGCTTGCGCCGCATTTTTCCAGATACCTTCTGAAACTTGTTTGCCCAGCGCTACATAATCATTATATGAGAATTTGGATATATCAATCAACTCACAGGTATCGTCAATGCCAAGATTTTTAAAATCTATCACAGTTTCCATTTCCATATCCCCATCAAGATCATACTCTATATGATCGAAGAAACCATTATTGTCGCGGTCACTATAAAGAACAGTAGCGTAACTCTTAGGATCCTGAAAGTTCATCCACATACGATCCCACCCCTGAAAATATTGGGCATTCTGATCTATTCGCCAAACACCATTTTCTGCTCCATAAAGGTGTAAGCGACCATCAAAATGACTAATATATAACTGTGCATTTCCGGAATTATCCATATCCCATTCACCACGGTCGCCGGCAGCATCACTTTGCTTATTATTGTCTATACCACCTTTATTCCAACCTACTTTAAACGGATCTTTAGGATCATAAAATTCCACACGCTCCCAACGACTACAATCATCATCCTCATCATAGACAAAGTTAACACGATTCCATTTGCCACGACTAAATATTAGATCATATGCTGCGTCATGATCCGGATAAATCAGTTCTGTCAATTGCCGGTAACGGGAATCCATAAAAAAGCAGTCTGCTTCAGGCATTCCACGTAAATTACGTACCGGGTGAATTTGATCGGTATAATCAAACCCTTCCCCCTGAAAACCTATAGTAAAATCAAAATCAAACTCATTACCTGTAGTATTATCATTATCAATGTCCACAGCTAAAGATGCCCAATCAATACGTCCTTCCAACTGACGATTCACATAACTGTTGGAAGGGGAATTCGGATCGTGAATTTTGGGAGAATCAACCAAACGAATAGCCATTTCAGTCCTATTATCATTATCAGGATCATAGAACAGAAAAGGGTTCTCCCAATTAAAACGTAAATCCTTCATATCATATGTAGAAGTGTGTATTTTTAGAAATGATGTCTGCCCACTATAATCTTCATAGAAATCAGACAATCCTCTACGCTCCCAGCACTGAAGAGTAAAATTATTCCAGTTGATATAGTTGAAGATATTGTCACGATCCAAATCAAACATTATCATATAATGCCCATTAGGCCAAACCTCACCTGTACGCTCTTTCGGATACTCTATAACAAACTGCATATCAGCCTTTCCATCATTATTTGTATCCACCCAATCAATAATAAGATCCCCCTGGCCTCCGTAAATACCATCCTTATTGCGGTCAATCAGCAAGCAGTCATTCACCATATCACCTTCCCAATCTCCTTCTTTCAAATTATTATCATCGTCCAGCCACAATATGGGAATATCATTATGAGTAATAGATTTAATGGCATCCGGTCTGCCATTATGATTCAAATCAAGATACTCTGGTTTGTAGCCAACAGGAGGAGGGGGCAAGCGCAAAGGTAACAGTTGGGTATGTACATTCCAATAAGTATCCTTTACTTCCTGTGCCAAAGCTCCTCCAACCACTCCTACAGAATAAAGCAGGATAGCACATGCTATAGCCAATAAACTACTTAGATTTTTCATGAAACTAATTATTACCAATTATCAGTTCTAAAAGAAGACGCCGGAAGACCAGACATATTAAAAAGGCAACCTTCCACATAATCTTTAAAAGCATAACGTACCGCAACTGGATGCTTGACTTCCGGATTCGAAACAACAACAGTCTGCGCACCTTCACCCAAACGCGCATCAGCTGGATGAAATATCCTATCCTCACCCGCTATTTCAAACCCTGTAAACGGCCTACGGAAAGTTGTTAATCCTTTACCTATTTCATCGAATGATAGAATAATTTTATTCCCTTCCACCTTCATAGATCTATATAACGGCCCGGTTACAGGAAATCCTTTTTTACCATAAGTGCGTCCCAAAGCTAAATAAGCAAATCTATTTCCAACAGTTTCTTTTTCCATAGGATGTATGGTGTGAGCGTCACCTACATCAGTCAATACAATCATTCCCGAAGAAGGTATATATCTTAGACATTTCATTTGTGCTTCACGCAGAAATGCAGAATTCTTCCCTTTTTCCTCACCTTTATTATAATTGAAAGGAGCAATCTGGGCATAATAAAAAGGGAACTCTCCTATTTTCCACTGCCTACGCCAATCATTCACCAATGCAGGAAATAATTGAGTATATAAATCAGGGGCATCTATATTTGCCTCTCCCTGATACCACAAACACCCCCGGATACCATATCCTATCACCGGGCTCAACATTCCATTATAAAGAATAGAGCCGTTACGTACCTCTTGCAAATCTTTATAAGGTTCAATACTTTCTTTACTCATCCAAGCTTCTACTCGCGAGCCGCCATAACTAGCATGAATAATCCCCACAGGCACACCAAGTACCGAATTTAATTTACATGCAAAAAAGTACCCGACAGCAGTGAAATCGGGAACAGTTTCAGAAGAAGCCTCCTGCCATCTTCCTTCACAATCAGCCAAGGGTATAGAGTCCATCTTACCATCCACCGTAAACATACGTATTTGAGAATTTCGAGAAGTAACAATCGCATCCAATGAACCAATCACCGGTTCATCATAACGCCCTCCCATTCGCATGTCCATATTAGACTGACCGGAACAAAGCCATACTTCACCAATCAATATATTACTTAAACGTACCGTTTCACCATCACTCACTTCTATATTATAAGGACCACCATAAACTGGTGTCTCCAACTTCATTTTCCACCTTCCTAAATCATCGGAAACTGTCGTATATTCTTTATTACTCCACGAAGGTTTTACAGTTATCCTCTGTTGTTTTCTATCACTACTGCCCCAAATGGCAACCAAGTTTTGTTGTTGCAACACCATACCGTCCGAAAAGAGAGATGGCATAGTAATACGTGCTTGTATTTTCCCCGTCAATAATAAAAACGACACAAGCAAAGTTATAATAGAACAAAGCCGTTTCATCATTTATTCCTTATAGGCATTTTAAAAGTCAATGGAACCTCTTTTCTGAGCATACGAGCAGCTTCACCTGTCAACCATAGATAATGATCTGAAGGTTGCCCATCCATATCTATAAACTTAGCTACATCACTAACCGGATAATCACCTGTACACTTAAATATAGCAGTGCCTTCATCTACTTCGTCAAACATTGCAACATAAATCATTTCAGCACCTGCCAGCATTGCGGTCGAAAGTTGCTGCCAATAAAAACGACCACCCTGTCGTGGAATACTCCCAACAGGTTTCACGTCATCCGGGAATTCTAATTTACTAAGATTATGCCAGCTAAAACCAGGAGTTACCGCCGGTACATAATCTATCCCATTTTCTTTACACCAACAAAGGTCACCAATTATCAGGTCACGAAAACGATCCATATCATTATGTAAAAGAGGAGAAAAACGCTGAATAGTCCATGGCAAAACTATATCCGCTTTTTTGATCATTACATGCAAGTAAGAATCATTGATACAGTCAGACTCCAAATTACGCCAAAACGTAGGAACGCCCAACATTACTGTGCAACCGCCATACACAGAATCGTTTTGCAAAAAATCAATCAAACGATCCAAACCAATATTTCTAATATTGTAAGGACGATCGGGAAATCCTACTCCCCATATAGCTACCACAGGTTTCCCATTATGATGCAGATAAGTTTTCTTTCCCGCCTGATTAGTTACTTTTTGATTATCTACCAGCCTTTTCCAATCTTCTATAATTGAAGAACAATCTTCACCGGATTTTTTCAATCCAGACAAATCATACATAACAGCAATAGCACGATTATACTTTGAGGCAGCATCTAAAGCATTTGCCAAAATACGATTAGGGACTGAGTTTTGTTGGTCCCCACGGGTATAATCAAAAAAACGTTGTACAAATACTCCATCTACTCCATATTCTTTCATCCATTTAAAGTGTAGGTCAACAGTCGATTTATCCGCAGAACTGAATACATACGCTTTTCTTCCATCAGCATGTTTAAAAGAAGTTTCATAGGTCCTTTCATATTCACTTACATCAGGCCACACATCAATGGTGCAATGGTTTTCATCAAATTGTTTTCCAGTTCCATAATGACCATATCCTTGACCCGTTCCATCTTGCGGTCCACGAAACCAACCTTGATACCCTGCCATTATCAAACCTTTATAACTAGGATAAGATGTTTCTAAAGAATGTTTAGTACCTGCATATGACAATAAGCTCATACCAAGTATCCCTAATGTAACAAACAGTTTATTCTTCATATTCTTCATTATATATATTTTTTATACATTATCTATCATGCTCAAATAAGATTTCCTATCGCAAAAATAAATTCTCAAGATTAAGCTTTTAGCCTTATTACGCTTATTTAGAGATTAATTTTTCAATTAAAATAGACATTCACTCTTTTTTGAAATATAAATATTTTCATTAGACATCTTACCTTTTATCAGAACCGCAAAGGATTCCCTTTCCCTCCTTATCAAACCTAAATCCAGAGATATAATAATTATTGGTTAATTCTATCAAATTTCCATACATTCCCAACCTTGCATATCCATTTAAGGTAACAGTATCTGGTATCTCTTGAGCAAAATAAGAAGTGTATACATGCGCTCTCCCTCCCCTTACATCTACTCCATACGTGCCCGAACGTGAAAAGTTAGCTTGTTGAAATGACACTATGCCACTATTTATGATAGCTCCAAATACAGGACTCCCCCAAAATGCACTATTATACAATATTAGTTTAGCATCAGGATGAACTTTGCTTGTATTCATCTCTTTTCCCATAAGTACATATGATCTAACAGGTTCATTGGGAATTTTCGTATTAACCAGTTCGGAATTGACCGCAATTATTTTTGTGTCTTTGTCAGCATCTTCTACAAATAAAGAATATGTACATCCATCTGATCCATGTCCTATCATAGTCATTTTACCAGGATATTTACCCGTTATCTCATCTTTCAAAAAGTGTATTCCATAAACCGAACCGTAAACAAAATTATTAAAGATCGTTTGATTTTTGACATCCGCAAATTTAAGAGCACTACAATTGGACTGCACAAAGCGCATCATAGCCACTCTCGGATAACCTTGTCCACCTTCTGGCAGTCTTGAGCCATAATGGGGATTAAACTGCATGTTGCGGATAAAGCCTCCTTCCGCTCCACCACCAACCCAAATGCCCGCTCTCAAAGGTACACCACCTAAATAATCAACATAATGCCCACTAGTATCATATGAAGCTAAATCTATCCCTTTATCGCCTATCGCTATAGTTACATTAATAACATATACTTTAGGCCCCTGCCCCTGTATCAAAAACGGGGTTTTTCTTGGGCTTTCAGCACTATATTCTCCGGATATAATGTTGAGCTGCGCTAATGTGATACCTCTAATACCCGCATTAGTCTCAAGTTGTATGAGAGAAGGAGCATTTTCTCCTGCATCCCCACCATCATAATTGGTAAATATAGCAGTACCACCATTTTGTGTATGATGTTGTACGTCCCATGAACCTCTCAATTCCACTCCAGAAGGGATTTTTATAGGTTTGTCCACCAAATATCTGCCAGCTGGCAAATAAAGTGTACCTCCTCCCGAAGCCTTTAAAGCATCAAGTGCAGACTGTAATTCGCTTGATATATCCTTCACAGGCCGCTGATTATTAAATCCTGTTGCCCTTGAAAAGTCTGCTTTCAACACTTGGTTTGATACAGGTCTCGGATGAGCAATAATATTAGTTTTTAGCCCTTTGGGAATCGGTTCAAATGCATATTTTTTATCAGTAATAATCTCTATTTTTGCATCATTGCTATGATTATTAATTTTTAGTCGCTGCTTATGCCCAGAGTTTACAGATTTCAATGTACGCATATTCATGCCAAGATACACATGCTTATCAGCATTTTCAAAATGACACTGAGATAATAGTACATTGCCATTATTTATTTTAAGTGCATAGTCACTATATTTACCAAAAAGACAGCTTTCAAACGATATAACTCCATCGCTGCCATCACTAACGATAGGCCCACTAAATTCTACTCCATTAAACTGCGTAGAAGTACTGAAATCTTTATAGAAATATACAGCATTACCACCTTTAGCAGCTCCGAATGAAGAATTGGATATAAGTATTCCATATGGGTTAACATCTTCTACATAAAGTCCATTTTCGCAATTATCTACATGAACCTCATACAATTGTGCATTAGGCGCATCTGCAAAGCCGGGTTCGCGCCCAATCCAAATTCCTGTTTTATAACCTGAAATGTGTAAATAAGAGATATATTCCCAGTCCGACCGATGCATCTGAAACCCTACACTGTTAGCTTTTGTATATGCTGTTAATTCTGCAAGAGTTGGTGCTCCCGGAAGGCCTGATTTAGCCCAATATTCAGGACTTATGCTGACATTTTCAATACGCCCAATATCAGTACATACATGTACTTCAATGCCTTTATTAAGGGCCGTTATGTAGCTATCCAATACATAATGTAACTCACTTGGCGCAGAATTGAAACCGTTGTAGGAATTTACGAGAGTAACATGCTCTATCGTTGCACAATTTCCCTGAGTTTGAAACAATGTCCATGGATATGGTTTCACATCATTAATGTTCTGCTCAGGATACCAGATAGAAAGGTTAGTCACCCCTGTTCCCGCGTTCATTTCAATAAACCTATCAGCAATACTTGTGTAGGTAGTACGAAGTGCATTCCCAGCTTGGCTATCATTCCACCAGCTTTTCACACTTCCGTCATAGTTTGGTGCATTCTTCCCTACACGTACTTCAAGTATGGTTCCAAGGACCATCCCGTTATTGGATTCTGGAGCTGCCCAATCACCACGAAGCTGTACACCTGGATGAAGACGCAAAACATACTCATAGTTAAAGTCTTTCTTATTCTCCGAAGTCCCTTGACGTACTCTGACACTCTTAATCCCTATTTGTGTGCTATGAAATTCGTAATTTCCGGCAGGTATGTATACTACTCCTCCCCCACTTTCATAAGCAGCATCAATAGCAGCCTGAAAAGCAGCTCTATTATCAAAACCAGGTTCAGCTTTAGCACCGAACATCGGATCTGTTACTACGAAATCGGATATCACCCAATCCTTTGTCGAATAAACTGTTTTAATACTGTGCTGTAATGTCTGTTGCTTTTTTATTTGTGCATCAGCAGTCTCAACAGAAAATAAGGCCATCAGAAATATTACAAATATAATTTCTGATTTAACAAATATATTATCTACATTTCTCTTATTCATTGTGCTGTTTAAATAGTTCTAATTCATAATTAATGATTGTTCAAAGCATATTTGATATAATTACACAATATTTTCCTAGCCATCTCTGCGGGCCCCGATGGATTATCCAAATTATCTACAATGTCTAGTGAAGAAAAAATAATCTTACCTTTCCCGCAAGGAATAATTCCCACAGCAGTACCTAGCTCAAACGGAGTACTTCGATAAGATCCAACCACTAATTCTTCTCCTCGTATACGAAAGCCGAATCGCTGATCACCATTTCTTACTACTGCCTGATAAGGCCAATTCAAAGCATTATTGACCGGCATGCCAGCAAATAATGGATGTTTTTTTACAAAATGAATACCGCCTATCCAGTTTTTACCTACATTATAATAACCGTCATATTCTACATTTGTATATTCAGCTACCGCTTTCATCCAAGTTTCAGTACAATCAAGTAAAATTAAAGTAGTCCCATCATGTTTAACTCGTTCTAATAATTTCCATGGAGTGATAGTAGTTGCACTTGGTCGGGACCATTTTAGTTGTATATAACCTGATTGGTGAGTCTGACGATATACCACCCGAATTTTTATCGGTTTCCCTGCCTCCATAACAACAGGCCTATCTTGCTTCATAGGAACAGCATTAAAATATTCATCAATCAGCTGTTTATCATCAACATACATACGCACCCCTCGATCAGTCTCAACTCCAAGCAGGTATTGTCCTGATTCAGGTGGACATATATACCCCTCCCAAATTACTGAGAACGGCTGATTGGCAGGTATGGATTCATCTGGTTGGGCCCCTGCTACAAAGTTATGGTCCAATTTCATATCCGGTTTCACAGAAGCTATAATGTTCATATCCGGTTCATTATACCAAGTCGCCTTTAAAGTAGTAATTCCATCTTTACCCTTAAAATAATCTGAAGGAATAACAACCGGTTCATCCAAAGAGGAACGATTCACAACAAGCCAATCTAATCTTTCCATATCAGGAGTAAAAGCAGGAAGTTCTTTCCCGACAGTTGCCTTGTAGAAAGCTGCAACCTTATCATTATTATTCCCATAATAAGCTCCATTACCAGCTAAATCATTTGTTTCCCAATTCACAGCTATCACCTCATCATACCCATGAGCACGTACTTGTTGGCCATTCGCTTTTATATCTGCCAATATACGATAAGTACCCTCATTATTATTTATCGGAATCTTTACATTCTCCAATAAAAGTTGCCCAAAAGTCTCCCCTCCCTTAAGAGCTACATTTTCACTCCGTTTATAAACAACTTTTCCATTAGGAGCAATCATCTTTATTTCAAGAATGTAATTGCCTTTTAAGTTTACCTCGTTTACAATGTAAAAGTCTACTGTTGCAATACCTGGAAGCTTTACAACCTGATTACGCGATGCAACGGCCACATACAACTGTTGATTGTAATACGCCAATCTTGAAATATCTCCTTTGGGATTACGATAAATATCCACAATACCCGAATGATTGTCATAGGGCATCGCTTCCCAACCATTCACCATATAGGCATCACCCAAGTTCTGCATCCTCATTCCTTCAATTCTCCTTCCCTGATGTTCATATGAAACATTAGCCATCAAACGTGTTAAAGAATCAAGGGTCTCAAAATAAGGTTCTAATTCTTTCTCCTGAAAATAATCGATAAAAGCCTTATACTGTTTTTGCCAAAAAAGACCATCCCATCCTGTTCTATCAGAACTTTTTATATTTTCATTTATCAACTGAATACGAGGAGGAGTCGAAATAGCTCCTTCCTCACCTCTCAAATAAACTTCTGTACGATTATCTGTATACATAAGATTACTCTTTGGTCCTTTATAATAGCTTTCTAACCAAGTCTCCGGACCTCCGGCACGGTGATTGTCAAACCAACCTTTTCGATATACAGCAGTATCAAATGGTAACATATGTGCTTTGGAATCTTCTTCCTCATTTTCACTATTTGCCCACCCAGAAGTAAACGTCATAATCCTACTAGGATCTACTGCATGGGCCTCACGCATATCATTCATGCGTTTTGCTACAAGTTCTTTATCTTTCGATAAACGTCCTCCAAACTCATTAATCAAATTAAAGATTACCAAACTCGGGTGGCTGCGATCGCGATAAACCATGCGCTTTAACTTTTCATTCACAATAGTACGTATAAATGGATCATGATTAGCCGAATGGAATGAGCCCGGCTCCTCATAATAAAGCAGCCCTAGCTCATCCGCCTTTTCAAGTACGACAGGACTACCTATACAACGATGAAAATTCAGCATATTCAGACCCAGTTTCTTGGCTGTAAGCACCTGCTTTTCAGCCATCTCAGGTGTAGCCACTAAACCCGTAACAGGAAAATAGCCCCAGCTAATTGCACTTTTCAACATCATACGACGTCCGTTTAAACGAAATACCGCATTCTTTCCTACTCCATCTACATTAAACCAACGAAAGCCGAAGTTTTTCATATCTTCATCAAGTACGTTTTTACCCTGCTTTATTCGCACACGACAAGTGTATAATTCAGGGGAAGAGAGTTCCCACAACTTAGCATCGGGAACATTTACAGGAATTATCACCTCATGGTTTCCTGAAGATAAAGAAAGCTTTCTTATGGTTTGCTTAAATACTACTTTATCGGGATTCTTTTTCTCACAGACTTGCAATTCAATATCCTGTCGTACGCTAAAAGACATCTTATTAGTTATAGACAATATAGCGTTCACTTTAGTGACTTCAGGAGTGTTCTGCATATAAATATCCGAAATAAAAATAGGATTTAAACTTTCCAGCTTTACTCTCCCAATAATTCCACTAAAACTTCTCCCCGGAGGAACATTATACTTTCCCCATTTCAATATATCAAAATCCTGCCAATGAAAATTACCTCCAGGATTAGTAACACGTACTGCTAATAAATGCTCAACTCCCAGTTTAACCTCATCAGTAATATCTATATGAAAAGGAGTTTCACCTATCAGATCGTACCCCACAAGTTTACCATCAAGATAGACTTCTGCACGCATTCTGACAGATTCAAAGTAAATAATAAAATGTTTGTTTTTCTGGGTAACAGGTAATGTAATCTTGCGATACCACCAACTAACCCCTCGAAAATCTTCAGGGCGAGGAGTATCAGAAACTGTGAGATATTCCTCCACCGTACCAGGTATATTTACAGCAACCGCATCAGGATTATTTTCTAGAACCTGCCATCCACCGGTAGGAGGGTTTACAGGCAATAAAGACAAATCAGTTACCTCATGTGGAAGGTAAAGGCGATCATTCTGCCAACTCGCTTCTTTATCAAGCCACAACGACCAACCACCTCCCGTCAATAAGATTGTGTGTCTTCCTTCCTTTGCATATCCCTGGAGAAAGGTAAACATAGAGAAAAAACAAAATATAGATAAATACTTCAACATAGATATTAGTATAAAAGGGTGTTTCATCTAGTCTATTTTTTTTCTGAATTCTAGATTTCAGCAAGTCCGTTACCTATTCCAACGGTGACAAGTCTTGGCTTTGTAGATTCATTTTGTACTGTGGTCTTTATAACCACAGTGCAAAATGATACCAGAGACTTCCGAATTATAGTACTTGACTATATCAATTTCTAAAAACAATGTTAACTATCACTTTAATAAATCATTTATCATATTTACCAACAATCTGCCTGCAATAGGATCAGTATCAGCTTTTTCCGTACACATGGTAGAAACAGTGGCTAATCCTTTTCCATCCTTTATTTGCAACAAAGTGAGTCCTCTCATTGAATCAATTTTACGAATACGGTCTTCCGGTTTTCCACCATCAATATAGGCATGTATCTTCATCTGTCCCGCCAATTCTATCAAGTTCTCATTGCGGTTTACTTTTAAGGTCGCATTACAAGCTAATGGAATTTCTCTTTTATTATTGTTAAAATATCTCAACTCCAATACATCAATTTCATCAAATACCGAAGCATCATTACGTTCCATATTCACTATATCTCCTTCTGTCGGAATAATCCAATTCGTTATATACTCTGGATAAATGTTTTTGGCCACTTCTTTACTATTCAGTAAAAGCAACCGACCTCCTTTGAACTGATAAGAGCGAAGCATCTCTTTTTCTTCATCTGTACATTCCTTCAAACCAGAAATAATGCAGAGAGCAGCCTTTTGCTTAGAGTCGACCAATTCTTTCACAGAGGAAACTGTTTTATACTTAATCTGTAAAAAATCAAATTTAGATTTCATTCCATCTTTATCCAATAAAACGATTTCTTTATCTTCTGATATTTGGCTTATATTCCATGTTTTACGGGCTAATACCAAATGATATTCATTTTCTGATACTGGTATACCATCTTCTGTCAACTTCAATACTAATTTAGCATTAACCTTGTTAGCTGGCAGATTAACAGGCAATTGAATATTCGGTTCAATATAGCGACGTCCATAATGCTTTACCTCTGGAACCTTTTCACTACCCCAAGCCATCTTCTCTCCTGTCTCATCCTGAATCTCCCAACGCAGCAAAGAAGGTTTCAAATCTTTACCATCTTCACGATCATTTACAACATAAATGCGAGTAGTTAATTTATCACCTCCATAAAGATTACGTCCCCACAATTCTGCACTAACCAAGACTGGTTGCAAAGCACGTTTTAAAGCGTAATATGTAGGATACGGATCTATATTTTGATAATCATATACCTGACGGAACCAAGTAAGTAATGCAAAATGCAAAATTCCAGATCCCTGGTCATTAGAACGACGAAGTGTCTCAGCCAATTCGCCTGTTATAAAGGATTGTACTGTAAGAAAATATTTAGGATCAGAGAAATCGTAACATTCATATCCAATTAACGATTGTGGATTCTGGTGAATTAATTGATAAGAACGTGTAGGATGTCCTGTCTCATTATTTGGATACCCTGTTGACATTTCTTGGCTAATGAGCGGACGATCCGGCATCTTATATCTCTTCTGAAACTCACCGTTAAAGAAACGGAATATAGAAAAATCATACCAATTATAGTATCCATGCATATCATCAATATCGCCATCATCTATGCTATTCATAAAGTCAGTACCAAATTTTTCATCTTTACCTTTAGCCTGATAATTGGAATCAAAACAAATAGGACGCGTAGGATCTATACGGCGCATTTCTTTCACTACATCTGAAATTACACGATACTTTTCTTTTGCACGTTCCAAATCATTGTCATTATCATAAAACTTCATTTCATTGTTTACAGTCCAGAAAAGTAATGACGGATGATTGCGATATTTCTTTAACAGACGTAAAAATTCTTCCTTCCACATCTCAATAAGTTTAGCATCAGGTAAAGGAGTGGAATGAATCATCAGCCAAGGCCATGTTCCTTCAAAACTAACACCAATTCCATTTTTATCCGCTGCTCTCATCCAAAGTTTATTCCATGGAGTAGTATGTGTGCGAGTTACATCCATATTACCAGCCTTCATTAATTGCATAAAAGTATTGGCCAAATTCAAGTCATTTGGAGCTAAAGCAAATGGTATATGATTACCACCACGTAACCAATAGCGATTACCATTTAGAAAAAACAGCCCTTCTTTCACTTCAAAAGTACGAAAGCCTGAAGTCTCTGTCATACAATCCAGTTCAACTCCTTTATTAGCAACCAAACGGAAACGGAAATCATACAAATTAGGATGATGAGGAGTCCAAAGGCGTGGTTTTAAACCAGCCACACTATAAGTGAATATCTTTTCCTCATTGGCCTTTAATACTAATTTAGGCAAAGAAAGAGCTGTATAAAATGTTGCACCTGTTTCTTTATCTATAATATCTGTATAAAGATCAAACTGTTTCTTTTTGGTATCATGGTTTTTCACTGTCAAATCAAAAGTAGCTCCCTCCAAGGTTGGCTTAATAAAGACATCCTTTACCTTTACCGGATTAGTAATAGAAAGCTTAACTGGCTGCCATATACCTGCAGGATCAGCACCATAAAACCCATGTGCTATATCTTTCAGAATATTATCATTCTTCATTGTTACTTTTCCACCTTCCTGCTCACTTTCACGTACGGAAGAATAGAAAAAATCAATAGCTGCACTACTTGCCTCAGAAGAATTGCCATCTACACGCCCCGTTACTTTCACTACAAGCAGATTTTTGCCAGGTTTCAATAAACGACTACCGTCTATTTGTATCTCACCGTACATGCCAATATGTGTTCCTGCTAACTCTCCGTTAATATAAATTTCAGCAATTTTTGATACCGCATCAAAAGTCAACGTCATAGTTTTACCTTCGACACTAGCAGGTAATTCTATCCACTGACGATACCAAGCTGCGTTTGTTTTTCTATAGTCAAAAGTATAACCTTCGCAACGTGCCGTTTCCTGCTGATAATATGTGTCAGACACTCCCTTAGGCTGATGTCCTGTTGGTGATGGCATTGTCTCGCCATGTAACCAGATACGAATCGGATTCCAAAAATTTGGTACTGACATAACATGCCAATTTTTATCATCCGTACCTAGTGCCACAGCATTTTCTTTATTATTCAATTCATACTCTGGCATAAAAAGCCAATTACCATCCAAAGAAATATCTGTACGGCTACCTTTGAGCTCGCCAACTTTCACAGCCGTATAAGTAGCCCTTTGTTGCTTACGCAGAGACTCTTTCTCTTGAGGTGTAACGACTTTTCCATACTCTGAGACAGCTACATCATTTAATGCGTTTTCTTCTAATGAAGTTACTACAAGATCATCGAATTCTGTTTCAATCCAGCCACCTCCTAAAGTTACAGGACCAGAAGGAGCCAAATTACTATTCTTATCTACTATATCCATATGCGGTTTTTTTTCGTCATTTACAAAAACACGAATACGACTTCCACATACTTCAACCTTTAATTTATACCACTGACCAGGCACAGGATGGAACCCTAGCGGGCGAACACCCAAAAACTCATCTGTGCCCATATATCCCATACGCATCAAATACAAGTCATCCTGTAATCCACCTTTTATACCAACCACATAACGGTCAAAACGATTATTAGCACGAAATCCAGCCCAAATTTGAACCTGTTCTGCATCTTTTGGTGCACGCGCCTTGAAAGACACCGCATAATTTTTCCATTCCGGATTTCCAAAACAAGCATAAGAACCTTTTGAACGAAACACACCATTCGTGACAGAACACTCTCCCCGCCCCACAATGTTCAGTGTTTCTTTTTGATTAGAAAAGTTATTCTTCCATTCAGACCGCTCATAACCAGATGCTGATGCTAAAAGGCAAGTGGCAGCCCCCAAAAACAGATATAATTTCTTCATGATATTAAAATAAATATTATTTTTTACAAATATGACCTTACTCCATTAATCAGGAGCGAAATAAATAGTTAATTCAAAATTAAAAAGTGATTAATTACCACAGATGACAAATCAACTAATAAAAAAGAAGGAAGGCACTTCCATGGGAATAAACACCTTCCTTCTTTCCTACCTACTTATTTTTTCATTTCAATTCTACATCTATTTTTTTTATATCAGTAAAATTATACTTTTTATAAGTATCATTACAGCAACCGCCAACTCTTACCCAATAAGAACCGGAATATTTAAGAGGAGCCTTCGCTTTCAAGTCGATAACTGTACCTTCTTGATCATTGGTAATCTTAACGGACCCTGGAGTATAATTGCCATCTGATTCCGTGCCACAATATTGCGTATGCGAAATATATAATTGAAGATTATTTACATCAGGCATAGTCATGCCTTCTTTTTCAATTCTCTTAAATTTCACAGAACAACATAAGAAATTGTTTTCATCCACATAAGGTTCATCTACCCACTCCAATTCCAGATAAGGGGTGACAGTAAAGTTACATTCCGTCATCTTACCATTTCTAAGTTCCACCGTTTCTCCCTCTGCATCATAAGGATAAAAAGCTCCTTCCAATGGAAGCATACGATAGGTTCCGGCAAACAGCTTTGAATTAGAGTAAGAACCATCTTGTCGCATGTTCAGATTCTGATTAGTTACCACCACTGACTCATCACCACCGGCATAACTCAATTCTGTAATCTGTATTTTCATACTGCCCTGCCCCATAGCAGTCTGGAAGATCTTTCCATTGTGGTCAACAATCTGTCCATATACGCCAGCTTCCGGTGCATCATAATTATCCTTTTCACAAGACGAAAAGCTCACTACTAATGCAATAACTACTAACAAATTATATATCTTTCTCATATTATCTTGCTTTTTTATTAATACTGATTATTCTGTTCAAGCAATGGATTCGTCTTACGTTCATTATCAGGAATTTTATCATAATAATTTTTGGTAGCAAACGTTAAAGAATTATTAGCTCTTTCACAAACTCGAGTGTCAAAAATATACTTACCAACAGGGTTGCCAGCCTCATTCACTGTTGCGTCTTTAGCAAACAAGAATGGTGATAACATTCTACGACGATACTGATAGATTTGCTGATCAAAAGTAAACCACCGACGCAAATCCCAATACAACTTATGCTCAAACGCCAACTCTTTATAACGTTCTACTCGAACAATATGTAAACCTTCATTTGGAGCATAAACAAACGAATTAACCCCCTGTCCACGTTCTATTCCTTCACGCGACACATCAGACAATTCAGCTCGACTACCTAGCAAATCTGCACCTGCTCTTGAACGTATACTGTTAATGCATTCAAAAGCATCTTGCTGCAAGTTTACACCATCAATCTCAGTAACACCATTCTGATAGAGTTCCAAAGCTGCTTCAGCACGATTCAATAAAATTTCTGCATAACGAATATCAATCCAAGATTGCGTAGAGCTATGCAATTGTGTATCAGCAATTGTCCAATTCAAATTCAACCATTTACAACCATGAAAACCAGTCAGTGTACTGTTAGACCCACCATTTGCCGGACCATCCAATCCTGCTTTATTTAGCTTTACACCAGTAGAGGTTTCATAAGGTTTCTGTTCTTTTGTATTTTCTGTTGTTGTCAACACATTATCTTTAAACCAAGCATTTGTCGTATAATTAAGAGTAGTCTGTCCGTCATCTGCTATAAATTTAGCAATGGGGGTTGCAGGATCTATCTCTTCTTTTATGATACCAGAACGGATATCCAATTCAACACCTTTGTACGTATGTCCAGGTAATAATATAGATCCCTTCAAACGCGGTTCAGAACCATCTAATAAACTTTTAATATCATCATATACTATATAATTACCATTATTATCTGTAGTCTTCAGACGACCAGTAGCAGGATCAAGAGGCAAACCATCAAACAATTCAACCCAATCTAACGTTACATTGTAACGATCACCATATGTGGAAGTCATACGAGGCGGACAATACACAGCATCAAAGCTATGTACATAATCATTCTTACTGTACTGACGGATAAATATAGATTCACTGCTATTGTCTGCATTCATGAAAATCTCACGGAAATTTGCTTCCAGATCCGAATTATTCTGATACAATTTATATCCTCCTTCTTCCACTATCAAAGAAGCTTTATAGGCTTGAGTGAAATAATCATTTGCCCTACTTTCCGGTACTCCACAAAGCATTTTGCCCGTCTCTGATCCTGTATAATTATATGTCTTCCCGTAACGTGCAACAGAACCTGCATATAAGGCAACACGTGATTTAAATGCAGCCGCTACATATTTATTATTACCACGTCCGGCTACTTTATCTTTACCTAGATGTTCAATAGCATAATCCAAATCTTCCAGGATAAAATCAATACATTCTTCATGGCTACTACGAGCTACCCACAATTCTTCCTCATTACCAGTCATATTCTGAGGCTCTTTCAAAATAGGAACACCACCATAACGCTTAACCATGGCAAAATATACATAGGCACGAACAAATCGTGCTTCTGCAATCCATGATTCAGCACCATCTAGTTTTCCAACATAAGCAGGAAGATTGTTAATTAATTCATTGGCTTGTCTAATGGTTTTATATCCCATACTCCAGTATCCTTTTTGAGGAGTATAAATACCTACATTATTACGATTGACCGTTTCACCGGTACTAATCATATCCCAAATAATGCAATTCCAAAAAAAGAAACCATTATAGTCACCCTGATCTGACATGTTAAAGTCTTCCATTGGAAGCTGGCTGTACAAACCGGACATATAGGCAGTAATGCCACCTTCATTATAAATATCCTCTCCGGAAAGAATGTTTTTAGGAGGAATATCCAAATCCACACAACCGGCAAACATGCCGCTTAAAGCAGCACACATCAATATATTTCTCAATTTTCTCATACGATAATCTCCTTTTACTTAAAATGTAATACTTGCTCCAAAATTATACGTCCTATTCAGCGGATACATATATCCATAGAGTTCCGTCGGTCTTTCCGGATCAACGCCTTTTACGCCAGTCAAAGTGAACAGATTATATCCATTCATATAAACCCTCAGGCTCTTAACGCCTACTGGAGCCAACCAATGTTTTGGCAGTGTATAACCAATTTCAGCTGTCTTCAAGCGCAGATATGTACCTTTCTGAATGGCAAACTCAGAATTCTGATCAGGTGTTGTTCCACCATATGAGTAGTAGCCTGAAATCCATTGACAAGAAGGATCATAAGGATCTTGTTTTGGATCAACAGGACGCCATCTATCCAAAAACATATCCAATGCATTACCATCAAACTGTAAAGGGGCTGACAGCTGCTCACCATAAGAAACATAGGACATAGCAGACCCTTGGAATGTCATACTTACATCAAAACCTTTCCACTGAGCAGACAAAGTCAAGCCAAAGTTCATTAACGGATAGTTCTTCTTATCTTGGAAATCAGCAGCAGAAGCATTTGTTGTTGTAGCAATAGGATACTTATCCATATCATCTATAGTACCATCGCCATTCCAGTCTTCGTAGATATAATCACCTGGCAAAGTAGCATTTCCTGCAAAAATAGGAGAATTAATAATCTGGTCCCAAGAAGTGTAACGTCCACCGTCTCCATATCCAAACCAAATATCATTATAACGGTCTGTCAGGTTATTTCTCCAGTTATCGTATGAATTTCCAGATGGGGTACGCTCTTTATAACGCCACATAGAACGGGTGATAGCCATGTTTCCTGTTACGCTATATCCAACTTCTCCAATACGATTATGATGCCTAAGTTCTAATTCAAATCCTCTCGTCCGATCGCTTTCCAAATTTTCTTTGGGCATCGAAGCGCCAAAAGTACCAGGAACAGCAACAATCCGATTAGCCATCAATCCATCACGATCACGTTGAAAAAGATCAAAAGAAACGCCCAACAGACCATTCCATAAGTCAGCATCCACACCAACATTCAGTGTCTTAACAGTATACCAAGTTATATCCGGATTGGCAACCGCTCTGAATCCAAGAGAATTAATAAAGGAACCACCAAAGAAATATCCTTTAGGAGGTTTGTTGAACGTAGCACCCTCTGTGTTTGGATAATTATATCCTGAAATAAACTGATAATCAGCTACCGAGTCATCTCCCATCTTACCGTAAGAAGCGCGCAGTTTCAAATTATTGACAAAAGGAAGTGCCTCCTTTACAAAGTCCTCTTCACTCATGCGCCACCCTAAAGAAGCGCTGGGAAAAAATCCCCAACGGCTGTGTGATGGGAATTTAGAAGAACCATCGTAACGAAAAGCAAATTCAGCCAAATAGCGCCCTTTATAATCATAATTAAAACGACCAACCAATGCCTTAGAAGCACTTTCTGTCAATCCATCCGCATTGGATGTACCAAGCTGATTAGTCGAATTACCGGCAAACAAATAAGGCAGAGGTATAGAGAACTCACGAGAAGCACGAATATTATCACCCACACTGTGTCCCTCTTCATACAACAGTAAACCGGATACATGATGGTCAGTAGCGAAAGTATTATCATAACTTACAGAAGCCTGCCATAGAGTTGACCAAGAATTCCCATAGTAACGTTCCAATTTGGTAGGACTCTGTTTGGGATAAGCAGAATAAGTTTCACTTGCTTCATCGTAAGTATATTCATTATATTCTTTCTGAAAAATAGAATTATCAGCTATAGAAGTATCGTAACTGAACAACCCTTTCACTTTCAATCCTTTTACAAATGGAACCACATATTCCAATTCCATACTGGATTGAAAAATTTTATTGGTATTTTTGTTATAACCAGATACATCAGGATCTGTCGAAGCCAAAAGGTTTAACTGGTCAGTTGACATCTTTTGGTAATACCCCGGAGTGTCATTAGCATAAAGTTTTTCATTAGGACTGGCGCGCCAAAGAGCTTTATAAACCTCCCATGTAGACAAATATTGGCGCTCTTTATTGTCAATAATGCCATTCATTTTAACAGAAGCTTTCAAATTCTTGGCAACCTCAGCATTCAAATTCATACGAAGATTGTAACGATCATAATTCAAAGCTTTCGACTTAAAGAAACCTTCTTGATCGGTATAGCCGAAATTGATATAATAATCCATTTTCTCACTACCACCACTCAATGAAACATTATGCTGTTGTTGAGGGGCTGTATTACGGATGACAGCTCCATACCAATCTGTAGATTTCAAAGTTCCATTCAAATAAGCTCCTATCTGCTCATCGGAATAAGTCAATTGTGGGTTTGTCAGATTACGCATAGACTTTTCATTAAACAAAGTCATACGTTCGACTGCTCCTACCGGCTCAAGCATTTCGGCAGGAGTCTGAATACCATAATACATGTTGTATTCAATTTTCGGTTTATTTTTCTCTCCTTTTTTGGTTGTAACCAACACAACACCATTAGCAGCACGCACACCATAAATAGCAGCCGAAGCATCTTTCAACACAGATATTGATTCAATTTCATTAGGATCCATACGCTGTAAATCACCACGAGGGATACCATCAACAACAATTAATGGAGAACCAAAACCACGAATATCAAATTGATTTGTAAATTCACCCGGTTCTGATGTCTTCTGAATCACACGTACCCCAGGCACCTTACCTGTCAACATATTTTGAGCATTCTGGCTCTTTGTTGCAGCCAGTTCTTCATTAGTAATAGCAGATACAGCACCTGTCAGGTTCACCTTTTTCTGAGTACCATATCCAACAACCACTACTTCATCTAACTGTTCGGCATCTTCCTTTAAGACAATCCTATAATTGGTATTCTTATCTACATTTACTTTTTTGTTTACATAACCTATATAAGAAACTTCCAAGATTGCTCCTTCAGTAACTGTAAGAGTAAAGTTTCCATCAATATCAGTTATAGTACCTAACGATTTATTGCCAACCACTGTCACATTGGCACCAATAATAGCCTCACCCAATTCATCAACAACTTGTCCAGATATATTTCGGGAAGTTTGTGCATACATCGGAGTGAGCACCATCAAGAACAGTATTAATATATACCCGAAGGAATATTTACTACCTTTCATAAAACTAAACTTGCTTTTTATGCGTTTCATAATCTCACTTTTAAAATTGTTTTTCATAAAATAACGTATCCTCTCAAAAAAATAGGTAGGAAGGATAAGCTTCTGTTAACTTGTATTTTTCATTTTCATTTATATATTAAAAAGGTTAATTCTACAAAAATGTTATCCTAAAACAATCTTAAACCTTATATATCGTTACCTCTATTCGCATTTATTTCGATAATGCAAAATTATATATCAAAAATTAAAAATTAAGTCATATCACACTTAGCTAACGCTTAATTTCAAATTAACCAAAGGAATTAAGTTCCTTTATTTCAAAAGATGCAGATATTCCACTAAACCACATATAAATCATGCAGTTAAGCCCTAGTAAAGAATACTGCAATAAGTACATCTGTTTTAAAATCCATCTATTCCATCCTTATGAGCATGTCAACTTAAGAATACCAAGAGACTCACTTCAATACAAGCTTTATTTCTTCCCCTGTATACCTCACTCTCGTAGCCACATTCTTGCCATTAAGCTTAACGCAAATTTCCCTATCTTCTGTTGTATAAGTACCTAGCTTTTTACCAATTACCAGTTCTTTGGTACAATCATTCCATTTAAAAGGAATAACATTATACTTACCTTCTTTATATTCTATAGTTTCACCATCATCTTCATATAAATTAAAAATAGCATCTTCACCTGTAAACACATGAATTTCAAGTGGAATATCAGTATTGATATTCTTTTCTACAGACATATAATAAGGAATAATAGAGCCCGCCTTTACAAACAAAGGCATTGTGCTCAAAGGAGCCTCTGCCATAACTGTGATGCCTCCTTGATATTTCTTTCCGGTCCAAAAATCAAACCAAGTATGTCCTTCCGGTAAATACACAGAACGCGAAGTAGCTCCTGCCTCTAAAATAGGACAAACTAAAAGAGCAGGACCATACATAAATTGATCTTTACAATCCAGCACTTTTTCATCCTGAGGAAAATCAAAAGCGAGTAAACGCATAGGAGTATAATGTTCACGAGTTACTCTATCAGACAAAGTATAAATATAGGGAAGAAGTCTATAGCGTAACTTAATGAAATCGGTACATATACGTTGTACCTCAGGGCCATATGCCCATAACTCATTCGGAGCTTTCGTATCTCCCGGATAACGACGTCCATGAGCACGAAAAATCGGACAGAATGTTCCATATTGGAACCAGCGTATAAACAATTCTTGATAATCCTTTTTAGAGGGATCTCCTCCCGAATAACCACCAATATCCGTAGTCCAATAAGGAATTCCGGTTGCTGTAAAGTTCAGACCTGCTGCAACTTGTTTTTGAAGTTCCTCAAATGTTGTTGGAATATCCCCAGACCATACTGCGGTTCCCCACTTTTGCTGAGAAGCCCACGCACAACGAGTCAACATATAAGGACGAAGATTTGGACGAGCTTTTGTTATTCCATCATAAAAATGAGACGCATGCACCAATGGATATATATTCCGCACTCTACGAGCCTCTCCTGCATACGTACGAAGTGGTAAAAATGAAGCTATATGATCCGGTTCCGGTCCATCCAAAAACCAACCATCAATATTCAAGTCTACTAAAGGAACTACTTTATCCCAATACATTTTGGCTGCTCCCGGATTAAAAGTATCATATATATAGCCATCAATAGCTCTGGCTCCTTCCAAAATATATCCTCTTTCTGACATTTCATTGTAATTAGGAATACCAGGTTTAAAACTAGGCCACATTGTCAAGACAACTTTCAAATCATACATATTATGAAGACTATCTACCATTGCGGGAACATCCGGAAAAATAGTCTCATCAAATTTATGCGAACCGGTTCCATATTTACCCCAATAATGATAGTCTATAAAAATGGTGCTTGCCGGAATGTTTTCTTCCTTCATTCTCTTGGCCACCTCCATCACTTCTTTTTGTGTGGCATAACGATTACGGCTCTGATGATAGCCTAAAGCCCAAGCTGGTAACATTGGAGCAACTCCTGTCAAAGAACGATAGGCTGCTACCAACTTATCCATTCCATCACCAACAAAAAGATAATAATTCACAATCCTACCATAATCAGAAACAAAACTCATACCTGCATTATTATCTGCATATATAGTTCGGGAAGGATTGTCCCAAAACAGTCCCCATTTTCCTGTAGAATAAATAACCGGTACTGCAGCTTGGGTATTAAACTGAACTAATTCTCGTTTAGCATTTCGCAAATTCATCAAATTATCTCTAAACTGTCCTAATCCGTATAGTGCTTCTTCATCTTGTAACTGAAATCTACAATATGCATTTACAGAATCTCCATGCACATTCATTCTTGCTTTTTCCGGCCATTCTTTCAACAAAAGTTTTCCGGATTTATCAAGAAGGCTAATATAACCAGCTTTTTTATTCACTGTTACGGAGAGACAAGAAGAACGTAATATAATCTCTCTTCGAGTATCTTCTACATCAAACTCGGCAATATCAGGCTGTTGCGTGACGGCAAAACTCTTATTATTTTCAATCTCCAGTTCCGAACCAAACATCACATGCACACTCCCAATATCATAAGGTTGTAAAAATAAAGTTCCACCTGAAGTCTGGACCCACAAAGCTTGCTTTTCTTTTTTCCAAGACAGTACAGTCTGCGACTGCCCTTCCTTCTCTACAACTTGCAGCTTATTAGGACGCACCACATCGTGATAATTTGTACCTATGAAAACATCACTAACCATTCCTTTACTTCCCTTTTCTGCCAAAATCCTAATACGATTAAAATCAAAGTCACCAGATAAAACAGATACAGCATTTTCCAAATCAGGCACAGCAGCTGCCGTCGGACTATAAAAGATATATGCCCTATCTGTCTTTTCAGAGTAATCAATACGCACAACTATCAATTGCGGAGTCTGAGATACCCCTGCTTCAACTAATATTTTTTTATCATTATCTTTTTCAAAAGATAAACCCAAATGAGAATTTCCTTTTTCTTTCAATGCCAAAAAACTACACCAAATAGTTTTATTTGCATCATTCAATTGTACATCTTTATATATACTTATATCTTGTAAAGAAGCATCCATATGCCAACACCTCTCCGGCACAGTAATCGTTGGCATATTCAGTCCCCCCTTGCTTTCTTTTGCAACAGTTACATCTCCTTTCCAAGGACTTTTAAAGAAAACATATTTCTGTGCATTTACAACAGAAAACGAATAAAATAAAAGACTGATAATTAAAATAATATTTTTCATAATAGATCATTAATTATATTTACAAACAACTCCATTCTCCATAAGAGAAATATATCCCAATAATGCACCCCAATGATAGAATTTATCACTTCTTACAACATCATCCCCTATACCAGTAAGAGCATTATAATTTTCAAAAACATAACCATGTGATAACCAAGACTTCAATAACAAATTCTTAGATTTTTCAGCAAAAAGGCGTTTCACTTCCCGAAACTCATAGTTATTCAGCCCCATATAAACCAAAAAATTCAATGGAGCCCATATACGTCCCCTCCAATACTCATTATCCTTAAAAGCCGGATCATTTTTCGGAACAGATGGAATCACATACTTTCCCCAAAATTCATTAGTATTCAATAAATGCTCTTTTACCATTCGTTCAGCTTGATTTTGTGTAGGTACTTTTGCCAACAATGGATAAAAGCAAGTAGGCGAGGTACGATAATTAAAATCCATGGTCCTAGTAGAACGATTGTAATAAAAACCTGTCTTTTCATCCCATAAGCCCTTCAAATTAGTACGATAATAATCCGCACGCTCCCTAAGCTCCATAGCATCTTTCTTATAATTAAGTTCCTCTGCTATCAATGCCAAATAATCACAATCCATTACATACAATGAAGATATACCCACATCCTGTTGCTCCAATAAGTGTTTCTGCTTATTAAAAGATACTCCATCATACATAGGTGAATTGTCCAGGCCCGACTCCAAAACAGCTCCATAATGACAATTCGTATCAAATTCAGATCTAAAATAAGTAACCTTTTCATAAGGGTTACTTCCCAAACATAATAGACCTTTATCCTCCCTATTCTTACTCCACCAACGATTCCAAGTCAACAATTCTTTATAAAGTAACTCCAAAAACCACTTCTCTTTATATTGTTTGTACAACATCCAAACAACCAAAGAACCGACAGGTGGCTGAGAGCGGTCTCTTGATTTAAAGCCATTACTATAAAAGCAATTGGGTATAAAACCACATTCAGTTATTGCTTTGGTTATCTCCACAGCATTTGCATAAGCCAATTCCTTACTACCAACAGCCAGCATCATCGCTGCAAAATAAGTATCCCAACAAAACAACGTAAAACCACCGAAATCTTCACTGGCAAACCATTCAGAACTCCAAATCCGGCTGACAGGGGTTATCACTTTCCTAATACTGGGATCATATATATTATCCCATGCCAAAACACTTTGCATGGCATTGTAGCAATCGTAATTCTCACCAAACCTTTTTTTATTAGTTGTAACAAATTCTTGCGCCTGTCTCTTTACAAAAGCAGTTGCTTTCTCCAGACTCATAGCCTCTCCGCAACAAAGTGCAATCGGAGAATTCAAAGAAACAATAAACTCCTTGCCTTTTTTCTCCAGAAGTTCACCTTCTATATATGTTTCTATTTCAACAGCCCTATCGCGTGATGCCAAAACAAAACTTCGAGTATTTACAACCAGTGTATTACCACGTTTCCAAAGAATTTCAGGAATTACTGCCAATCTCCCTCCTTTTTTTGTTTCAGCCAATGGTGTAATCAAAATCACATTTTTAAGTCCTATGGCAGCACTTTCCACTTGCAATTTGTAACCACGCCAATTCACTGTTATTTTAGTATAGGTTCCATCAAAAGAATGAGGCCCGGGCTGCAATATAGGCGCCCCTTTACTTCGGTCACCAATTCTAAATTTCTTCACTCGGCTCCCATCAGAATCAATCATGTTGAGATCAACAGCAAAGCCATAAGGAAGAAACACGTGCGTCAATACGCTACGAGTATCCCAAGTATTCCACCCAGAGGCCAATTTTTTCTGTAAATTTTCGTAGAGTTTCTCCGGAGAATTTGCAGACAAAACCTTAAAAGAAGAAATTACCAAGCCTAATATAAGCAAAACAAGCAAAAAAATCCTTTTCATAGTGTTATGATTAAGTTAGTTACACACAATCTCAATACCCCATGTAGAGAACCACAAGAGCTTTTCTACCTGTGCAAAATAAAGAACTCAGTCTTAAAATATAGGATTATCTTCTATTAAAGGAATATTAAAAAAGCGCTTAATCATTACAATTAAACGCTTTATTATTAAAATATTATCACTTACACCTCTTGGCATAAGAAAGCATCTAGTTTTATGTCATTGAAAGCTATTTGTACAAATTACATAAAGGTACTTTATACTCTTCTCCCAAAGAGTCTTTATACTCCTTACAAAAACGATCATAAACACTTTTCACAATACCTTTTTTACCTTGTGCAAAAAGGACAGAGCATTTGGCAACTAAAGCTTCCTCACTCAAAGGATCATGCAAAAACAATATATCAGCAATGCGTAGTACCGTATCATAATTATTACGCTGCACATTCAACAAATTTCTCAGCAAATCAATGGAAAGACTGGAATAAGAATCTTTGAATTCATCCAACCAATCAACAATTGTATTTGAAAGCAACGGACCATACAATAATATCTCCAGTATTTGATTTAGCAGCTTATCATCTCCATGTTCTTCATTTTTTTCTTTAAATTGACGAATACACTCCAATGCCATCCGATAATCACAAAAAACACCTTCCCCCCATCTGATGCACAAGAATCCCATATCACTGATAATCTCTACATCACCTACTTTTTCTAACAGTACACGCAACTTACGCAAAGTTACATTTCGATTATTACGAGCAGCCTCTTCTTCTTTATCTGACCATAAAATATCTGTAACTTTTTTAGTCAAAATACCTTGTTTGTTCTTTTCTGTATAAAGGACAAGCAATACAAGTAAACTTTTCAACCGAGGTGTAAAAGCACCAGTTATATCATTACCGTCTTTATCACGGACATTAAATGTACCTAATAACGAGATTGCCGAACGGCTTCGATCAAAGAACTTTTCTACCTCCACTGTTTCTTCTACTGATTCACTAAAATGAAAAGTTTCTATTGGAGTATCGCTGCTTTTTATATCTTCAGAGATCGCCCTATTTTTACCACACTTTATTCGGTAGATAAAGAAAAACGCCCCTCCTAGCAACACTATACCACACAACCACCACAACCATACAGGTGTTAAACTTTTATCTGCAACCTGCATAATTTCATTATCATTCAACAAAGGAGTATTGATAGAATAAATAGCTACATCATGTGTGCGATCGCTCAAAATCTTATCCATTACCAAATACAACTTGCGATGAGCAGGTGATGAATAAAAACTAAAATCACAATCTTGATAGACTAAATCATTATGAATAGGCTTAGAAACCTCCACCCAAACAGAGTCATTCATAAAAACTTTCCATAGACTGCCTCCATCTTTCATGCTAACTGCATAAAAAGAGCTATCTGAAGGTTCAAAATACATGGAAGATGCCATCATTAATATATCTGTAGACTGCCTTTTCTTCCACACACAACGCGACTTTCCTGTTTTCAAATTAATAGCACATAATTCATAGTAAAAATGAGCATTAAACTCTTGCTTTCCCTGTCTATTTCCACGACCGCCAAAAAGATACAACTCATCTCCCACTATAGCAGCAGCAGATGAATAACGAGGAGAAATCGCAGGAGAATAAGTAACTCCTTCAATTTGCTTCGTACCAACTTTCAATCTGTACAGATCATTTCTATATTGATAAAAACCATATCCTCCAAAAAAATAGAATGAAGAATCACTTGAATTAAAGGTACGTGCATGATTATAATAACGAGGCTCGTCCAAATGCCTTTCACTCAGGCTCCAAGTTCTTTCATCAACAGATAAGAAAGAAACAAGTTTTTCATGTAAAGAGTAAGAAAACAATTGATTTGTTAAAGTGTCATATACCAAATGGTCCGTATATTCCATCACCGGATATCCCTTCTCTACAGTGATTTTATCCATATTACCCGAAATCCCATTTAATATATCTACTTTATCTTGTCGAACTAAATAAAACAAAGCATCACGAGCATTAAAAGCGACGTCCAAACGTCCTGAAGTCTTCTCTGCATATATTTTCCGCCATTCAATATGGTCATCAATCAACCATGAGGGATAGGAAGCCATCGCCCTGGCTCCTTTAACTTCGTCAAGACAGACTTCACCATTATGCTTCCACAATTTCCAATGTCTGATTAAATCCCCATCACAAGTAATTTTTATATCCCTAATATTCATAGGAGCCACATCTGACGAGAAATAAGGAGATTTTCCAAACAAAACTGTGATATCCTCAGTACCCTGCAAAGGTACTATCATCGTAGTATCTTTATCATCATATTTCAAATCGATTTGATTATTCTTTATATTAAGATGCAAAGAAACCGGAATCCATTTATTTTTTTTTATATTAGTATCAATAGAGAACATTCCTTCATTAAAAACTAAAGCCGGGAAGTTCCGATTATTGTCACCTGCCGCAAAAACAAAATGAAGGAATTGGTTTTCATTCGTACATAAATGAAGAATAGCTCCAAAATCAGGCTCATTACGAACCCACATTTGAAAATCTATAGTAAACTCATTCTTCACACGAAAAGGAGAATTTTCATCAAGAGCCAAAGAAGTGCGTTCATTGCCCGGTGCAGAATGAGACTTAAAATAGAGGCCATAATCTGTAGAGGCCAGCACTTTCAAATCTCCCAAAGCAAAGAAACATAATATCCAAATCAACAAATTATTTCTCATAGCATATTGTTAAAAAACACTTTGCAAAGGTAACAAAAAAATCCCCGCGACAAATAAAGGACATAAGATTTTAAAAACAAGATCCTATTAAACTGATATTATGTGCAAATTAATAACAATTTAACCTGGAAGGTAAGTTCCCCTATCTATTTTTGTCACAAAGAACTAAACATTATCTTATTTATTAAAATGAACATAGTATTATGAAAAAAAGATGTTTAAATTACACAGTGGTTAAGTCCTTAATAACCTTTCTTCTATTAGTACATTTTCTATCAGCCTCTACATTTGTAAAAGCTAAAGTACAATTACCCTCCATACTTAGCAGTAATATGGTATTGCAACAACATACAAATGTAAAACTTTGGGGTAAAGCTCAAAAGAATTCTCCCATCACTATAAAAACATCATGGGATAACAAAACGTATAAAACAACAGCAGACAAACAAGGAAAATGGTTGTTGAATATCTCTACACCAGTAGCTGGAGGTCCTTATGAAATTACTTTCAACGACGGAGAGCTCTTAACTTTAAAAAATATATTAATAGGTGAAGTCTGGTTTTGTTCCGGACAATCGAATATGGAAATGCCAATGAGCGGCTTTGACCGCCAACCGACTCAAGGTACAAACGACGTCATTGCCAAAGCAAAAGCCTCTACTCCAATCCGTATCTACAATACAGATTCTAAGGATGGAAAATGGATACGTCAATTTAGCAAAACACCAGAAGAGGATTGTAAAGGTGAATGGTTAGAAAACACTCCTGTCAACGTTTCCCATACAAGTGCAACTGCTTACTTTTTTGCCCGATATCTACAAGAAGTCTTAGAAGTACCGGTCGGTATCATTATATCTTCACTCGGTGGCTCAAAAGTAGAAGCATGGATGAGCCGGGAAGCTATTACACCATTTAAAAGTATCGATTTATCCATACTCAATAATAATGAACCAATAAAAAACATTACAGCTACTCCATGTGTACTTTACAATAGCAAAATAGCACCATTCACTAATTTTACTATTAAAGGCTTTCTTTGGTATCAAGGCGAAAGTAATCGCGACAATGTTGATTTATATAAAGATCTGATGCCCGTCTTTGTCAAAGACATACGTAACAAATGGAATATAGGGGAATTTCCTTTTTACTTTGTAGAGATTGCTCCTTTCAATTATGAAGGAGCAAATGGTACCTCAGCCGCCCGTATGCGCGAAGTCCAACAACAAAATATGAAAGACATTCCTAATAGCGGGATGGTCACTACTTTGGATATAGGGCATCCCGTCTTTATCCACCCGACAAATAAAGAAACTGTTGGTAGCCGTCTGGCTCTTTGGGCCCTTGCCCAAACCTATGGGCAAAAAGGATTCGGCTATGCCACTCCCATTTACAAATCTATGGAAATATCAGGAAATAAAATATACATTAATATAGATAATGCACAACGTGGACTTTGTCCGATGTGGACCCCGCTCGAAGGATTTGAGATTGCCGGTGAAGATAAAATTTTCTACCCGGCTCATGCCGAAATAGAAACCAAAACAACCCGCCTTGCCGTATCATGCGATAAAGTGCAGCATCCGATAGCAGTTCGATACGCTTACAAAAATTATGCAAAAGCAAGTGTATTCAGTACCTATGGTATTCCTGTAGCTCCATTTAGAACAGATAATTGGTAAACACAGATAAAATAAACATGAAAAAACGAATAAAACTCTTATCAATATACTTACTGTGTACAAAGGTACACAGTAAGTGTCAGCCTCCAATACGGAATTTCTAACTAAGAACACATATCCAGATATGGCACAAGCCCAACAATATCTCGATTATATGTATGAAGAGGTATCCGTAAGCCTCTATGGAACAAATAGCAGTAGTGACAGTGAATTCATCGAAAAACAAATGAATCATTACGAAAACATAACAATCCAGTGTCATTCAATATTGCATACACTGGATTACGTTACCACTCATCGAAAAATCTTTGAAACATTGAAAATAGCTATGATATGAAGGATATTTTCCTCCAAGAGTTGTGATTTACTCCCATTTTAGTATCTTTGAAACATTGGAAACAACAGATGGAAGATTTGTTCGAGGTGAAGTACAGTTGTGATTTGCTCTCATTTTAGTATCTTTGGAACATT
>ULUT01001824.1_pt1 | contig 52682 bp, 29 predicted proteins | sample 1958691 | NCBI WGS metagenome assembly ULUT01 (sample SAMEA4835766, study PRJEB28245) | human gut metagenome | biome: gut microbiome; material: fecal sample | place: Denmark | collected 2008 | reverse complement strand
ACATTAAAAGACCGCTCCACAAGCTCGCGGTCGGCGGTTTTGTCACGTCTTCGAAATTGCACATTCCGTTTATAAGCACGCTACGAATAAGCTTTCATTTCGGGCGCAACCGAAAAACTTTGTCATTGCGAGCTTGCGTAGCAATCTCGTGGAAACGAAATGACAAACCTTTTCTGCGCCCGTGCCGAAATTATTAATTATTCATTATTAATTATTAATTCAAAGAGCCGTGCTAACGGCAACCCTAATGTACAAATAGTGCATGAGTTGACGGGAGCACGGCTCTGACGCAGTTATTCGCTATTAAGCTCACTACATATACCAAACTGCGCTAAATAGATGAATGACGCGAAAGCACCCCGAGAATGACAACCCTAGCGTACAAGACGTACGTGGGTTGGCAGGCTCGGAGTGCTGACAAAGTCAGTCGCTATTTAGCGCAGTTTGGTGAAGTAGAGCTTGGCAGCATAGGGCTTCAACTCCACCCCAAACGGCTCGTCGTAAACGGACAATAGTTCGGTGCCGTCGGAAGGAATGTATTTCGCGATCTTGCGCGCAGATACCGGCTTTTTGCTGACGTTGGCGATGACGGTGAGCTTGGATGCGCCGTCTTCAGCAATCTTGTCGTAGACGAAAAGTTGTTTGTCGTGAAGTCGTTTTATCTCAAATTTGCCGTAAACCGCACTGTCTTTGTATTCCTGACGGAGTGCGAGAATGCGCTTGTAGAAATACCAGATGGAATTTTCGTCCTGCATTGCCGCCTCGACGTTGACGGTGGTGTAGTTGGGATTGACGGTGTACCACGGCTCATGCGTGGAGAATCCGGCGTATTTGCCGCTCGTCCACTGAACAGGCGTACGCGCACAATCTCTTGCGGCGGTGTGCGCCACTTTGAGAATATGTTTATCGGAAAAACCGAACTTGCGCATGAGATCACGCACGCAGAACGTGGATACGTCTTTGAATTGTGCCCACGGATCGCTGCCTTTGGGGTATTTGTCAAAATAGAGCGACGTCATGCCTATTTCCTGTCCCTGATAAATGAAATGCGTACCCGAAAGGAAGGAATAGATCATCGCAAGAGCCTTGCCGCTTTCAACGCGATAGTCTTCACTGCCGTAGCGAGAGATGATGCGCGCGTGGTCGTGGTTTTCGAGATAGTTTGCATTCCACGCTCTGTGGTAGAGTTTTGTTTGCCACTCGTTGAACGTCTTTTTGAGTTTTACGAGATTGAAAGGCGTATGCACCCATTCGATGATAATGCAATCCGCACCCATGTGTTGGAAAGAGATCATCATGTCAAGCTCTTTTTTGTTTTCGTTGACGTAGGTGAGCGCGGTCTTGACGTTCATAAGCGGCGCTTCGCCGACCTGGAACGCATCGTAATCTTCGATGACTTTTCGATATTCTTGCAAATATTCGTGGATATGCGGCCCGTTGTTGTAGTGCTCCATACCCCTTGAAGCAGGCATGAGCCAGTTGCCGTTGGGAAGACCTTCGCGCTTGCTTATCTGAGTGATGACGTCTTCTCTGAATCCGTCAACACCCATATCCAACCAAAACCGCATGACGTCTTTGACGGCTTCTCTCACCTTGGGATTGTCGTGATTTAGGTCGGGTTGCTCTTTGGCGTACAAGTGGAGATAGAACTCGCCACGTTGCTCGTTGAACTCCCACGCGCTACCCGGGAAAGTGGACATCCAGTTGTTGGGCACTTTCTTTCCGTCCTTGCCGCGACCTTTGCGCCAAATGTAGAAATCGGTGTACGGCTCTATGCGCGCGCAACTTTTCTTGAACCACTCGTGTTGGTCGGACGTATGATTGATAACCAAGTCCATTATGACTCTCATGCCGAGTGTATGCGCTTTTTCAAGCACCTGTTTGAAGTCGTCGAGCGTGCCGTATTCCGGATTGATATTCTTATAGTCGGCAATGTCGTAACCGTAATCGGCTTGGGGAGAAACGTAAAGCGGCGAGAACCAAATCGCGTCCGAACCGAGACTTTTGATATACTCGAGTTTTGACAAAACGCCTTTGAGATCACCTATGCCGTCACCCGTACCGTCGCAAAAAGAGCGCGGCCAGATTTGATACACGGACATTTCCTTAAACCATTTTCTTTCTTCCATAATTTTCTCCGTTTAACAAAAACGGGGTTTTATGCCCCGTTTTTGCTCATATAAAATTTAGTTTTGGTTGTCTTCGTCGGATTGCGCGTCACTGTCGTTTGCCGCGTCTTCAACGTTTTGAGAGTTGTCTTCGCTCGCGTTTTGGGCATTGTCGACTTCTGCGTCTTCACGCACAATCGGGTTGCCGTCTTCGTCAAGTTCGACTTCTTCTTGCTCGTCTTCATGCGGAGTGAGCGCGATTGCCATGACCTTGAACTTGTCGTCTTTGAGCTTCATGATGCGCACGCCTTGCGTGGATCTGCCTATCTTGCTGATCTCGTCGGCTTGCACCCTTATGATGACGCCGCTGTCGGTTATCATCATGACGTCCGTGTCTGCCGGGATGACCTTCAAGCACACGAGCGTACCCGTCTTGTCGTTGAACGTGCCCGCTTTGACGCCCTTGCCCGCTCTGTTCTGAATCGGGTATTCGTCAAGGCTTGAACGCTTGCCGTAGCCGTTGGACGTGACGGTGAGAATTTCGTCTCCCTGATGCACGACGTCGAATGCAACGAGCGTCTGACCTTCGGCAAGATTCATTGCTTTGACACCCATTGCCGTTCTGCCGACGGGGCGCACGTCTTTCTCGTTGAAGTGAATGGAAAGTCCTGCGCTGGACGCAACCAAAAGCTCGTCGTTGCCGGTGGTGATGACTGCGTCGATAAGTTCGTCGTCTTCGTTGAATTTGATTGCAATCTTGCCGTTGCGCTTGATCGAATCGTATTCTTCAAGCGGAGTCTTCTTGATGAGACCTTGCTTGGTTGCGAGCATAAGGAACTTGCCTTCTTTCTCTTCGGGCATTTGCAGGAACGCCTGAATCTTTTCGCCTTGTTCGAGTTGGAGCAGGTTGACCGCTGCTCTGCCGCGCGCATTGCGTGTGGCTTCGGGGATTTCGTAGGCTTTCAATGTGAACACTTTGCCCTTGTTGGTGAAGAACATAAGACGTTCGTGCGTGTTGGACGTGAAAATCTTCTCCACGAAGTCTTCGTCCTTTGCCTTGTGAGCCGTTATTCCCATTCCGCCGCGGTGTTGAGCCTTGTACTCGGCAACGGGCATACGTTTGATATAACCGCCGTGAGTCATCGAAATGACGACGTCTTCTTTTTCGATAAGGTCTTCAATGTCGATGTCACCGTAATCGTAGGTGAGTTCGGAAAGTCTCGGCGTGGTGTATTGCGCCTTGATGTCGCTCATCTCTTTGACGATGATGTTTTTCACTTCTTCGTCGCTGGACAGAACCATAGTGAAATATGCGATTTGTTTGTCGAGATCTTCGAGTTCCGCATTGATCTTTTCGACTTCGAGACCGGTCAAACGTTGCAATCTCATATCGAGAATTGCCGCCGCCTGCTTATCGCTAAGACCGTAGCCTTCCATAAGTTTTACGATTGCATCCTGTCTGTCGCGGGATTTCTTGAGCAGTTCCACGATAGCGTCGATATTTTCAAGCGCGATATGCAAGCCGAGCAAGATATGCTGTCTTTCTTGCGCTTTTTCAAGGTCGAAACGCGTTCTGCGCACGATAACGTCTTTCTGGTGCGCAACGTAGCATTCCAAAATCTCTTTGAGATTGAGAACGCGGGGTACGCCGTCCACGAGAGCAAGCATAATCATGCTGAAAGACGTTTGCATTTGCGTCTGCTTGTAGAGTTGATTGAGTAAGACTTGTGCGTTGACGTCCTTTTTAAGTTCGATAACGATACGCATGCCGTGACGGTCGGTCTCTTCACGAAGGTCGCTAATGCCTTCGAGACGTTTGTCTTTGACCTGGTCTGCGATGTTTTCGATGAGTTTTGCCTTGTTGACCTGATACGGAATCTCCGTGACGATAATTCTACTCTTACCGTTGGGCATCTCTTCGATTTCCGCCTTAGCACGCAAAATACAGCCGCCGCGTCCGGTGCGATAGGCTTGCTTGATCATGTGTCTGCCAAGCACGAGCGCGCCCGTCGGGAAGTCGGGAGCGGGAATGTATTCCATAAGATCGTCAACCGTTGCGTCGGGGTTGTGCAAGAGCGCAATCGTTGCGTCTATGACTTCACCGAGATTGTGCGGCGGAATGGACGTTGCCATACCGACTGCGATACCGTCCGAGCCGTTGACGAGAAGGTTGGGGAATCTCGAAGGCAAAACGACGGGTTGTTCTCTCGTGTCGTCGAAGTTGGGATAGAAATCAACGGTCTTTTTGTCGATGTCTCTTATCATTTCAAGCGCGATTTTGGAAAGACGCGCTTCGGTGTAACGATATGCTGCCGCCGGGTCTCCGTCGATAGAGCCGAAGTTGCCGTGTCCGTCGATGAGCGGGCAACGAATGGAGAAGTCCTGTGCGAGTCTGACCATTGCGTCGTAGACCGAACTGTCGCCGTGCGGATGGTATTTGCCGAGCACTTCACCGACGACCATAGCGCACTTACGATAGGGTTTGTCGGGAGTGAGACCAAGCTCGCTCATAGCGTAAAGAATACGTCTGTGAACGGGTTTGAGACCGTCTCTTACGTCAGGTATGGCACGTGACACGTTGACCGCCATAGCGTACGCTATAAAGGACTTTTTAAGTTCGCCGTTTATCTCTACGTCTTTGACCGTCGAATTTGCTATATGTTGTATATATTCGTTGTTTACGTCGTCTCTTATGTTCGCCATAATTCACTCCTTATACGTCGAGATCCGTGACGAGTTTCGCGTTCTGTTCGATAAACTCGCGACGGAGTTCGGGTTGTTCGCCCATGAGAATGGAGAAGAGTCTGTCCGCTTCGATTGCGTCTTCCATGGTGACTTTCAACAGCGTACGTTTTTGCGGATCCATGGTGGTTTCCCAAAGTTGTTCGGGGTTCATTTCACCGAGACCTTTGTAGCGTTGAAGTTCGCCGCTCTTTCTGCCGAATTCTTCGTAGTAAGCGTTGAGACTTTCGTCATCGTAGAAATATTGTTCCTGTTTGCCCTTTGAGATCTTGTAAAGGGGCGGAAGCGCGATAAACACGTGACCGTTCTCGATGAGCGGACGCATGAAACGGAACAGGAACGTGAGCATGAGAATACGAATGTGGCTGCCGTCCACATCGGCATCGGTCATACAGATGATGCGGTGGTAGCGAAGTTTGGACTCGTCATACTCGGCGTTGATTCCGCATCCGAATGCGGTTATCATCGCTTTGATTTCCTCGTTTTCGAGCACTCTGTGAAGAGTCGCTTTTTCAACGTTCAAAATCTTGCCGCGAAGGGGAAGTATCGCCTGGAAACGCCTGTCTCTTCCTTGCTTTGCACTGCCGCCTGCAGAGTCGCCTTCGACGAGATATATTTCGCAGTTTCTCGGGTCTTTGTCGGTGCAGTCCGCAAGTTTGCCGGGAAGAGTCGTGCTTTCGAGTGCGCTCTTTCTTCTTGCGCTTTCTCTTGCCATACGCGCAGCTTCTCTCGCTCTTTGCGCCGTGATGGTTTTTAACACGAGTTCTTTCGCTTCGCGCGGATGTTCTTCAAGATAAGTTCCAAAACCTTCCGTTACACCCTTTGCGACCGCCTGGCGCATACTGCTGTTGCCGAGTTTCGTCTTGGTTTGACCTTCGAACTGCGGCTCTGCGAGTTTGACGGAAATAACCGCCGTGAGACCTTCTCTGACGTCTTCACCGCTGAGTTTCTCCGAACCTTTGAGAATACCCGCCTTCGTGCCGTAATCGTTGATTATCTTCGTTAGGGACGCTTTGAAACCGTCAAGGTGCGTACCGCCTTCTTCGGTGTTGATGTTGTTTGCAAAAGCAAGTATCGTGTCCGAATAACTGTCGTTGTACTGCATTGCGACTTCGATTTCGCTGTCAACGTATTTTTCGTCAAAATAAATGACTTCGGGGAAAATCGTCTCTTTGGTCTTATTCATCTCTTCGACGAAAGACACGATGCCTCCTTCATAGCAGAAAACTTCTCTGCGTTCGGGCTCGACTCTCTGGTCTGCAAGTTCGATGATAAGTCCTTTATTGAGATACGCAAGTTCGCGAAGACGAGTCTTCATCGTCTCGTAGTTGAAATCGAGCGTTTCAAAGATTTCCGCATCGGGATAGAACGTAATCGTCGTGCCGGTGTCCGTTGCGTCGCCGACGACGGCAAGCGGCCTTTCGGCAATACCGCGGTTGAAACGGATACGATAAAGTTTGCCGTTTTGTCTGACTTCGGCAACCAACCATTCGCTGAGCGCGTTGACGCAGGATACACCCACGCCGTGCAAACCGCCCGAGATTTTGTAGCCGCCGCTGCCGAATTTTCCGCCCGCGTGAAGTTTGGTCAAAACGACTTCGACAGCCGATTTCCCTTCTTTTTCGATAATGCCCGTGGGGATGCCGCGGCCGTTGTCCGTAACGCGAATCGCACCGTCTTTGAGTATTTCGACGACGATATGCGTGCAATAGCCCGCAAGTGCTTCGTCGATGGAGTTGTCCACGACTTCGGTCACAAGGTGATGAAGTCCGCGAACGTCCGTCGAGCCTATGTACATACCCGGACGCTTTCTGACGGGATCGAGTCCTTCGAGAACTTGAATATCGCCCGCATCGTAACTGTGTTTGACTTCTTCTGACATCTTTTCTCCTATTAAAATATATTTTAGTAGTTAATATATTATTATTTCAATAATAATAAGTAAATCAATCATATCAAGTTATAAACAAAATATCAAGGGTTTTCGGAAAACTTCTCGCAAAACCGCACAGAAAGTATCAAAAATCAATATCTTTTCCGATAACGACATATGAGCCGATTTTCGACTTTTCTCGTCGTTTTTGAGCATTTGGCGGCGTTATATCGCTTGCCATATCGCCTTTTATACGCTACTATATCCATATGCTAAAGAATTTTTCTCTCAAAACACCCGAAAACACGGAAGAATTGAAAGAGTTGTATAAAAAAAACCAACTCGTCTATTACACGCCGCTCGAAGAGTTTATCAACTCGTCATCTCATGCGCTCGGTGCGGTTTTCGCATTGATTTTTATGATTTTCATGATGATTGCGGCAACGACGCCGGCACAATACGTAACCGCATTTTTATCATGTTTCCTTATCGCAATAGAATTTGCCGTGTCGGCAACCTATCACGGCGTGTCGGATATGAAGAAAAAACTCGTTTGGCGCAAAATAGATTTCCCAACCGTCAATCTAAACGTCATTGCGTGCGCAACGGCAACTTGCCTTTTGTACGGACAGGTGTACGGATACGCCGCACTCGGTGTTTCCTTCGTCATCGCGGCCGCAATTTTCGCATTGTGTTTATGGCGTTTCGATATATTCAGAAAAGTGTCCGTGGCATCGACGTTCGTCATCGGAGGACTTATGTTCGCCGCGTTCTTCACAGCATATTTTTCGCCCGTCGGTATATCGAAACCGACGTGCTTCGTATATCTCGCAGGACTTGCGTCCTGTCTTCTCGGTGCAGCGGTATTCGGCGTGCACAAAAGATACGTGCATTGCATATTCCACTTTTTCGTGCTTGCAGGTCCGGTGTTGTTTTTGATTGCAACGTATCTTCAAATTCTCGGCAAATAAAAAACCTTTGGCAATCAAACAATCTCGCACACCAACAAAAATACACAGCGGAAAAATAGACAACGACACACATCGGTAAAAGCATTGCGACCACATCCATTCACAATCATAACCAACATTCAAAAACATATCAACAATCGCCCTTCTCAACACAAATAAAATTACAATAGTTAATTTGTATACCGTTTTACAGCGTTTTTTTCTACAATTTGGTTCGCAACGCACGATCTAAACTTTCACAAATGTTGATAAGTGGACACTTTGTTTGACGTGAAACACCACTAAACAGTCGCTTTTCAAAGATAAAAGCACAAAATATAGCCACCAAAGTTTCCAAATACGCGTATACAAAAAAACACAATAGGCGTTATTTCTCTTTTTCATGCGATTTGCACAAAAAAACTGCGCTTTCGCTCATGTCGCTCACATAAAATAACTTCGATTACGCTCATTGCAGCCACAGAAACCAACTGCGATTACACTCACACCATTTACACACAAAGCAAAAACTACGCTTACACTCATGTCAGACACTCAACATACAAGCCCATTTTCCCCGCCAACAATCGTATTGAAACCATATAAAATAAAGCGTTTTTACGGCAAAATCGCAAGATTTTCTATCGTTTTTATACACAAACAACAACCAAACAAACCCAGAGCAATGCCATATATCGTCAGAAACCACTCTAATATCACACGGGAAAACACACATCAAAAGCATATTCAAATCCCCAAATTGCATAGAAAAACATAACGTTTTCGAGCGATCCGCTCAAAATCATAGAAAAACCGTGAAACACAGCAAATTTTTCTATAAAAATTGAGAAACATTTTTAGGTGAAAAATTCAGGTTAAAGGACGAAAATTTTTCTATAAAATTTTACTCGGAGAAAGGTCGAAAATTATTTTTAAACAGTCAAAATCACCGAAAAACACCACTATTTAGTAGGGTTTTAGCGTGTTTTTGTTCCACGTGAAACGGGCGGGCAAAATCAAATTGTTCCACGTGAAACATAGGCTATTTTTGTGCTTTTCAACGCTTTACACCATGCTTTTACCCCGTTTTTATCTCTTTTATATCTATATAATCGTATTGAGATATATCGCCTTTTCGCGATACATTTTCGTTGTTTTTATGGTTTTTTTGCATTAAATCTCATCTTGTTTTAGGTGTTCTTCCATGCATTTTCATTGCTTCGTTTGAGTGTGTCTCGCCTTGCTTGGCTCGAAATCAGGCTCGTTCTATCGGTTTTTTGCCACCCTACCACCGAGTCTTTCACTCTCAAATCGGTGTTTTTGTTTGGGCTTGGCGCATTTCAATATGGCAACAAAGGAGATATGCTGGTTGGTTGGTTGGTTGGTTGGTTCGATTACGTTCTTTTAGACTCTTTAGCCTCGGACAAATTGCGGCTTGCCGATCGCTCATTATCATGCCTGTTTTTGACAAAATATTATCATCAGGCGGTTTTTCGAGTGGTTTACACACGTTTGAAACATTGTCAAAACATGCGTTTTTCGGCGAATTTTGAAAAATTTATTTTTTGCTGTTTTCACCACTGTTTAGTAGCATTGTAGCCACTTTTTCTACAACGTTACACGTGAAACAATTTTAGAAAATCTTGTCTTTTCCGCTCGAACCGCATCACATTGAAAAGAAAGTGCAAGCGTATTTCTGTTTTAAGTTGCTCGCCTTTGGATTTCGCCGTAAAAATATCGTCAAAGCTTTGCCATGGCGTTGCGCACGAACAACTTGCTATGTGCTTGTCCGATTGATACATCATGCTTATTCCAATGGTGTTGCGGACATAATCGATATGTGCGAAACTCACAGTATTAAACGAGGGAGTCATAAAACAATTCTTTTGGGAAAAGCACCATATAAAAAAATAAGCAACGCTTGACGACTTGCAAAATACAGTTGCGACAAATAAGCGCAGTTGACAACACCGGAAATAATCTTGTGGTTAAACGCAACTTTTGAGTATATCCATTACTCTGAGAATACCGATGTATAAAATTATAAAATCAAACGGTATGAATTTTGAGCATCAGTTTTTGAAAATACCGTTGCGACAACAAGCGTTATACTCGATGACTTAGGAAAAATGCAATGTGTTGTGGCAACATAATGGCACATGCTATGATTTTGAATAATTCTGTTGAGTTGAACCGCAAGTCGAGCGGTGACGAAACAGGCAGTATTACGGCAGGGGCGCAACGCTCGAGTGTTGTCGGTGTGGCGTGAAACCGACGTGGAAATGATGTTGCGTAAAATGAGATTTTGTATATGAGTGGTATCGAGTGATCGGATTGATAATAGATTGCAATATATTGATATGTGTGCGGCATTGATATGTAGTGTTTGCATAAAAGCGGTGTTTGTATAAAATGGTAGCACAGTGTTGAGCGCGGTGTCGAAGTTGAAATCCGATTGATAGTGGATTGCGGCGCGACAAACAAAAATACGTGTTGCAAAGGCTCGCGTTTTTCTATCGTAAAAAAATCAAAAAAGCCGATACGATCATCATCTCCGTTTGATAGAGTTTTCTACAAAAACAAAACCGATAGCAATGCCACACAAAATTGATATTGCTGTCCAAAGCCGGGCTTGCTATCCGTAGTTTCAAATTCGTCCGATAATGGCGCGCAAGTATAAACAAAGACCTGCATATCAAAAACACACACGATCTTTCAAAAAGATATGCTACCGAAAATATACTTCACAAAACAAGATAAACCATACGAGAAGATCGAGCAGCGCAAAAATATAAAGCAAACCAAAAGATAAGACTTGAAAAACGACAGGGAACACAAAAAGGTGCGTATGTAAAGCGCACGCAATATCAAAATGCATGCGCAGTATCTACAATGCTCGGCTTTTTCCCCGCGGCATTTGCAAGGCGCGGCGGTTGCAGCAACGTTCGGAATATCCGTGCGGTGTTTGATACATTATCACTGTTTGCAACGTCTCAAAAATCAAGGAATACATTGCCTTTTCAAATTTAATTTTCTATACGTTACACGTGAAACAATTATAGAAAAATCAAAATATAAAGCGATAGTATTTCGGCAAGTGTTGTTGTTTTATATCATTTGGCTTTCAGTGGATAATGAATAGCTGTGGGTGAATAATGATTTGCGCTATGTGGATAATGACGTTATTTCATTAAATAGTGATTGACTTGCGGTAGCGGCTGACTTGCTGGTGCTATCGGCTTTTGGCAATAAACAACATTCGTGAGTAATCGGCTTTCGGCAATAAATAGCTTTCGTGAGCAATTGGTTTTTGTGAGCGAGCGGCTTTTGTGTTAGTTTGGGATAATTGCATTTTTCCATAACACAAGCGATATAACTCTTGGAATAAGTGTTTTTCTAGCAGTATAATATGGTTTACTTGTTAATCATATTAAACCACAGATGTTTGCGTTCGGTAAAAGTATAATTTTAGCTTGAACGTATAATTATAGTTTGATTTTTTGCTTATAGCGCACCGCTGCTTTTTTTTGCAGCACGTCAATGCCTTTGACATAATCTTCGGGACAGTGGCGTTGCTATGGTTTGCTAAAAACCTATTCTTTGTTTTGAGGCAACCCATTTTCCTTGCTTTGCCGTGATACTATTTTTTCTATATTCACAATATAGCGATGCTTTTTGTTTGCTTATTGTTTTATCGTTGTAAATATCGTTTTATTTGACGGTTTGAAGTGGTTTGCGGTTGTTGGTGCGTTAAGTCTTTATTTTACTCTCAAATGCGCTTAAATCGCATCTCAGGCGGTCAAACGGAAAGCGTAAATGGTTGTGAGCGGTTTTGCAAACAATCTCATCGGCTCAAAAATTGCAAGCGCAACGATTCAAATCGGCGTGCCGAGCAATAGCGAAAAAAAGAACACCGCCGTTACGGCGGTGATATGGTTTTTGAAGAGTATTTATATTTGTTGTCAATCGACACCTTCTACAAATATTGCGATGTTGATTGTTAATTGCCAATTGTTGCAGACGTAGATATTTTTTGTTTTATCTTTCCTACTACAAACATAGCCCGATAGTGTTTTTTTGGTGTGTGGTTGCGGTTGCAACCAATCAGACGAAAAGGTGCAACCGATCAAAAAGTCAACTATTGTCATCAAGTTGACAGTGTACAAACAACCAAATTGTCATCTCTCCGACATACAATCAATGTGCGGTGATTAAACGGTCAGGGTGTTGAGCACGTCAAGATATGCGGCAAGTTCTTTCTTTGCGCCTTTAAGGTCGTGAGAGCGATAGTTTCCGCATTCGATTTTTTTGTTGCCGGGTATCGTATCGAGTTCGAGACATTTCGCAACGCATACTTTGACGATTTCGAGCGCGGTTTGTTTGTCAGTGTCAAAAAGCAAAAGATAAAAGCCCGTGCGACATCCCATTGGGCCGAAATATACAACCTTGTCCTTATACTCACTGTTTCGCACGACGGTTGCAAAAAGGTGCTCTATGGTGTGCATGGCGGCGATGTGAAGATAATCGCCTTTATTTGGCTCTTTGAAGCGCAAATCGTAGGTGAAAACGTTTTTGTCTACACGGCTTAAATACAATCCCTTTTTAAGCACGTTGTGGTCTATTGTGAACGATGTGATTTTTTCCATATTGTTATTCTTGGTTTTGTATTAGGTATGCAAAACTTTCAAAATCAAACGCAAGACTTTTTGCTTTCGTTTGTTTCGATAAGTTTTTATTCTACGTTTATTCGTTCTCTTTCTTCACGCAAGCGACGCTGCCACGCTGCTTTCTTGCCGGCGGAAGTGAAGTCGCTCCGCTTGTAACCGCTTTAAGAATAGCAGGCAAAATCTTTTCGTATCCGGCAACGCCTTTCTCGACGATAGACAAGAAACTCTCGTTTGCGCCTTCTTCTGCTTTGTCGCTTACGACCTTGAGCGAGAAGAGCGGAACGTTGTTTCTCTCGCACGCAATGGCAAGACCGGCAAGTTCCATTTCGCAAATATCCGCGCCGAACTCGTTTCTCAATCTATCCTTTTCGTCTTTGCGAGCAACGAATTTGTCACCGCTTGCGCAGGTGACGACCTTCATGGGTTTTCCGACGTTTGCAAGCACGTTGTTCAAAACGGTTTCGTTGAGATAAAAATAGTTATCTCTCATTCCGCCGTACTGTCCGACGACTCTGTCGGTGTCGACTTCAGTGACGTCGAATTGATAGTGGCACACTCTGCCAACGGCAACTAGTTCGCATAAATCGAGATTGTGATTGACAGCCCCGACAAAACCGAAGTTGAGCACGACTTCCACGTCGAAAAGATCAACGAGAAGTTGCACCGCAAGCGCGGCTTTTATTTCGCCTACGCCAGACGTTGCGAGATATATGGTGTTTCCGTCTTGCTCTATCTGGCTTATAGCAACGCCCGATATAGTGTTTTGTGCAACGACGTTGCCATATTTTTTCAGTATCGGCAACGTTTCTTCCGCCATGGCGGTGATGATTGCAATTCTCATATTTCGCTCCGAAAAAATTGATTGTATATATTTTACCACATTTGAAAATCAAGTCAACACCCGCAAAAAACAATTTATATGCGTTTTGTAAAACTCAAAAAATAAAGTCTTGCCGTTTTGTTTTTATGATATTCGATATTTTTACAAAACAAGCATTTTACACATCGAAAATGACAACTTAAAACATCTATTATGCGTTTTAATATAAAATGCGATGATAAACTCAATTTTCGTTTTGCGCTTGATATATCGGAAGATAAATGATAAAATAATAAAAAAGGTGACGATATGGATTTTGATTTTCTGAAAGATTGTGTGGGCAAAGTAGGCGTTGAATTGACTCGTGAAAATTGCGAGTCTCTCGCGCGCTATTACGAAATGGTGGTGGAAAAGAACAAGGCTTTCAACCTTACCGCAATCACCGAAGAGAAAGACTTCGCAATCAAACATATCGCCGACTCTCTTGCAGGGATAAGCGAAATTCCCCAAAACGCCATGCTTCTCGATATAGGCGCGGGTGCGGGTTTTCCGTCTATGCCTATCGCAATCGTAAGACGCGACGTGTCAGTCACCGCACTCGACTCGACCGCAAAGAAAATGAATTTCATAAGCGAATGCGCAAGAGAATTGAAAATCGACAACATCAAAACTATTGCCGGCAGAGCGGAAGAGCAAAGAAATTTGTTTTCTCAATTCGACGTCGTAACCGCAAGAGCGGTCTCGGCTCTCAATATTCTTCTCGAACTTGCAATGCCGCTTCTGAAAGTCGGCGGAAGATTCGTTGCGTACAAGACGGACGAAAGTGAACTCGGCAGTGCAAAGAGCGCACTTGAAACGCTGGGGGCAAAACACGTCTCGACAAAGTCGCTTTCTCTGCCAAACGGCGACTCGCGTGCGATTATGGTCTTTAAAAAAATCATGCCTACCCCAAAGCAATATCCGAGACTTTACGGTGCAATCAAGAAAAAGCCGTTGTAAAAAATTGATTTTATATTCAACCAAAACGCTATCAATGCAATTTATGTGAAACTTTTTTGTGAAACGCAATTGAAAAAAATCAATAGTTGTGTTACACTTTATTTATGGCAAAAGTCGTCGCGTTCTCCAATCAAAAGGGCGGCGTGGGCAAAACGACCACATGCGTCAATCTTGCAGCCTATTTAGCCCTTGACGGATACAAAATTTTGCTCGTTGACTTCGATGCGCAAGCCAACGCGACGAGTTCGCTCGGAATATTCGACAAAAAAATACAAAATTCGGTATACGACGCAATGTGCGGATACGACGTATCGAAGTGTATTTTCAAAAGCGAGATAGACGGGCTTGACTTTATTCCGTCGTCACTCGACCTTTGTGCGCTCGACAAAGAACTTGTCGGAGTGCAAAGAAAAGAATACGTGCTCAAAGACGTGCTTGACAAAGTGAAATCGGATTACGATTTCGTCTTTATAGATTGCGCGCCGTCGATAAACATGCTTCTTGTCAACGCTTTATGCGCCGCAGACGGAGTGATAATTCCGCTTCAATGCGAGTATCTGGCACTCGAAGGCATGAATCAACTTCTCAATACGGTGCGACTTGCAAAAAGGCATCTCAACGATTCTCTCACCGTATACGGCGTGGTGCTTACGATGTACACGGGACGAAGCAAGTTGTCAAGAGACGTCGAAAGCGAAATAAAAAAACTGTTCGGAAAGGAAGTTTTCGAGACGAAAATTCCACGCAACGTACGGCTTGCGGAAGCCCCTAGCAACGGGAAACCCATTGCTTTATACGACGACAAATGCGCAGGTGCGATTGCATACAACGCACTTGCAAACGAGTTTATATCAAAATTTATTAAGGAGTGAAGTATGGCAAACACAAAAGGCGGCCTTGGTGCAAAAGGCTTGAATGCTCTTTTCAACGACAACGAAGAAAACGTCAGAGTTGACATTGACGGTGACGTACAAGCGCAGGAGATTGACATTTCTCTCATCGACCGCAACCCCAATCAGCCGAGAAAAACATTCGACGAAGACAGTTTGCGCGAAATGGCAACTTCCATTGCAACGTACGGCGTTTTGCAACCCCTTCTTCTCGTAAAAACTGAAGGCGGAAGATATCTCATTATCGCAGGCGAACGTCGTTTCAGAGCAAGCATGCTTGCAGGACTTAAAAAAGTGCCTGCAATCATCAGAGAATTCACTCCGCAACAAATACAAGAGATTTCGCTCATCGAAAACCTGCACAGAGAAGACCTAAACGCAATCGAAGCGGCGGAAGGTATGCGTGAACTTATGGACAATCACGGTCTCACTCAAGAAGAAGTCGCGGTGCGTATCGGCAAATCTCGTCCCTACGTCACCAACACTTTGAGACTTTTGCAACTCCCCGACGAAGTAACCGAACTCGTAAGAGAAGGAAAACTTTCACCGGGGCACGCAAGAACGCTCATCTCTATCGACGACAAAGACTATCTCGTCACGCTTGCAAAACAAGCCTGCGACAACAAGCTCTCCGTGCGCGACCTTGAAAACCGCGTGAGACTGTATTTCACAAGAAAGGCAATTCCGTCCGGACCGAGAACGGACAAGGCTTTGTCCTTGGAACTTAAAGAATTTGTCGGCGATATGAAACGCGTCTTCGCCACCAAAGTCAAACTTGTCGGCAACGACCAAAAGGGCCGTATCACTATAGACTATTTCAACAAGGACGATCTTGACAGAATATACGCGCTCGTTCAAATCTTGAAGTACAACGACAAGCTTTGATTCCACCCCTATTGTAAAACGCAAATTTTACTTATATTTGCAAAATCATACGTTTATAAACACAAAACACGCACATAAAGTGCGTGTTTTGTTATATTTACTTGTTTTTGCGTTTAGTTGCGTATTTACAAAACAATACGGCTTTTCGTATCGGTTTTGCGTCATTTCACAACACTGCCGCCGCTTATATGGAACAACGTTGCAGGATTTTTAAGGTCGTATTCGGTGCAGGTGAGTATAGTCTGAAAACCTTCCGTCATTTTCAAAAGCATCGATTGTCTGTCTTGGTCGAGTTCGGACAAAACGTCGTCAAGAAGTAAAACAGGTGGCTCGCCTATCTCGTTTTTGTAGATGACCACTTCGCCGAGTTTCATTGCAAGCGCAATCGTGCGCTGTTGTCCTTGGGACGCGTATTTGCGACTGTCGTTGCCGTTGATTTCTATTTTTATATCGTCCCTATGCGGTCCTACGGTTGAGAAGCCGAGTTCTTTGTCTTTCTGCCTTGCGCCGATTATGGATTTATACAATTCGCTTTCAAGGACTTTTGCGTCGCAATCGGTTTTAGAACCGCTTTCATATGACAACGCGAGAGTTTCTTGTTCTCCGCTCAGTGCGTAATGAAACTTTCTTGCTGCGTCGTTGAGAGTTGCGATATAGTCCATTCTTTTTTGAATGATTATCGCGCCTTCCTTTGCAAGACCTGCGTCCCACACGTCAAGCATATCGTCGATGTTGGGATTGAATTTATATTCTTTTAGAAGGTTGTTTTTTTGTTTGAGCGTTTTGTTGTAGCGTTGAAGAGCAAGGAAATAACTCTTTTGTTGTTGAGAAAGTCCTACGTCCAAAAATCTTCTGCGTTCGCCGGGGGATTCCTTGACGAGTTTCATCTCATCGGGGGAGAAAAACACAACGCCGAGAACGCCAAGAAGTTCGCCTGCACGATTGACGGGAATATTGTCCACCGCAACTTTTTTCTTGCCTTGTTCGTCTATCTGAAGATTTATCGTGTGACGGCGAAATTTGCTTTCAAGCACGATTTTCACCTGCGCTTTACTTTCGCCCATAAGAATCATTTCTTTGTCTTTCGTGGTGCGCGGAGAGTGAAATATCGAGCAAAGATACACACTTTCGAGCATATTCGTCTTTCCGCTGGCGTTTTTTCCGTACAACACGTTAAGCCCGTCTTTGAATTCGACGAGCGCGTGAGTGTAGTTTCTGAAGTTTTTAAGTTCCAACGAGACGATTTTCATACACTACAAGTATAGCGTAGAGCGCAAAATTTTTCAACATCTTGTGTTTAAGTTTTCTTTTTGGATTTTTGCTTGAAAAATCGACTTTTTTTGATATAATCAAAACTATGATAAACATCGAAGAATTTTGGGAAGACGCAAAAGACGAGTTGTCAAAATCCATCCAGGCTATAAGTTACGAAGTCTGGATAGAAAAACTCGAACCTGTATGTTTCGTGGATAATGCAATCGTGCTATCCACTATTTCGGCAAACGCAAAACGCACAATCGACACTCGCTATAAAGACACGATAAAAGAAGTCGTGTCCGCTCTCAATTCGTCAATAACCGACGTGATAATCACAACGCCTGAGAAAAAAGACGATTTTCTCAATAAGCAAACCGTGTTTATCGAAGATCAAGGCTTCGTCACCAATGAACCGCCCAAGGAAAACGGCAAGAAAAAAAGCCCGTTCCTTGAAAAGTATACTTTTGAAAACTTCGTCGAAGGCAAATCAAACGCCTATGCGCTCGCTGCCTGCAAGACTATTGCGGAACATCCGGGCGGAAGTTTCAATCCGCTGTTTATATACTCGGGTGTCGGACTCGGAAAAACACACCTTTTGCACGCGATAGGCAACTATCTTTTCAAAAACAAGAAGCAAATGAACGTGTTGTACGTCAGTGCGGAAACGCTCGTTACCGAACTTATCAACGTCATTCGCAACAAGTCAAACGACGAAAACAATCGTTTCAGAGAAAAATATCGCTCATGTGACGTGCTTATGGTGGACGACGTGCAATTCCTTATCGGCAAGGAAGCCACGCAGGAAGCGTTCTTCCACATATTCAATGACTTGTATCAGGACAACAAACAAATCATCTTGACGTCCGACCGTGCACCGAAAGACCTTACCACTCTTTCCGACAGACTTCGCACCCGTTTCGGTTGCGGTCTTACGGTGGATATTCAAGTTCCCGATATGGAAACGAGAGTTGCGATTCTCAAGACGAAAGCCGCGCAATCCAAGTTTATGCTTTCGGATGAAGTTGCCGAATTTATTGCTGAAAAATCGCCGTCAAACATACGAGAAATGGAAGGCTTGCTCAACAAGATAATCTTCTTCAGTTCTCTTACGAACAACGTTATAACGACAAAAGAACTTGCCTATGAAGCACTCTCAGAGTTTATCGAAGACAAGGGCGAAACAATAGACGCAAGCGACATTATAGACGCGGTTTGCAAGTATTTCAAAATCTCGACCGCAGACATAATCTCGAAGAAGAAAACAAAGAGCATCGTCGAGCCGAGAATGATTGCAATATATCTTATCACAGAGCTTTTGCCGACGCCGCTCGTGCAAATAGGCGAGATGTTCGGCGGCCGCGACCACACGACGATTATCCACGCAAGAGACAAGATAAGCGACGAAATCAAGACCAATCCGCGCATCAAAATCACAGTCGCGGATATAAGAAACATGATACTCAACAGATAAAAAAAAGCACGCGAGGCGTGCTTTTTTTTTAATTAATAATGAACAATTGTGGCACGGGAACACATTTCGCTTGACACCAATAAAGTTTTTGTTTTGTTCACGGCTCTACAAGGGGTGAGCGTTTGAAACCCTAAATTGAACACCCCATCTTTCCGGTCCGTGCCGGTATTTCTTCCACCACTCGTATAGAGTGCTTTCTCTACAAAAGTATCCGTCGCTCGCGGGGAAGACAGGCGGCACTCGCATAGACAAGTATCGTCCCCTTGTTATGCCACTTCGCCTGCGTGGCGGCTTGCGCAACACAGTGCCACGCATTCTCGTACAACCGTCTTGCTCGGCGCTTATTTTCTCGCCGCCGTTGCGGCTCGTGTTCCGTCTTTGAAGTTGCACAGTCCGTTTATAAGTACGCCCGCACAAGCTTTCGGATCAATTATTCATTATTAATTATTAATTATAAAAGCCGCGATATTTAGATGAAGAACAAGAAAGCACCCCGAGAATGACAATCCTAATGTATAAGTAATACATGATTTAACGGGAGTGTGACTCTATAAGGAACGCAGTGACGGAATAGCGATTGTTACGCTTTGCGTCAATCGCGTCCGAAGTTGTTTGCTCAATAATACGATTGTAAAAACTGCGCTATTTAGATGAAGAGCGCGAAAAAGCCCCTTGAACAGCAACCCTAATGTGCTATGCGCACATGAGTTGTTGGACAAGGGGCTTTGACAATGCTATTCGCTAAATAGCGCAGTTTTTAGCCGATGACGCGCAAGGGAAGGATGAGATACAACCACCTATCCGACTCGCCCTTGATGATTCCGGGGGCAGTGGAAGTGGTGAAGTTGAGAGTCACGAACGGCTCGTCGATTGCGTGCATACAATCAATGATGTATTTTGAATTGAAGCCTATCGTGAGATCTTTGCCTTTGAGTCCGATTGTGACTTTTTCGTTGATTTCACCGTCTTCGGAGTGAGCGTTGAGTGCGAGCGTATCTTCTTTGATTTCCATCTTGACGTAGGATTTTTTCTCTGCGCGATTGATGAGAGAGACACGATCGATTGCGTTTTCAAAGAGTTTCTTGTCCACGGTGACGGAAGTGGTGAACACGCTAGGGATAATCTTTTCGTAGTTGATATAATCTTCGCCGATAAGACGAGTGACGATTTTTGTATGGAAAAGATCAACCATTATATAGTTTTTTTCAACAAAAACGGTGATAGTCTCTTCGCCTTCGTCGATGAGACGAGCAAGTTCATTCATACTCTTTGACGGAACGACGATTTTGTCTATGACGCCATTGTTGTTGATTTGCGCTTTTGCAAGAGCAAGACGGTATCCGTCGGAAGCAACCGCTTCAACTTCATCGTCTTTGACGTTAAGGCAAACGCCGCGAAGAGACGGTCTTGCTTCGTCAACGGCAACATTGAAGATGACCTTTGAAATTATGTCTTTAAGTTCTTTCTTCAGAATGATGAAAGAATTTTGTGTGTCTACTTCTTTGAACACAGGGTATTCGTCCGCACTAAAGCATTTTATCATAAGTTCACTGTCGAGATACTTGATGATAAGTTTCGCGGGATCGGTGCCGTCGAGTTCGACTTGTTCTTCTTCTATTTTCTTTGCGTAGTCGGCAAAAAGTTTGCCCGGAACGACGATTTCGCCTTCGATGAGAACTTGCGCGTTGATTTTCTTTTCGATTGCGAGTTCTAGATCTGTTGCGAAAATGGTGAGAGTGTCACCGAGTGCGGTGAGTTTCACGCCGTCGAGAATCGGGTTGTTGCGCTTCACGGGAAGTGCTTTTACAACTTTTGCAAGAGCATCGCTCAATTCGTTTCCTTGACAAATAAGTTTCATTTTTCGCCTATATTATTTATTGATATATTTTCTTTCATAATGATAACATATATAAGGTCTGTTGACAAGTGGAAAATCAAACCTACACCACAAACTATACCGTGTTGCCGCATTAAAAAGCGCAATATATTGGCAAATCAGGCGATATTTTATGTGGATAAACGGTGTGTATATATCCGCATTTTATCAACACAACCCGCAACTTATCGACATTCGTGTGTGAATAACGCGATTTTTGTATTATCAGTGCGCAATTCGTCGTGATTTTTCCGTTCTTGAAAAGAGACTATTTCAGAATTTCAGCACGTCGAAGTTGAAGATTGCAGAGAATATGTATGCAACCGCAACGCTTATTGCAAACATTGCAAAGAATATCGCAAAGTTGCGTTGTGTGTGTTTCACGTCTTTGAAGAGATATACGAATCCGAGTCCTGCATTCATGCACAATCCGCCGAGAGTCGCACCGAATCCGAGTCCGCCCATGATGTACAATTCGCTTATCACGACGGAAGACACGCAGTTGGGAATTGCGCCCACAAGCACCGAAAGGAGCGGCGCAAGATACTTGTTTTGCGTGAGAAACGCCACGAGTTTATCTTCTCCGACGTAGTACATAACAATGCCGAGAATTACGTTTACGATAAATACATATGCAAATATTTCAAGCGAGTGAAGAAGGGGATGAACGAGATATTTGTCGAGTTTTTCCGCCTTTTCGGATTTTGGTTTCTTTGTCGATTTTTCTTTTTCTTTTTCTTTTTTTATGGCGATTTCTTCTTCATGCTCGCTCTCTTTGCAATCTTCGCAATCACAATGCTCGACGCACTCTTGATTGTCATTTGTCTTTTCGACAAGCTCTGCGCTCTTGCAATCGGTGAGACGGATTTTGTATTGTTCGTCGCAGTGCGCAACGTGGTGCTCAACCTTTTTTCTGCTCTTTGCAAAAATTGCATCTATCGCGTAGCCGAGAATGAGACCGAGCAAAAATTTGAGCGCGATGAGCGGAAGTACGTGCAACGCTTTTTGCGGATTGCCAAGGAATATCGGCAAAGCCTCGTCGCTTGTTGCAAGATATACACCTATGAGTGTGCCTACGGTGATGTGTCGCTTCTGATAAAGATCTGTTGCGACGATGGAAAATCCGCATTGCGGCAATAGTGAAACGCTCACCCCGATAAGCGGAGCGAGTTTGCCTTTCAGCCTGACTTTTTCGGACAATTTCGGCTCGATCAGTGCGATTATCACACTGAAAACAACAACGACCGCAAGTATTTTCAGACTGTCTAATAATGCGTCGAGAAAAACTTCACCCATAGTGCGAATATTATAGTTTTATTTTTTGATTTTGTCCATAAGTTGAAGAAAATTACTTGTTTATTATTAAAATAATAAAACGGCAATCAACGAGTATGCGGATTGCCTTTTTTGTTCATTTCTTATCTTTTATCAACGTTTCTTTTTGAGCGTGCGACAATCTTTTTAGATGCCACTCGCGAGACATTGCGCAAGATTTGTCACAACATTCTTCACTGTACACTATGTGCACGGGAAGGCGAGACCTTGTATATTTTGCGCCTTTGCCCGAGTTGTGCGTTTTCTCGCGTTTTGCGATATCGTCGGTGTATCCGACGTAATAAGTTCCGTCCGAGCAAAGCGCGATATATGCAAAGTATGACTTTTGAGAAACGTCGCTCATTCGTTGCTTTCCAGAGGCTCTTTTTCGAGCGCGAATTTTTTGTTTGGCATTATCCGCATAAGGAAATACTGTATCGTCATCGTGAGTTCTATTACGCAAAAGACATAAATCTGTGCGATTGCGGTTACGGGGCAGTGCAACTCAGTGTTGTAGCCCACGAGATTTGCTTCTTCGATGAGAATCACCGACGAGATAAGCACAAAAGAAATCATGCCGGCAGAGATTAGAAACTGTCTTCCGTTTCTGAATGCCGTCGTGAGAAACAAACATAACTCAACGACGAAAAACATCACGAATCCGGTCGTTGAAACTATGTTGTGAATCTTGCGCAGTCTTGCAAATTTTTCGACGGTGTCCCCTTCGCCGTCAAGCCAAGGAACGGAAATGCCTGCCGTGAGAATGACGCAACTTATCCCCGCAAAACAAAGGAAGAAAAATTTCGTTTGTTTTGAATATTGACCTGCGTCGAGACACATTTTCAGCGCAAGGAAAAACCCTGCGACGAACAGCAAACCGTAAAAATAAATAAGCCCCATATGATTTTCACGGTACGCTATGTACGAAAGCGATTTTGCGACGGGGCGTTGTTCGCCAACGCAAGTTATGACTATGGATATTATGGGGAATATCACGCATTGAAAAACAACTAAAATAATCTCGAAAGCCTTTTGATTTTTTTCGAGATATTTCGGAATGAGTGAATTCTGACGGAATATCATAAGCAAAACTCCCTGATTTAATTATGATTTTTTCTGCAGTTTAACGATCTCTCATGCACAATTATTATATTATACGAGTTGCTTAATAATCAATTAAAATAAACAATAAAATTACAAGTGAGACTCTTGTGGTTTTATGAGTAATTAAAAACAAGATCACTGAGCAAAAGTGTTTTATTTTCATAAAACAGTGTTTATACATGTGATATTACATGATAAAATGCCGAAATGCAAAAAAAATAACTATAATTCATAAAAAAACACCACAAAAGCGGTGTTTCAATTCAACGAGAAAGTTTTTAGACTTCGATTATATCAATCTATTCGGGTCGTCTATTGCGCGCCGAGCACCGCAATTTTTTAATGCGATTCGGGACTCGGACCCCCGTGAAGTAGCGTTGTGTGTAAACTTGTTTACTACAACACAACGCGTCCAGACGATCACCCCACAAAAGCAATTCTTTTGCGGGGACCCCGAGAAGAAGTGTCGAGGCACAAAGTGCCACCGCACGACTGTGCGGCAGGGGTACAAGTCTCTAAACAGGCACAAAAAAAAAGAACGTTTTCACATTCATTTGGCTCTTGTAGAGAAAGAACGGACCCCCGTGAAGTAGCGTTGTGTGTAAACTTGTTTACGACAACACAACGCGTCCAGTTCGGAAGAAGTGTCGTGGCACAAAGTGCCGCCGCACAGTTGTGCGGCAGGGGTACAAGTTTCCAAACCAGGCACAAAAAAAAAGAACGTTTTCACGTTCTTTTTGGCGCCTGTTGAGGGACTCGGACCCCCGACACTTCGGTTAACAGCCGAATGCTCTACCGACTGAGCTAAACAGGCAAAATATTTTGAATGCTTGTTTATAATAATCTTTATAAGAGTATTTGTCAACGATTTTTTGCGATATTGGGCGCAAAATTATTATTTGCGTCAAACGGAGCGGATAATATGGCGATAAAGAGCGGAGAATGGCTTGGCGCATGGCAACGGAATTTGTCAAACGGCAAAACAAAGCGGCGAAAGTTGCAATATTATGCCAAAAAGAGTGTGAAAAAAGAAGAAGAAAGGGCGCAAAGGCAATTATCGAGTCAAATTGTGGACTTATCTTGCAAAATGCGGTAGAATTTGTCGTATGCAGATCGTAGTTTCAAACATAGCGGTGGAATATGACGGCACGCCTGTGCTTACACAGGTGGATTTTGCCGTGCGCGAAAACGAGAAGATTGCGCTTGTGGGGCGCAACGGATGCGGAAAGACCACGCTGCTTAAAGTGCTTACGGGCGAAGTGGACTACACTTGCGGTGTGGAAGGCGAGCCCTACGGCGTGTTTGAAAACGGCAATCCGGTCGTGGGATTTTTGAAACAGACGTCCAACGACGAGCTTGGCAGGACGATGCTTGACGAGATATTGTCCGCATACGCGCCGCTTTTGGAGACCGAAAGGAATATGGAATCCGCGCGCCTTGCGCTTGAAAAGGACGCATGCGAGCAAAACGTGCGCATATATTCGTCTCTTTGCGAAAAATTTGAGAGAGACGGCGGATATTTGTACAAGAAAGAGTATATGACCGCCGTGCGCAAGTTCGGCTTTTGCGACGACGATCTGAAAAAGACGCTCAACACGTTTTCGGGCGGACAGCGCACCAAAATCGCGCTGATAAAACTGCTGCTGTCAAAGCCGGACGTGCTTCTTCTCGACGAACCGACCAACCATCTCGATCTCGAAGCGATAGAGTGGCTTGAAAACTATCTTTGCGCCTACAAAAAGTCTTGCGTTATCGTGTCGCACGACAGAATGTTCCTTGACAAAATCGTCAACGTTGTCTACGAGATAGAGTATGGCGAGGCGACAAGGTACACGGGCAACTACTCGGCGTTTATGGCGCAAAAACAGCAGGCGTACGACAAGGCTTTGAAGGATTCCATGGCACGCAAAAAGGAGATCGAACGCCTGAATGCACTTGTTGAAAGATTCCGCTACAAAGCGTCAAAAGCCGCTATGGCGCAAGCAAAACTCAAACAAATCGAGAGAATAGGCGACGTCAATGCTCCCAATCCTTTCAACGTATCTTCCTTCCGCGGAGCGTTTGAGCCCGAGCGTGAAACGGTGGAGAAGGCGATTGTGCTTGACAAACTCGTCTTTGGATACGACAAGCCGCTCGGCGAGATAAGCGCGGTGATAAAACGCGGCGAAAAGGTGGGGATAATAGGCAACAACGGCACGGGCAAATCCACGCTTGTGAAGACGGTGATGCACCTTGTCAAAGCCCTTGACGGCACGGCGATTTTCGGCTTGCACGCAAACGTGGGATATTTCGATCAAACGCTCACGCAAAGTTTTTCGACCAAGACGGTGCTTGAAGATTTTCAAGACGAATTTCCCCTTCTCGACAACACGCAGGCACGCAGCGCACTTGGTGCGTTCTTATTCTCGGGCGACGACGTGTTCAAGCGGATATGCGACTTGTCTGGCGGTGAAAAGGTGCGCCTTGCGCTTTGCAAAATCATACGCAAACGTCCCAACATTCTCATCCTTGACGAGCCGACCAACCATATGGACATCATCGGCAAAGAGACGCTTGAAAACTTGCTTTCAGGCTACACCGGCACGGTGCTGACCGTATCTCACGACAGATATTTCATCAACCGAGTGTGCAACCGCCTTATCGTGTTCGAAGACGGCAAAGCGAGCGTGTTTGACGGCACGTATTCGGAGTTCGAACAATCGAGACAGGTGGCGGAACAAACGGGAGAGAACGCTCAAACGAGCGCGCCGAAAAAGAAAGAAAAGCCTGTGTCAGAGAGCAAAGAGATTGCTCGGCGCAAGCACAGAATGAGCTTTCTCGAAGAGAAGATGGGGGTGCTTGAAGATAAAATCGCAAAACTCGAAGACATCGTGCACAACGACGAAACGGTGTATTCCGATTATAAAAAAATCACCGAGTTGCAGAGTGAAATCGATGAGTTGAAAACCGCACTCGAACCGTTGGAAGCAGAATGGCTCGAATTGTCAGAAAAAGAATAACGCGCACTTTATGTCACAAAAAATCACATATAAAGCCTTGATTTAAGCAAAACAACGCAAAATCGAATTGTGTATTATGACTGCAAACAGGCAGCGAAAAGCGACGATAAAACATACTTGTGCAATAAGCAATGTTGTGAGAAAAACGCACAAGGCAAGCCAATAAGCAATATGTCGGTCAAGCAAAAATTTGGCTAGCGACATAGAAACAATGTTGACCTACATAGGAAACAAGAATTTATAAACATAGAAAACAAACAAAAAAATACACCGAATTTGACGGTGTATTTTTTGTTGCGACAGGGTTGTCGTATTGTGTTGGAATTTTGTTGCCGTTTTCGTTGCGGATTATTTTGTGTAGCCGCAAGCCTTTTCCATATCCACAACGATGCCGACGGTGGGGTTGAATGTGAGACTGTCAAAGAAGTTTTTGAGTTTCACGTCTTTGAGTGCGGAGCGCACGACGGCGTTGGTTGTCGAGACGCCTGCAAATTCCATAAGTTCGCCCACCGACATCTCGGTGATCGTGCTTTGCAAATTGGCGTTGAGAGAGTTGATCGTGGAGTCTGCAAACTTCTCGAAAATGCTGTCCGGGGAGACTTCCATGATCTCGCCAACGGTTGCGGTCTTGATGACGCTGTCGATATTTGCAATGGTCACTTTTTTGGTTGCGAGCATACGGATGACGGCTTGGCTCTTTTCACGGATCATGCCGCCTTCTCTTGCCACCATGGATTGAGTGTGGGGGAGTGCGATTGCATACGCGCCGCTCATTTTGACATAGGTTTCGTTTGCGGTTGCAAGATAGCCGACCACTTGATTGAATCTGTCAAGGCCGTCATGTTTTGCAGCGTCATACGCCACGTATTCGTTGCCGTTGAACACGTAGTTGCCGCTTGCGGACTTGACGTAGATATTCTCGCAATACACTTTGGAGTAGAGCGGCTCTTTAGAGTTGCCGACTTCGTCCTTGCCCTGGTATTGATAGTATGTGTCGTCGCTTGCGTTGGGTGTGGTGGTGGACACGTAGAATTTCGTGCCGTCCGTCTTTGTTTGTTTGACAAAGTATGACGAGAATCCAAGATGCGTGAGTTTTGTAGAATCGTAGGGGGTGTACATGCCGCCCACTTCGACATAGAGCTTTGCATTCGCATTCAAATAGGTTGCCGCCTCGATGCCGCCGCTTGTCACGCTCTCTCTCGTGTACAGATTTTCAAATTTGCCGATTGACGAGAGATATACGCAAAGGGCGGTGTTGTCCACGTATTCTTCGCCGTGCTTGTAGTACACGCCGCCGTTTGTTGCCGCCAATGCGACTTCGGGAGCGGAGTTGAGCTTTTTGTAGGCAAAGCGCACAGTGCCGGTTTGGGTGAGATTTGCAATCGGGGTGGGAATGAAAGCGTAATCTCTTGCGATGTATTTGCCGAATTGGTTGTACACAAACGTGTAGGCTTTGCCGCTTTCGTCGACGCCGAGCTGTTTGACGATAAATCTATCCGTTTTTTGAATGGTTGAAGCAGGCGTGGATGTAGGATTGTATGTCGTGTCGATAGACACCGCGTATTGCTCGTACACGTCGATAAGCTCGCTAAGGAGCATATCTTTGATGATTGTGTCAAGAGCGGTTGAGAGCGAGTTGACGGGCACAAACGCAAGACGTTTTAGCACCGCCGAGCTTTCGCCCGCACGAGATACGTAATACACGCCAGTTTCGTCACGCTTGAACACGTGGTTGGTCTCATCGTAGGCATAGTATGTCACGGTGGGGTTTGCAAGTTTGTAGTCTGCATCCGCAACTTCCAAGACGTCGGGATCTATGTCGATCACGTCGCCGAGCGTGAGCGCGTCAAAAGCGGTGGAGAATTCGCCGATATTTGAGAACGCAAGACGTTGCAACACCTTTGAAGACGCGCCGCTCACCACTGTTCTGTCATAGCGTGTATAGAGCGTGGCGTCGGAGTGCGTTGCGATGTTGTAGAGCGTGAAATAGAAGTCATGCACAAAAGATCCGTTGTCGTCCTCAATGTATGTCGCAGGGGATGAAGACGAGTCTTTTTTGAAGCGTTGCATTCCTTGCATAAGCACGTTTTCGGAGTCGTAGAAGACGTATCCGTCACCCACGACTTTGACGTATTTTCCGCTTACATCGGGCGTGAATTTGTCAAATTTGACGTCCACGGTTTCGCTGAGCGTCAAGTCGTTGGCGATCTTGTCAAGGTCTTTGATAAGGCAATCGCGCGCCACGAGCGATTTCATAATACGCGCGGAATCGGCGGATATTTCGATGACTTCGGAAAGTTTCAATTCGTCCGCAACGTCCGCAAACTTGTTGAGAGTCGTGCCGCGTTTTGCGAGCGAGCGCATGATGACGGCGGAGTCCGCTTTTATGCGGATAAGTTCGTCGATGCACAACGAATCCACTTTAGTGCCTATCTCGTTTATTAGATAGCCTCGTCTTGCCATCGATTGAATGGTTATGCTCGTTGCCGATTGGCTCGTCAGGGCATAGCGATCGAGCCCTGCATGTTTTTCGGAGTCGAAAAGGGTGTATCTGCCGATATTGACGTACACGTCGCCCGTTTCGTCCGTCGTCGAGACGTAATTGCCGCTTGCGTCTTTGACGAAGAGTCCGTTTTCCGATTTTGCGGTTTTGTGAATTTCAAGATATTTGTTGAAGGGGACGAACAGATCCACTTTGACGTAATCGCCGTCCGCTTGCGCCTGATAAACGTCGTAGGTCACTTCCATGAGTTCGCCGATAGAAAGTTCGTTCACGATAGTGTCGATGTTGTCAAGCGTTGCTCCGTGCGCCGCAAGAGATTTCATTGCAATCGAAGATTCGTCGTTGATGTCGATCACGTCATCGATCTTGAGAGTGTTGATTTTCGAGCCGATGTCTTTGAGTTTGCAATCTTTGAGCGCGTTGACGATTTTGGACGAATCGCCGCTCACGACGTCGCCCACGGTGAGCGAGTTGAGAAGATCGTCTGCGTTTTGAAGTTCGGTGATGGTCATATACGCCACAAGCTGCAACACTTGCTCGGACGAGCCAACGTGCACGCGCTCGTAGCAATCGGTATAGACGGGTGTTTTGCCGTCTTCATAGGCTGAGAGTTTCGTGTTTTTGTCAACGGGGGAGTCATAGACGAAATAGCGTTCCGCATTTTCAAAAGATCCGTCCGCCGCTTTTCTGACGGTGTTGCCAAGTGTGATTTTGCCGCTCGTCACGCCCGATGAGAAGGGAACGACTGTTGAGCCGACAGTGGTATACACATCGTTTAGAGAAAGGAAACCTTTTGAGAACAGCGTGAAGCTCGCGCCGTCAAAGCTCACGATTTTGTTTGCGTAGGACAGCACGAAATATTCATCGCTTGCGCCCGTGTATTTTTCGTACTGCACGTGACGATAGAATTCTTTTTCGTTGGTTTCTGCGTTGAAATCGGTTGCATAGCAAGAGTTGTCAACAACATATTTCACGACTTCGTTGCCATCGGCATCTTGCGTGATTTTTTTTACGAAGCGGAGTTCTTTTTCAACGAGAGTGTCTATAGTGCCGTCGCTGTCGGAGTCCGTTGCGCCGGCGATATAGGTTTCAACGCCTACGGGAGCGGTGTAAGCGGAGTTCTGAAGGTCTGCGTCCCACACGACGTCGTATCTGTCCGCCTTGACGTAAACGTCGTTTTCACCGGCTTTTACGAATGTGTCGGAATCGACGTTTAGAATCTTGTCGAGCATCATTGCGTTTACGACCGAGCCGAAGTTTGACAAAGCAACGTCCTGCACTGCGGCAAGGAGCGAATTTTCGCCAACGCCTATATCTATGCCGAATTTGTCGTTTATCGAACGTATCGTCAAATCTCCGTTGAGAGAAGACAAGATATTATTGAGTGCGGTCTTGACGTTGTTGTTTAGATTGTCGTCAAGCACGGGCAAACCGTAAGACGAAAAATCGACGTTGGTGATTTTGCTTATATCGCCGAGCGTAAACGAGTTGACGATTTTCGACGTGTCGTCGATAAGTTCGCTTATAGGAAGAGTATAAAATTCTTTTTCGGTGAAGTCGATGCCGCTTATTCCGTTGAGAAGGGATATTCCGTAGTGTTCGTAAAGCGTTTTGAGACTGAGCGATTTTATATTTTTCACGTCGCCGACGATGCTCTTTATGGCGTCGATAAGTTTTTGCGAGTATAACGCACTGTCCTTTGCAATGACTTCTTCCTGCGTCAGCGATTCCTGCAACTGTCCGACCGTCATAGACGAGCCGACGGCAAAAACCGCACCGCCGATTGCCAACACGAAAAGAATGATGCCCAGCACCATACCCAGAATGAACGTAAGCGTACCTTTGAGAACTCTCATAACTTGCTCCTATATAAAAAAGCGCCCCTTTAAGAGCGCGCGAGTGCGTCGTCAGCCGAATATCTTGTGGAACAGGGTTGCGACGGGATTGTTGAGATAGAAATATCCGCAAACGGTTGAGTTTGTCAAATATTCGTCTACTTGCGGAATCTTGTTGCGTAGCGAGCTTAAAATCGCAAGCACGAGCAGGATAAACACAAATGAGAACGCAAGGGATATGATTGCGCCGAAAATACGGTCGATTGCTTTGAGCGCGCCGCTTTCGGAGTTGCGCATGCCGGCAAATATCTTGCGTAGTAAAAAGCATATCAACCACAACGCGAGACAATACACAATGAACATGACGATCGCAACGATAATGTCGGATATAAACGTTCCCGCAACAGAGCCTATCGTTTGTCCGTCTTCGGTTATGAAAGATTTCGCAAGCCAGATTGCAATTTTACCTTTCAGAGTCGAAGTCACGTCGCTACCCATCGAATTTTCAAGCAAAACGCGTTTCGTTTCTCCGTCTTGTGTCACATCCACCCAGTACGACAAAGTGCCGTCTTCGGATTTTTCGACGTAAATGGGGGTGGCGAACATCTTGTTCTTGCTTTCTATCGACGCGGATATGGAATCGTCCATTTTGTTGAACACGTCGATGTTGCGCACGGGCTCGAAAGTCGGGGAGATGACGAGCAAAGACACCAACATTATCGCAACGGCAAGAAAGAAGCCTTTGAACGATTTTGAAAAGCCCCTGATTATGCCGAGTATCAACCCAAGTGCCAGTATTGCGAAGAACGCTATATCGGCGTACGGAATGCTTGCCGAAAGAATGTTAGCCATTTATGCTCCTTTATCTGTGCGTGTGCGCGTATGCGCTTTTGTGGTACTCAATATTATAATCTATCAAAAAAGTATATGCAATATAAATCGCAAAAATTTTTATAGTTAAAAGATGTAAACACCCGTCGTCTTGACGGGCTGTTCTTGTGTTTAAACGGCGTTTTTTATCAGAATCGCGATTTTATCTGCCAAAGCGGATACGTTAAGTGGCGATACGGTCAAAAGTTGCATAAGCGCGTCTCCGTGATTTTGAGCGACTATGCCCAAAATTCCTATGTCACCGAAGCGTTTCGTTTTCCCCGTTACGCCGGACGGGCACACGCCGTCTTCGCGTATCACAACTTCTCCCACTTTGTCTTTTTTGCCCAAAGACGCGTCAACCGCAACGAAAACCGCACCTTCGTGAACGGTCTTTATAAAGGACAGCCAGTCTTTCATATTCTTGCCGTTGACGTTATTTTCCTGCGTGCCGTACACAAACGCGGGGATGTCGTATTTGTCCGTCAACAGCGTGCCTACCATAGGACCGAGAGCGTCTCCCGATATTGCCGTCGTGCCGAAACACACGATGACGACTTGTCTGTCGTCACGCTCGGTGACGGCGTTGAAAAGCGTTGAAACGAAAGGAGCAATCGCATGCTCGCAAGAATAATTTGCTTTTTCCATGTGCGGAATTATTGCCGAAAAAGCGCGCGATTATACCCGATATAAAATTCTCGGAAATAAAAAACGCAACGTTGAGTCGTCGCGTTTTTACGTTTGTTATCTTGGCTATCGCAGTTTACTTTTCGTCCGTCTCGTCAACGTCGCTTGCCGCAACGGTTAGTGCGTCGTCAACGTAGGTTTTTTCGTCAACGTCGTCACGGAGCGCGACGGGAAGAGTGTATTCGTCCTGAGCGTATGTCTTTTTGAAGGCGGACGAGAGGGTGAGCAAATGCCACTCGTACAGCATGTTTTTGAAACTTTTCTTGTTTGCAAGCCGCCATATAACGCACACGATAACAACGAGTATTATTGCAATCGTCATGCCAATGAGCGTGCCTATGAAGTCGATGAGAACGTCCGCTATCGTGCAGAATCTGCCGGGGGTGAATTTCTGAATGAGTTCGGAAAAGCCTGCGTATATAAAGCCGAGCGGAGCGGTGAAAATCAGTGCGTTGTATTTGTGCTTTGAAAGAAGCAACAGCGTGCCGAATATGCCGAATCCTTCGTTAACAAAAACGCCGTCGTTCGATATAGAGCCTTTTCCGCTGACAATTTCCCACGTCACGTCGTCTTCGTAGTACTGCGGCATGTGTTTTGCGGTGAATTTTGTTTTAGAGTTGGGGGTGGTCACGGCAGGACCCGACACTCGAAGTTCGGTGGGGGCGACTTTCACAACGGTCACTTCAACGCTTGCCGTAACGCTCTCGTCGTATCTCGACGTAAAAGTCACGGTATACGTGCCGGGCAAGCGCGGGGCAAGGTTTTTATACACAACGCCTAGAGAAGAACTCGAAGTATTCACCACACAGTCTTTCGGCGCGCCCTGCGGATACACGCTGTCTATGAGATTGTACGCGTTCATTTTGTATCCGTGAGTGAGAGTTACGTTTTGTTTCAGATTTATCTGTTCGGGTTTTATGTACTCGGGGTTTTGAGAGACCGTCACGTTTATGCTTGCGGACATGCCTTTAACGGTGGCGGTGAGCGTTGCGTTGCCTTCGCTTATTCCGCTCACGTAGCCTTGTTTGTCCACTTTCAGCACGCTTTCGTCGGATGATTTATATTTCGCACCGCGCGGCGCGATTCTGTCTTCGTTGAGCGAAACCATCGTCGTCGTGCCGACTTTAAGCGGTGCGTCGAGCGCAAGCGTCAATCCGCTCGTTTTCGGGTTCTCTCCGAAACAGGCAACGCCCACGTAGTTGTACACTTCGGGATTTGAAACGAGATATACGCTTATTCTGCTTTCTCCGCGGCTCAAAAACGTAATCACTCCGTCTTCGGAAACGGTTGCTACGCTCGTGTCGCTCGATTCGTAGCGCACTGCTTTGTCCAACGTGTTTTTGGGCATGAATACGAGTTTGGTTTTCAGTGTTTCGCCTGCGTAATAACCCGAATACGTCGCGTCTTCGTCAAAAGCAACGTGTTGAGTCACGACTTTTTGATTGAATTTGTAGTTGAGATTGTATTTCGAGTCGAGTTTGTCTGTAACCGCTTGCGTGTCTTGTCCGCTTTTGTCGGCAGGCGTTGCGGAAGCAATCCACAGTCCCGCCCATAGCACGACGGTGCAACACAGTGCAAATATCGCAAATATTCTCAACGCATTGAATCCCTTTCTGTCCCTTTCAAGCATAAAAATCACTTCCGATTTTTTGTTTTTCTCGATATTGCAAAGTCAAACGGCTCTCGTTTGAGAGCCGTCTGCAATTCATTTTTTACGCCCACGCCGTACCGTTGTAGGTGTAGGTCTTTCCTTTTTCAAGAGCCGTACCGTCTTCAAATTTTGCAGTTTCAGTGATAGTAATCAAGTCTGCTTTGAAAATCTTTAACCCACCGGCTTGATTGACCTTGTCAATTTCATTAGAAGATACGCTCATTGTTCCGGATGCGATTATTTTTGCGCCGGCTTGTGTTGTTTTTATTGTGCCACCGAAAGATCCTGTTACATTCAAAGTGCCGTTGACAACAACGATTGCGGCAGGTTTTACGGGATAACCTTTTCCGCCACCGCCATAGGTGAGATTGTGGTTGTCAAATGCACTGTATGCGATTGCAGAGCCGGACAAATTCACGGTTGCGCCGGATTCGATTTTGACAGACGCTCCGGTCATAATCTTGTATTGGTTTGTTGCTGTCAAGGTGACATTTGCATTGTTTCCGCCAACCACTATGTCATAAGTCCACGGGATAGGGAAGTACAATCCTTTCATCGACACGGTTTGCCCTGCGGCATCCAAAGAAAGAATATTCAATTTGGAGTTGCCGACAATTTGCAACAACGTTTTTTGTGAGCCTTGTGTGTTTTGTGTGTATTTTTTGAAGATATATCCGTCGGACAATTCAACAATGCCGCCGACACCGATGGCAGTAATCGTGTCTGTGTTGTGTCTATCTCCAAATATTGCGCTTGTGAACAAATCGACATACCCCATTGATTTTGATCCGGAATAGAAATACTGCTCACATTGCACGTTCGGCATCTCGTATTGGCTGAACGGAGATATATTCTTTCCGTATGCGCCTTTTGTGTATGAGCCGCCGCGGTAATCCATTACGACAAACGGACTGTAAAGAATAGATCCGCTTTCAAATTTGACAGAGCCTGTCCCTTTCACAAAACCGCGAACGTCAAATTTTGCTCCCGATTTGAACGTCATAGTGCCGTTATTGATGATTTGGCTATGCGCGCCGGAAGTGTGCCCTTGATATGGCTGCCCGCTCGTGCCAAGAAAACCGAGAATCAATATGTTTCCGCTTACGTCAATGCTTATGCCATCATTGATTGTAAGCTTCCATTTGATTTTGCTTGCATCGTTGTCGCAATATGTGCTAGAACCTGAACCGTATGCTTTTTTGGCGTTGCCGATTGTCGTTGCGCGGTCTGCTGTGCCGTCGCCACTGGGAAGAGTGAGTGTTGTGCCGTTCTTTATCGTGACGTCTTGGGATATGAACGCGTTGCCGGCAAGGGTGATTGCTCCGCCTGCGGCGATTGCTTCTTCCACGGTGTACCATTTCTCGCCTATCTTTGCCGCCTTGATACGCACGCTCACTTGCTTGCTTGTTGCGAGATAGTTGGTGGTTTCGCTTGTCGTGAGAGTGACGTAATAGAAGCCGCCGTCAGTGCCTTGGAGTGCGGGGATAGTGACGGTGCCGTTGTCAAGATTGTTGCTCGTTGCGCTTATGAGAGTGGCAAGGTCGATTTCGTTGCCCGTCCAATTGTTTGCGTCGTCGTTTACGGTTGCGGTGATTGTCGGCGTTGCTTTTGCGAGAATGAGTGTGATATACAAATCAAACGTCTCGTAGTTGGTCGGGTCGGCATTGTAGTGTGCAAAATATTGCGTTACGTCGCAAGTGGGGTATGCGTTTTCATCGTCCCAGTAGAAGTCTTCCTGCAATGCGTATTCCGAGAGTTGCGCGTGGAAATACGTTCCGCCTTCCACATTCTTGTGAGAAATGCCGACGTACTTTGCTTTGTTCACGACAAACTTTTTGCTTATGCCGTGTGTAAGAATATAGTTGTCGGTTTCTTGCGGTTCGATTGTGAGATTGTACGAATATCCGCTCGCAGTTGCGTCGGAGCCTTTGACGTATGCGGTGTCGATCGTCACGACCACGTTTGCAAGGATTTGAGCCTTGCGCGCTTCGTCGTCAAATTTGAAACCGTTTGCGGTGTACGTCACGCTCGGCACGTTGTCGCCGTATGTTATCGCCGCTATGTCGTCTGCAGTGAGAGTGAGCGTCGCTTTGTTAACGACGAGTTGCGCTTCTTCGTATTCTATCTCGTAGTTGTTTGAAACAAATCCGGAGAACGTTATATCGAACGTGCCCGCCATAGGCGCACTCGTGTATGCGCAAGTCACTTTGAGAGTGCCGCCAAGCACCGATTGATCTTCACCGTAAACGAAACCGTGATATTGCGCAATCGTGATTTCAGGCAATTCGTCACCATAGGTTATAGACGGAATATTGTCAAAATCAACGGTTAACGTTGCTTTTTTGATAACAAGAACGCCGTTTTTTGCCACAAACGTGTAGTTTTGCGTGTCGGTTACACTCGGTATAATCGCATATCCCAATTCGCTTGCGTTTTTGCCCGAGCACTCGAATGTCACGCTCGTGACGGAGTCGTTGCCGAACATATTGCTTGCCGTAAACGAGAAGTTGGGCGTCGTGCCGTAAGTGACGGTCACGTCGTTTGCTTTGACAGTTGCGACTCGTTTTGCAACGACGAGATTCACGCCGTCGATAGTCACCGAATAGTTGTCGTTTGACGAGATTGCACGCACTGCGTACGTGCCTGCGTCTTCGCCTTTGACATAGTCCGATTTGAGAGATATATATTGTTTTGCGTCTGCAACGTCAACCGTGAAGTTCGTCAAATCAGCATCTTCGCCGTATATCGTATCGAAACCGCTTGCGGTGACGGTGACGTTCTTTTTGCCGACCGTGAGAGTGCCGTTTTGAGCAGTGAAGACATAGTTGTCGTTGTCATTGATCGTAATCGTTATGGCGTATGTGCCTGCGTCGTTGCCTTTGACGTAACTGCAAGAGAGATTTGCGACGACGTCGGCTTCGTCAATGACGTTTTCTGTCTTGAACGAATCCGCAAGCGTGAAATCTTCGCCGTACGTCGCCTTTTGATCGAGCGCAATGACTGTTGCGTTACGTTTTGATATGGTGACGGTGGTTTTGTCTTCGGTCGTGGTTTTACCTGCCTGTTCGAGACGGTAGAACACGGTGTAAGTGCCTGCGTTGACGAAAGTCGGATTTCCGCTCGTGTACGTCACGCCGTCCGTAGAGTAGGTGACGGTCACGTCGCTTGCCGCTTCGATGGTTATGGATTTTGCCGTGCCGTCATAAGTCTCTTTGACGGGGTTTGCCGTGTGGTCGATGAGTTGTTCGTTGACGATCACTTTCACGTTGTATTCGATGTTGTAGAGTGTCGTCACGTCTTCGCCTTGTGCGTTGACGACATTCGCTTCTTCCGCGATGTCGAAATCGTTTCTTTCGCCGTTGAGAACGTATTCGCCTTGGGTGAAGTCTTTCGTGGTGAGAATGCCGCCGAGCGTATCGCCGACATACTCGCCGTCAACGGTTGCAAGCGCAAGATTTACGGACACTTTTTGTCCGTTCTGATACGCCGCCGTCTTCGATAATGAAACGACGATTTTTCTCTTTTCGAGAGAGAGCGTACCGCTTTGGATTGTTATTTTGTGATTGCCGTCTTCAAAAGACACGCCGATTGCATATTCCGCTTTCGTGTCGCCGACCGAGTATGCGCAATCGTAATGCGGAGTCGGGGCAGTGCCGTAGAAATTGCCGCTCGTCACTTCGTATGCAAACGTCGGGGCGTTTTCACCGTAAATCACGCTCGCATCGGTTGCTTTGACGGATACGGGGCGTTTTGCGACGGAAAGAGTGCCTTTCTTCACGGTCACAACGTAATTGTCGGATGCAGTTGCGGTTGCGATAATGTCTTTCGTCAAGCCCGCGTCGTCGCCTTGCGTATAAGTGCAGGTGTAGGAAAGAACGATGGTGTCGTTTCCGACAAGTGCGCAGTCTTCGAAAGAGAACTTGCAGTTTGCAAGATCAAGCGCGTCGCCGTATATCACCGAAACGTCGTTCACCTTGACGGTAATATTGCGTTTCGCCACGTACACGAGCGCGTGCGCGTTTCCTTCAAGAATATAGTTGGCGTTGTCAACCGTGCAAATCAAAGCGTATTCGCCGTTGTCGTTGCCTTGCTTGTATTTCGTTGAAATTTTCACCACGTCTTTCACGTCGTCGCCGGCGTATATGCCGCTTGCCGTGAACATATCGACGGTGGGAGAGAATTCGTCACCGAAAGTTATGTGTTGATCGATTACGCTCACTCTGACGGGAGCGGGCGTTATGCTCAAAGTGCCGTTATTGACGGAAATTTCAAAGTTTGCGTCGTTCTTGACCGCAATTTCGATCGCATATTCGCCTATGCCGTTGCCGAGCGCGTATTTCGTCGTAAGCGCGACGTCGAAAACGTTTCCGAACGTCTTGCCCGACACCGTGTATGCGGTTTGGTCAAGAGAAAACGCTTTGCCGTAAACGGAAGTCTGATTGCTTGCCGTAAACGTTACGGAAGCCTTATTCACAGTCACTATAAACGACGAGTTCACGCTTTCGTAGTTTTCTTTTTCTATGCGGAAGCGAACTGTATGTTTGCCTGCATCGACAAACGTCGGTGCGGTTGCGCTCCAGGTTTCGCCGTCAACGGAATATTCTGCTTCAAAGCCCGTTGCAACGTCAATCGTTGCGCCGTGCGGTGTGCCGTCATAGTTGCAAGGCGGATTTGCAGGCAATTCGTATTCGATTTGCGCTTTGGTTATGGTGAACGAACAGGTGAGAGCAACTTCGTTGTAGTTGCCTTTCACGTCGTTGCCGTTTGCGTCCGTCAAAGTGTATTCGACCGATACTCCGTTTTTGTCGTAAATGCCGACGTTGCTTCCCGTAGTTGTCAGAGAAAGCGAGAGTTTGTGTCCTTCAACGAGTCCGCTTGCAACGATTTCGTCGTAAGTTTTTGCAATTGACTTGCCGTCGTACGTCTTCGTTTCGGCTGCCGTATTGACGGAGAAGTCTCTCTTTGTCACGGTGAGAGTCGCACTGATTTCGCCCAGAGTTCTCGACGCGCCGACGATTTCGTAGTTGTTTGCAACAAGCCCCTTTGCCGTTACCATATAATTGCCGACGGGAGAAGCTATGGTATATTCCGTATCGAAAGTGAGATTGCTTTCGTCCACCGAAGTTTCGTCATCGCCCGAGATGAAGCCTTCGTATCTGACGTTCGGGTTTACGAACGGATTGCCGTACACAATCGAAAAGTCGTCAATCGACGCAACGAGCGTTGCTTTTTCGACGTTGAGAGTCGTGTGGCTCGCAACGGAAGTTTTGTTTTCGTATCCGTCGCAGGATGCAATCGTATACACATCGTAGACGTAACTGCCGGCGGCGGGAGCGGACACGGTTATAGTGTTGCCTTCGCCGACCTTTTTGTCTAATAGATACCATTCGTAGGTATAAGTTATGCCGTTTACGCCCGTGTGTGTGAGCGTGAGTTGCGGATTTTCGCCGTATGTCGCTCTGTTTTGCGATGCAATCGTCGGGGCGTTGGGGACTGCGAGTTGCCACACTGCCGTGTAGGTCGTGCTTGTTTTGAAAGTCGCGCCTTCTGCGAGTGCGTTGCCGTTTTGGTCAACCCATTTGTCAAAAACAAACCCGTTTTTGCTCGGTTTGTCCACCGACGGGATTTTGTTGCCGTACGAGCCCGTGTGACTTGCCCATTCATCGCCGTCGACGACGAATTTCACGGTTGCCGAAGCCGTGCCGACGTTTGCGTATACAAATACGTCGCCTTTTACGTTGTCGAAAGACTGCGCCCAGTTTTCAAACACTTCGCCGTCTTCCAGACGCTCATTTATTTCTTCTTGCGTGGGTGCGGTTGCCGCCTTGCCGTATTCTACGACTTGGGTTTTCACGAGTTCGTCGTTTACATAGAAATACACGGTGAACGTCTTGATTTTCCACTGTCCGTAAAGAGTCGTGCCGAGTTTGATTTTGCTCGGATCAAGCGGTTCGTTTCCGTCTTTGTCCATCGTCCAGCCGACGAAGTCGTATCCTTCGCGCGCGGGCGGCAGATAGGTTATATTGCTCGGAGAGACGAGTTTGTTCTCGATACCGCTTCCGTTCTGTGCGTCAAAGTTGACGGACACGGTGCCGAGTTGCTCTTGCCCGCCCGTTTCGTTGCACGCAAGAAGCGACGCGGTGCAGAGCGCAAGCAGTGCCACCACGCACACAAGTGCGAACAGTTTTCTTTTGTTTGATATTTTCTTTTCCATTGTTTCTATCCCCTATGGAACGTCCCTAACGTTAATGCCATATTTGACATAATCGACACTTTATCGTGCCGAAACTATCAACTTAAGTTGTGATTGCTTTAAATTCTGTAGTTGCTCGACGCGTCGAACATCACGAAGCGGAAGTCTTCGTAACCTGCCGCGAGCGGAAGATATCTGCCTTGTGCCGAGAGTGTGTCGTTGCTTGACGAAGCAAGCGCGCCTATATTTACGTTGTAGGTGTTCATCTTCTCGAAAGTGTATCCGCTCATGTCGAGCAGCGAGTAGTTCTTGCCGCCGCCGTAGAAGGCTATGCCGCCGTGCACGTACTCGGTGTCGTTTTTGGTTGCTATTATGTTTTTATATTCATCTCCGCCGTTTGCCTTGACCGCTCTAAGCATTTCTGCGATGTCGAGCGTAAGGAAGGACAGGTTGGAGTGATTGTTTGTCTGCGTTTCTATAAGGGTGGAACTGTCAACGAGCGAGAGTTGTTTCCAGTCGGCAAGTTCCACGTTTCCGACTAGACGAAGCACTGCGGGGTAACTCGTTGCGGCAAGGTTTGTCCAGCCTTCGAGAGATTTGAACACGGAATTTGCGCCCATAAGCATACCGCCGGCGAAGTGGCTTTCCACGCCTATGGTGAACAATCCGCTCGATTTGAGAGTGCTGTCTTTCAGCGTTATATCCGAAAGGACGTAAGTGTTTACGAAATATTCGTCGTTTATATAATCGTCGCATGCCGACGAATTGCAATTCGTATAAGCGTTGCCGTTGCGGTCTTTGAGATACGGCGACGGGTTGTCTTCCGTCCCCGAAACGTATCGGTTTGTGCCGACTTTGAGAATAAACTCTCTTGCGTTTGACAGCACGCAGTCTTCGATGAGAACGTTTATTTTCTCGGCAAAAACGTTGACGGTGGAGTCGTATGCGATGCCGTCTCTTCCGAACGTTCTCACGACGGTGCGACCGTTTGATACGCGGCTGTTGGTTATCGACGCGTCGCACATGATTTCAAGCGTCGTGCCCACGTTGTTGAGAATGGACAAGTTGAACTCTCCGTTTTCGTACAGGGTGGAATCGTCGCAACCTTTCAGCGTCACGTTGTCCACTTTCACGCCGTCTTTGCGAACGAGGAAGGATATGTTGTCCTGACCTTTGACCGCCGCAACCTTTATGCCGTCCATACTCGTAGATACGAAATCGAGCGGACCGCGGAAGATTGCAAAGTCATACAGATTGTCGGTGGAGTCGTACATATTCGTAATATACTCCGCACTCACGACGTGACCGTTGCCGTATACGTCGTCCTTAAATTCGAACGCATAGCGCACGGACGGATGATTTTCCACTTTGTCGGGGTAGAGTGCGTTGAGATTGCGATAGTAAGTGTAGTCCGCGCTCGTCTTCATTTCGCCCGTGTAAGATTGAAGTTTTTCAAGCATAACTTCATCGGAATATTTTGGCATTCGTGAGCCGTCTTCGTTCACGTCGAAGAGATTTTCTCCGAGATAAATATCTTGTGAAAGGACGATTTTCTTTCCCTTATTCGTGGCGTCTGCAAGTTGCGCATAATCTTTCACGGTCACGCCGTCAACCGCGTTGAACGTGAAAGACGCACCTTTTACACCAAACATATCACCGTATTCCCAGTTTGCGTAAATAGTGACAAGCCCCGTTGCTTTTACGGTTATTTCCACGCCGTTTGCGGTCTGTTCGACGGTTGCGATTGCGTCGTTTGAAGACGTAAACGTGAGATTGTCAAACAGTGGCGCAAGTTTGTTCGTTCCGTTGTATGCGACGAATTGCGACACGTACGGACGATATACGATGTTGCCGTTTTCGTAAGTTCCGCTTGCGATTGCCGCTTTTCCGAGTCCGCCTTTGTTGAGCGTCTGTTCGTCGTTGAAAAGAAGAGAAGAATACGCTTTTGCAACAACGAGTCTTCTCGTCGTCGTTCCGCTTGCGGCGACTCCGTCGGCTGTGGTCTTTGACCAATGAATGACGAGCGTGGTTTCACCGATAGCGTTCGCTTTTATGAAGCAATAATCGTTTTCTGCGCTCAACACGCTTGCAATGCTCGTATCTTCGACTTCAAACGAATAGACGATGTCGTCTTCGGGCGTTGAAGTGACCGCGATTCTCGTCTGACCGCCGTCTAATATAATCACGTCTCCTTTGCCTGTGCGGTTCGTCGTGGAATACACGTTGAAGTCGTAGTCCGCAAAGTCGATATAGACGTGAATTTTTCTTCCGTCCGCAAGAGACAGAGTATATCTCGGGCTCGTTTCTGACGTAAATGCGCTGTTTAGTTCGATTTTGAGAACGTGTGCGTTTTCGTTGTCGCCGTCCGCCTTTTCAAACGTCGCTTGTTTGAGATTCGGACCGTCGAAAGTCGCGCCGTCCATATATTCGCTCTCCACTCTGAACGCAAGGCTCGTGACGCCGAGCGGCGCACCGAGTCTCACAGACACGGAAGACGCATCGAGACCGTTCACGACGGGATCGCCTGATTTTTGAACGGTAAGATTGATTTTTTTGTTCACCGAGTTGCCGAAAGCGTCGGTCACGCTCATGGTGACTGCGTTTTTGCCACTGTAATATGCCGTCGCAATGCCCGTAACGGCGTTTATTTTGAGCGCGCCTGCGTTGTCTGCTTCGAAATGAGCGTGCGCGGTTGCGGTTTTCGGATAATATTCTCCGCCGAAGAACAGATTGCCCGTCGGCACGACCGCTTCGTATTCTCCGTCGGCGTTCGGCGTAAGTTCGTATTCGTTGCCTGCACCGTCCGTAAGAGTGGGTGAGAAAGAAATAACGCCGCTGCACGACACGTTGAAAATAACGCTGTCGGTGTATCCGCCGTCTTTGCTCGTGTAGGTGAGTTTTGCAATTCCCACGTCGTGAAGTTTGAACGCGCCGTTCTCTTCTTTTGTGACGATGTCCGTCGGCTCGCCCGTTTCCGCGTCGGTTATTTCAAGGTCGAATCCGCGATTTTTCGCAACGTACGGCAAAACTTCGACGCCAAGGTCGCTTTCAAACAGCGGTGAAGTGTAGTCTGCAATGTCAAACGCAAACACGCCGTTGTCGCCTTTGTTGGTTATATTTATGCTCGTTGCGGGAATATCCGTCGATATTTTCGCTATGTTCGTCACCGTGAACACGGCGATAAGGAACACGAGCGGAAGAACGATTATGAGTGCGGTTACAAGTTTTTTCATACTCAATTCTCCGTATCGAGATTTGCATAGGCCTTTTTAAGACCGATTGCAAAATATCCAATCGCGGCAAGAAGAAGCGCGAAAGGACAACAAAGCGCGATGGAATAACTCACCGCGTTTCCCGTTTCCACGACTGCGTCGCCCGTTATGAGCGACGATATTGAGTTGAACATCAGCCCGAAGCCGATTATACAACTTGTCAAAAGTCCCACCGCTATGACGGCTGAAACCGTGGAATTTGCTTCTTTTATTTCTCCGTCGTCCGTCTTTGCAAAATGCGGATGGGCAAGGTCGAGTTTTGTTGCAAACACGATTTGCGCGAAGGCAATCATGCTTGTTGCAAAGAGCGTAACCACTGCTTCCTGAACGCTTTCAAGACGAGTTGCCGCCATCACTATGCAGGTGATGAGCGTGCTTGCAATCGCAACTATCGAGCAGAACGCCATTTTCGAGCCGAGTATTTTGGCAGGAGAATAAGGAAGCGTCTTTTGCGTGAGTGCCATATATCCGTCTCGGCTTATATTCGTCGAGCAGAACGTATTCGTGAGAGTGGAGTACAGTATCGCGATGAACGTGCAAAGTTCAAAGCCCACGTCAACGTTGCCGACGAGATTTGAAAATACGCCTATCGTGATTTTTGCCGAGCAGTACGCCATTATAGGCATAATTGCGGCAGTTGTGAAATACATGTATGCGTATCCCGGCGTGCGCATGACGAGCAAAAACTCTTTGCGCATAAGCGCGCCGAATCGCGTGTTGTTTGAAAAATGAAGATTTTTCTTGTGGCTGTGGGGAATACGCACGGAAAAGTCGGAGTGGGTCACACCTATGAAAAGCGCGCGCACAAGGAAGAAGCAAATTGCCCCCGCACCGACGAGAATGCCTGCGAGTATGCCGATGTTTTTGCCTATTTCGCGACCGAGCATGAGATATGCAAAAAGATTGGCGGGATAGTTGTATTTCGTGAAAGAGATGATGCCTTTCATGACGTTTTCGTCAAAGAGTTTGGTTATCTTTCCGCTTGCGAGCAGGTTTTGCGCGACGTCGAACACGAAAGAATATCCCCAGCAGAACAACGCCATTATAATCGTCATAACCGCAAACAAAAGAACGTAGTTTGACGATGCGAGCGTTTTGAGATAGTGATAGGGGAGTGTGATGATCGCGGCGACAGCGAGCGGAATTACGGGCAGAAGCACCGCAACGACGACAGTCATAAGTCCGTTGTAAACGTTTAGCGTCCCCGTCGTCACAAAGAACGTGAAGTTGACGGAAAAAACGCACGCGATTGCGAATACGAGTTGTTTGAGATAAACCGTCGTGAGTTTCGAAAGGAAAATATCCGTCGAAGAGAACGGCATCGTGATGAGTATGTTCAAGTCGCTGTTTTCAAAAAGCGTGTGATTGAGTGCGCTCACGCCCGAGAAAATAAAAACGAGGATAAGCGCAAAATATGCCATCGACATAATCTCGAATTGTCGTGCGGTGATGTCGCTGACGCGGTTGATTTTGATTCCGCAATACGTTTCGACGAATTTTGAAAATACCACGACGAAAACCGCGATTATCACCGCGGCAAGCAACGCCATAAGCAAAATCCCCGCCCAGTCGGATAGGCGTTTCTTGCGCGTGCGCGCGGGAAGGATGTCAAGCACTTGCTTTTTCAGTAGCAGGGAATAGTGATTCATTTCTCTTTTCTGGTGTGGGACAAGAAATATTGCTCCAAATCGACCGTCGGGTGAGCAGTGTGAAAATCGTCAAAGTAGAAATCGTCGGTCTTAAGTCCGTTTTGGATAATTATTGCTCTGTCGCAGATTTTTTGCACGGAGTCGATGTTGTGAGACGAGAAGAGAATACAGTTGCCTTTTTGGGCATACTCTCTCATAAATTCACTCACTTTTGCACTTGTCAACGGGTCAAGCCCTATCATAGGTTCGTCGAGAATCCACAATTTCGGATTGTGAATCAGACTTCCCATCATACATATTTTTTGGCGCATGCCGTGAGAATAGTCGCTTATCGGGTCAAAAATTCTGTCTCCGAAATCGAATATTTCGTCAAGTTCGGCAAATCGCTCTTTCTTTGTCTTTGCGTTTACGCCGTACGCACTCGCCATAAAATCGAGATACTGCATACCCGTCAGTTTCACGAACACGTCGTGTTTGTCGCTCACAAAGCCGAAAGTGTATTTTGCTTTCACGGGGTCTTTTGTGATGTCGTACCCGTTGATGACGATTTTGCCGCTCGTGAAAGGTAGTATGCCGGTAAGGCATTTCAAAGTGGTTGATTTGCCTGCTCCGTTGTGTCCCAAAAGCCCGACTATTTCTCCCGGATAGCACACGACGGATAAGTCGTTCACGGCAATCGCTTGTGACGACGGATATTGTTTTACCAAATTTTCGATTTGAAGAGACGGTGTCAAATCCTGATTCTTGTGCATGATAACTCCTTCCTTATATTATGATGCACGCACGTGTAACGCGTATACGCGGATACTATAAGTATAGCTATATTTTTCTTTAAGGCTTTTGTATTTTATTATTTAAATAATAATTTGTCAACAAAATACGACATAATGCGATTTTTCTTAATTTTATCTTAATTTTCTATACGAAATGTCTGTAAAAATACATTTTGTAAAACAAGAACAATACAAAAATCAAGATTTGTATTGTTATCTCGGGGTGGGGGTGTGGGCCTTTTAGACTAACAAAAATCCGATAATTGTCCGTAAAATCAAATAGAATAGTCCAATTTTTATTGCTTTTCTTGAAAAATCTATGCAAACCTGATTTTTTTTGACGGGAAATTGTCGATATTTTACGTCTTGTATGATTTTTCACTTTTTTTTGGGCACCGCAGATAAAAATATAAGGGTGACGGCATTGCTTATAATGCAACAAATTATCGTTTTATATTTTACATAAAAACGTGTTTATAATAACGAAATGCGGTTATAAAGTGTTGATTGCGTAAGTAGACGAAAATTTCACCAAGCACGTTTTGTCGGATATTTTTTCATCTTTTTATCTATGGTATATTAACGTATTTTTCTCGCATTTATCATTTGTTCGGACTTAGGTGTTTGCGCGGCAATTTCACGGACGCGAAACGAAAAATTCGTTTTTGCGTCCGCCAGGCAAGAGATTGTCGATTATTTTCTCGGTTGCGGCGCACATCGTTTTTTAATACTTCTTGTCGGATTTAATTTGATTTTAATCATAACACGATAGGATATTCTCTAGAAATCGGAGAGAAATTTGACTTTGCATAGCAATTTGACGGCGAAGAAGAATTGACAATTCCGTATTTAATTTTTATAATATGTAGAACATAATATATAGCGCATACGCTACACTCGTGCGCGTATATTTGGCAAAATCAAGGAGAAACGATGAAAACTTCTACAAGACGTACACTCATAATCGTCGGCGTGATAGTACTCGTCATTCTGGCGTTCGTGCTTGCATACGAGTTGACAAGACCCACCGAACTCGTGTTTTCGGGCAACGAAAACAGTTTTGAAAATATGCTTGCAAGCGGACAGGTTCAGGCGATATACATCGAAGGCAATTACACCGTAAAAATAAAGAGAACAGGCGACAACTCGTTCAAATATTTCGTCAATATCGACAGCCGTGTGGCCTTCTCCGACAAGTTGAAAGAATACAAAGAGGCGCACTTGCTTGACAACGTCGTCGTGCAATACGACGATCCGTCCAGCGGCTCGCTTCTTTCAAGCATAATCGTGCCGATCGTGCTTTATGCGCTGTTGTTCGGCGTGTTCTTCATCATCATCCGCAAGAGCGCGGGCGCGCAAGGTCAGGCGATGAACTTCGGCAAAACCAAGGCAAATCAGGTGCGTGACATCAAAGTGCGTTTCAGCGACGTTGCAGGTGCAGAAGAAGAAAAGCAGGAACTTCAGGAAATCGTCGATTTTCTCAAGCATCCCAAGAAATATACGGATATAGGCGCACGTATACCGCGCGGCGTTTTGCTCGTAGGCCCTCCGGGAACGGGTAAGACTTTGTTTGCAAAAGCGGTTGCGGGCGAAGCGAACGTTCCGTTCTTCTCGATAAGCGGTTCCGACTTTGTCGAAATGTTCGTCGGCGTGGGCGCGTCTCGTGTCAGAGATCTTTTCGAACAGGCAAAGAAGAATATGCCGTGCATAATCTTCATCGACGAAATCGACGCGGTCGGTCGTCAGCGCGGTGCAGGCCTTGGCGGCGGCAACGACGAAAGAGAACAAACGCTCAACCAGTTGCTCGTTCAGATGGACGGTTTTGAAGCAAGCTCTTCAATCATCGTTATGGCGGCGACAAACCGTGCGGACATTCTTGACCCCGCTCTTATGAGACCGGGCAGATTCGACAGACAAATCTACGTCAACGTTCCCGACGTGAAAGGCAGAGAAGAGATATTCAAAGTTCACTCTCGCAACAAACCGCTTGCAAGCGACGTCAACTTCAAGTCTCTTGCTCGTTTGACGGTTGGCTTTACGGGCGCGGACATCGAAAACGTACTCAATGAGTCGGCAATTCTCGCAGCGCGCGACAACCGCAAACTCATCACGATGAAGGACATCAGCGAAGCCGTCAACAAGGTTGAAGCAGGTCCGGCGAAAAAATCTCGTCTCGTGACTGAAACGGATAAGCGCATCACTGCATATCATGAAAGCGGACACGCTATCATCGCAAAGAAACTCGGCAACAACACCGTGCACGAAGTCACCATCATACCGCGCGGTCAGGCAGGCGGATTTACGATTTCTCTTCCTGCAAACGACGACGCGTATATGACAAAACAAAAACTTCTTGACCGCATCGCCGAACTTCTCGGCGGTCGCGCGGCGGAAGAAATCGTCATCCACGACATCTCGACGGGTGCGTCCAACGACATACAGCGCGCTTCGCAAATCGCAAGAAAGATGGTCACCGAGTGGGGTATGTCCGATTCTATCGGCAATATGTATCTCGGCGCAAGCGAAGAAGTCTTCCTTGGCAGAGACTATCAGCAACAACTCAATTACAGCGAAGAAGTCGCGGCAAAAATCGATGAAGAGATCAAGACGATCATCGACAAGCAATATCAAGTGGCACTGTCCATATTGCGCGAAAATCGCGATATTATGGACGCAATGGTCAAGGCTCTTTATGAGAAAGAGACCATCTACGAAGACGAAATCGACGCGTTGTTCGGAGAAGAAAACGACAATGCCGACAGCATTTTCTCGTCAAAGGTCAATCGTCCCGACGCTCCCAAATCAAACGGCGCAAGCAGTTTGGACGGCGTGAGCGAAACTAATATTCCCAAAGACCCGAGCGACGTGGAATAAAACCGAATGACAATAAAACAAGCCAAAAAACTGGATTTGCAAAAGATTTTGCAAAGCGACCCTGCGGCAACGAACGCGTGGGTTGTCAAACGCACGTACACAGGGTATAAAGCCCTGTGTGCTTATCGTTATGCACACTGGTTTTGGCAAAAAGGATTGAAGCGCGTCGCATTGTACGTTGCGTATCGCGCAAAGATTAGGACAGGCGTAGACATTCATCCTGCGGCAAAAATCGGCACGGGTATACTCATCGACCACGGCGTAGGTCTTGTCATAGGCGAGACGACCGAGATAGGCAACGATTGCGTGCTCTATCAGGGGGTGACGCTCGGCGGCACGGGAAAAGACGTCGGCAAACGTCACCCGACCATAGATGAAGACGTCATGATTTCGGCAGGGGCAAAGGTGCTTGGACCGGTACATATCGGAGCGCACAGCAAAATAGGCGCAGGCAGTGTGGTGTTAAAAGACGTTCCGCCGCACTCGACTGTCGTCGGAGTTCCGGGCAAAGTGGTGAAACAAGACGGCGTAAGGGTGTCGGATATGGATCAGACTTGTTTGCCCGATCCTATCATGGAAGAGTTTGCGCGGCTCAACAAGCGCGTCTACGAACTTGAAAAAACTCTCGGTGTTCATGCGTGCAGGTACTCTCTCACCGTTGATGAAGACAACGCGCTCCCGACCGAAAAAGACGAATAAATCATAAACAAAAACAAAACAAAAACAGAAAAAGGGCGACGTCCTATGAAAATTTACAACACTCTCACAAGAAAGAAAGAAGATTTCAAGCCGCTTCATGACGGAGTGGTCAATATGTACGCGTGCGGAATCACCGTGTCGGGCGACGCTCACATCGGACATGCGTATCAAGCTCTCATTTACGATATAATTCGCAAGTATTTTGAGAAAATCGGCTACAAAGTCAATTATGCGCGCAATTACACGGACGTTGACGACAAAATCATCGCAAAGTCCAAAGAGACGGGCATACCTGCGCTCGAATACGCGAGCATGATGATTGACCGCATTGACAAACTTATGCGCGAGTTTCAGGTCGATGACCCGACCATTTGGCTCAAAGCGACATGCAATATAGACAACATCATCGATTTTATATCCAAACTCATTGCGTCGGGACATGCGTATCCGACGGAGCGTGGCGACGTGTATTTCTCGGTTGACAGTTTTCCGGGTTACGGCAAACTCAGCGGCAGACGTCTCGAAGACGCCTACGAGAGCGTGCGTATAGAGAACGAAGACAACAAGCGCAATCCGCTTGATTTCGCGCTTTGGAAGTCCGCAAAAGAAGGCGAGATATTTTGGAAATCTCCGTGGGGAGACGGCAGACCCGGTTGGCATATCGAATGTTCGGCTATGAATATGACGGCGTTCGGAGAGCAGATTGACGTGCACGGCGGCGGAAGAGACCTTATTTTCCCGCACCACGAAAACGAGATTGCGCAAACGGAATCTCTTACGGGCAAGCAGTTTGCAAAATACTGGATACACAACGGGCTTATCAAGGTCAACGGACAAAAGATGAGCAAGTCTCTCGGCAACAGTTTGCTTCTTGCAGACCTTCTCAAAGAGTATCATCCCGAGACCATAAAATACGCGCTTCTTCAGACAAACTATCGCGGAGACATCAACGTCACGGACGATTTGTTCCCAGAAGCGGACAAGCACGTTTACGGTTTCTACAAAGTTCTAGACGAAGTTGAAAAGAGCGGTCTTTCGGCAAGCGGCGACGCAAAGTGGATTGACGACGGTTTCAATCGCGCAATGGACGACGATTTCAACACGGCGAAAGCACTTGCGGATTTGTTCGGCATTTTCAAGGGGATAAAAAGCAAGCTCAAAGCAGGCGACGGCGCATGCGTAAGCGAAGCGGAGCAGGTGAAAAAGACGTATTCTTTGCTCGGATTGTTCAAAGAAGAACCGGCAAAATTCCTTGCTTATTACGAGCAAAAGCAAGCGGCGGCAACGAGCAATGTGCCAAGCGATGTGCTTGAGCTCGTTGAAAAGAGAAAGCAAGCGAAAGCCGAAAAGAACTGGGCGCTTGCAGATGAAATAAGAGCAAAAATCACCGCACTCGGATATGCCGTAAAGGATACGAAAGACGGTGCGACCGTTGAGAAAATACAATAATACGAATCAAATATGTTGACCGAAAACGGAGTTTATCTTGCAAGTATATACAACTTAAACGCCGTTTTTGCATAAAAGAAGAAAATAAAACATAAACGTAAAACGAAACGGAAACACGGAAAAGACGTATGAAGAGACGAATTCTTACAACACAAAACTTCTTTGAAAAACGCGCGCTCTACGAGCAGAAATACGCCCAACTCGAAAAGCGCAGAGACGAACTCGACAAAAAAATAAGACGCGAAGAGCGTGAAGCGAAAATCGAAAACGTCAAAAGCGAAGTCAAAGCCGTTTCAAAGAAAGCGAGAAAGTACGCAAAAAAACAGGCAAAGAAAGCGGCGTACGACGCAAAGTATCTGTACGTTGCCGGCGGACATATGAAAAACGAGTTTCTCGGTTGGCTTACGATTTTCAATTTCCACCGTTCGCACAAGACGAAAATCGAAAGGTTTATCCGCTATGACGAAAACGACAAACGCTTGTATCTCGATTTGTACGAGCGCAAGGATAGAGACAGAACGAAAAAAGCAAAACTCTTCGTGTATATTCACGGCGGCGGTTGGATAGGCGGACTTCCCGAAACAAGAGAAGCGTACACCACCGTGCTTTGCGAAAAGACCGGATACGTCGTGGCAAGTTTATATTACGGAGACGCGCCGTTTTACGGACACCCCGAAATGATTCAAAACGTGTACAAGGCGTTTGCCTGGCTCAAAGAACACGCTGACGAGTACAACTACGATGCGGAAGCAATTTTCGTGGGCGGCGAAAGCGCGGGTGCGCATCTCAGTTCCATGGCAGGCGCGATTGCCACCAATCCCGAATACAAGGCGCATTTCACGCTTGACGAAAGGTCAAAGGATCAAAAGATTGCCGCGCTCATGCTCAATTGCGGCGTGTACGACATGCCCAAAGCCGTGCATACGGGCTTCAAGAATATAGGCATTTACACGCAATCCTATCTCAAAGGAACACCCGTGGAAGAATGCCCCGAAGAATTGCAGAAAGAGATTTCTCCCATAAACTGGGTCACGTCCGATTTTCCGCCCACCTTTGCAATCTCCGCCGAAAACGACAAACTTGCGGTGCTCACGTTCGACCTTGTCAAAAAACTCGTTGACAACGGCGTGCAATTCGAGCATTTCCACGGCGAAGGCAAATGGGCAGTACATGCGTTTGCAATCGGACAGTTTTTGCAAATCTCCAAAGACGCAATGGCTCGCACCATAGAGTTTTTGAAGAAGTACGAATGAAAGTCGGCTCTAAAAACGCAAAGCCGACAATCCGTCGAATCGCAATTTGACACGGCGGCGAATATCCGTGCCGAGCAATCAATAAAACAGTAGTAAATCGCCGTATCGACAGATAAAATCATCAAAACGATGTCATAAACCGTTGATTTGGCGAAAAATATAAGCAAATAAGAAGAATTTTGCCATGACAAATCACCGTATAGGGTTTTTCATCGGCATTGCGACAAACAGTCGCGACAAAGGATAAAATCATGCAACACGCAACCGTAAAAATCAAAAAACTCAATCAAAACGCCATTCTTCCCAAGTACGGCACGCCGTTCTCCGCAGGGGCAGACCTTTACGCATGCGAAGGCAAAGCGATTGAAATCGCACCGCACGAGAGCGTGTTTATCCACACGGGAGTTGCAATCGAACTGCCGCAAGGCACAGTAGGGCTTGTGTATGCTCGTAGCGGACTTGCCTGCAAACGCGGCATCGCCCCGTCCAACAAAGTCGGCGTCATAGACAGTGACTATCGCGGCGAAATCATTGTGTCCTTGCACAATCACTCCGATGTTGCCGAAATCATTGACGATAAGGAGCGCATCGCGCAACTCGTTGTCACGCCCTATATCGTTGCCGATTTTGAAGAAACCGACACATTGTCGGAGTCTGTACGTGGGGCAGGCGGATTCGGTTCCACCGGCAAAATTTGACAGCTATTGAGCGACTGACTTTGTCAGCACCCCGAGCCTGCCAACTCATGTACTGTTTGTACATTAGGGTTGTCATTCTCGGGGTGCTTTCGCGTCATTCATCTCAATATCACGTCAAATTCAATTTAGTTAGAGTTGTGCGACCAACTGCGTCAGGCACGGCTTGTATACTAAATGGGCGACATTACGGGCGCAAGTGTTTTCTATTTTTTCTTGTCATCCTGAGCAAAGTCGAAGGATCCAGCCGCAAGGCGCAAGAAAAAAATCTGTCATTCTGAGCCAAGCGAAGAATCTCGTGGAAACGAAACGACAAACAATTGC
>ULUT01069861.1_pt1 | contig 53517 bp, 47 predicted proteins | sample 1958691 | NCBI WGS metagenome assembly ULUT01 (sample SAMEA4835766, study PRJEB28245) | human gut metagenome | biome: gut microbiome; material: fecal sample | place: Denmark | collected 2008 | reverse complement strand
GCGCGCTCGGAGCGGCGGAATACGCAAGACAAAAAGGCTTGGCAAAAGCGTAAGGAGTGAATTATGACACCGGGAGTTATCGCAGGTATAGTCATCGGATGCGTGGCAGGAGCGGCATTGTTGTTCTTCCTTCTCACGTTCACGATTTATTGGTTCAATCTCGATATGAAATTCGTCTACTGGTTCTACCACAAGATGAAGAAACATTACGACCACATGGAGCGCACGCACAAATTGTGATTTTACAAAAATGAATACTTGGAAAAAAGAAGCCTATTATCTTTTGGAAAAATTAGGCGGGGAAGCATATTTACAGGACATATATGATGCTTTCTTAACTTATCACACTAGACCGATGGTTGTAAGTTATAGAGAGTGTTTAAGAGATGCGTTGGAAAGAGGTTGCGTAGAAAGTGTTAAGTTTGACGGAGAAGAGTTGTTTTATTGTGTCGAAGGGAAGCACAATGGGCACTGGGGCATTGTCAAATGATAGGCATATTCGACAACGATATAAAGGATATTCTCGGCCTTTTGGACGGAACGCCGTCCAAAAGGTTTCCTTTTGACGAAAAAGACGTTTTACCGACGCAGGAGAGAAGCGATCTCGTGCTCATGCGCGATTCGGCGTACGAACTCGGCGGAAGCAATCTCGACTCGCTCGGTATGGCACTCGTAACCGACGACGTAGCGCTGAAAAGCGAAACCATTCTCGTCGGAAAGGAACTCAAAGACATCAAAGCCGATTGCAATTATGCAAAAATCGTGTTGATTTCTCTGAAACAAAGTCCCGATGAAGAACAAAAGATTTTCGATTTGATAAAATCGCTTGAATATGCCAAATACAAGGACAACGTCAATGGCTTTATGATGCGAGCGTCTGCTCTCACAAAACGCGAACAGGTGCGCGTAAGCAAGCAGGCACTAAAAGACGGATTGAGTTTTCAGAAACTTGGCAACACGATTATTGCAAGTTATCTCACACGCTCCGTCGTGTCTGCCGTCACCGTGATTTTCATAGCCGACGCACCCGTCGATTTTGCACCTATCTATGCAATTTCCGATCGTTCGTCCGAAGTTCTCGATGCCTTAAACCACATTCTCGACAACGTACTCGTGGATTGCGCACATTGCAATCTGAAAGAGATTTGCGATAAGGTTGAAGGTATGCGTGAATTGCATCTAAAACGCGCTAAATAGCAAGAACAAAAGCCGTCATAGCGGCAACGGCATCGCTTGAAAGCAAGCAACGCCGAGAGCCGCATTAGGCTTTTGTTCTACTAACCGCGCCGGAAATCTTTGCTATCGGTTTAATCACGGACAAAAATTCCTGCCGCAATTTCGCAAGATTGTCGGCTTGGTGATTAGATTGGGTGGGGCACCCACACCCGAATTGATGCCGTCATCGCGGCAACGGCATCGCTTGAAAGCAAGCAACGCCGAGAGCCGCATTAGGCTTATTGTTCTGCTAACCGCGCCGAAAATCTTTGCTATCGGTTCAATCACGGATAAAAACTCCTGCCGCAATCATTCATTATTAATTATTCATTGTTAATTATTCATTAAAAAAGCACGGTCAATGCCGTGCTTTTTTTGTTAGCATTTGAAATTGCTTTTTCTTTTCGGAACGACGGGAGTGCCGTCTTTTTTCTTGCGGATAAGCGGTATGTATACGTCAAACACCGTGCCTTTGTCTTCTATGCCGTGGCATTCTATTGTGCCGTCATGCGCTTTTACGGTTGCCGCCGCGATTGAAAGCCCCAGTCCGAAACTTTGGTTATCGGGATTTTGTCTTGCGCCGTCCGTGCGATAAAAGCGGTCGAAAACGTGTTTTGCATCTTCTTTTGAGATACATTCGCCCGTATTCATAACAGAAAGATGCGCTTTTTTGTTTTCCACGCAAAGTTTCAATCCGACCTTTCCTTTTTCTCCCGAATATTTGATTGCGTTGTCAAGCAAAATTATTACGAGACGTTCGAGTGTATTCGAGTCGCCGTATAGGTTTACGAAAGGTTGAATTTCCGTTAACAACTTCACATCTTTTTCAAAGCACGTCGCTTCGAAACTCAGACATGCGCCTTCCGCAATCGCACTGAAATCGACTTCTTGCTTTGGTAGTTCGCTCTGTTCGAGCTTGCTAAGTTCCAGCATGCTGTTGATAAGGTCTTTCATGCGCACGAGTTGCGCGGTGATGGAATCAATCCATTTTTGGTTGTCGGCAACGGTAGATTGCGGCTCGCTCTTTATGACCGAAAGGTTTGTTCCGATTATCGTAAGCGGAGTTTTGAGTTCGTGCGAAGCGTTTGCGATAAGGTCGCGTTGTTTTGTCATGGCGGTTGCGACGGGGTGGAGTAGTCTTGCAGACGAGAGCAGGGCAAGCAGCGCGACAAACACCACCGAGCAACAATAGAGCAATGCAACCATAACCGCCGTGTTTGAAAGTTGTTTGTGGTATGACGTGCGGTCTATCAGCGCAAAGAGAGTGCCGTGCTCATACTCCTTGCTTGCCACGACAAAGTAGCGGTTGCCCACTTTGAATTTGCCTTCCTTGACCGCCAAAGATTGTGACACGATTTCTTCGGCGTCTTCTTTGGAATATATGTCCAAGTTGCCGATTATCTCAAATTGACCGCTGTCATACTTGCAGATGAAGACGCACTTCAAATCGTTTGGCACGCCTTCGTTGTAGTTTTGCGGATCGACAAGAGCCTTGTCGAGATTGTTGCGGATAAAAATGTCGTTCGAGCCGTACACAACGCCGAAAAGACCGCCCAGCACGATAAGCAGGAATATGGCGGAGATGAGCGTCGAAGTGACGGTGTATTCGATACGTTGTTTGCGGATGATATCCATCTATATTGCTCCAATCGGTAGTTTATGCTGTCAAAACAGCGAAGTAAAATGTCGATATTGTCATATAAAAACAAAAGCGCGACTTGTGTCGCGCCCCGTGTTATGCTTTGGGTTGGCTCAGGCGATAGCCCACTCCGCGCACGGATTCGATTGTGAAATCCGCGTCAAGGTGCGTAAGTTTCTTGCGAAGGAAAGACATATACACTTCAAGGTTGTTGGACTCGAATTCGCTGTTGAGCCCCCATGCTTTGAGTATAAGATTTTCTTTCGTTGCAACGAAGTTGGGGTATTCGAAAAGGTATCTCAGAAGTTCAAATTCTTTGCCGGTCAGATTGATAGAGCCTTTCTGTGTCGAGAGCGTGAAAGTGGTGAGATCGAGTGAAGCGTTCTGATATTCGAGTTTGTTGTCCGAAAGGAGTTTTCCGCGTCTTCTGAGCACCGCGCGTATACGTGCGGAGAGTTCGTTGAAAGAGAATGGTTTTGACACGTAATCGTCCGCGCCTTTGTCGAGCCCTTCAATTTTGTCTTTTTCGTCGGTGAGTGCGGTGAGCATAATGACAGGTGTTTCGAGTTTTCTCGCACGCATTTTTGCAAGCACTTCAAAACCGTTAAGTTTTGGCATCATAACGTCGAGAAGCACTATATCGTACATTCCCGTCGATGCAAAATTGAGTCCGTCGGCACCGTCGTAAACGCAATCCACGTCGTAGCCGTCTTTCATCAGCATTTGAGCGAGTGCTCTGGACAATTCTTTTTCGTCTTCAACAAGTAGTATTCTCATTGTGGTCTCCTGAAAGAAATTGCGTTTTCTTACAATTTGATTATTATTATACTACTTTCGTCGTCTTAAAACAATATTAAAAACGGACGTTTTCAAAACTATTTCAATAAAATCAGCTCTTGGATTGTATATATTATAAGTTAAAATATACCATTATCGCGCGCCCGTATTGCTAAAACGCTTATTTGATGTTATAATCATATATCCAATAAGAGATATGCGGAAGCGAAAACTTGCATAGCGGGTGTTTGCGCATAGTCGGAACAACTAAAGAGAGACGGCTTTGACGAAAAGAACGAGAACAATTTCAATCATTGCAATCTGCGCGCTCGTCGCGCTTTTCGTCGTTGCACTCGTATCTCCCGAAGCGGTTGCTTCTTCTGAAGAAAAGCCGCATTTCGTCGCAAAGACCGACGACGGCGTAAACTGGGATTTATATCTTGACGGAGTGAAACTCGATTACGCATCGGCAAGCGGCAGGTTTATCGACTACAACAATCCGAATGCGGTTTCCGTAAAATTTTTCAAGGCAATCGAGCAAGAACTCGTGTCTCGTGGCATAATCGACGCGGCGCACGGCAATCTTACCGAATATTACGACATAGAGTTTCAACTTCCGTTGATTTCGCGGCCTGAGATTGACAAAACGTCTGCGGAATACTCGACGTCGAGCGGTATCACGGTGAGTGCGGATTATGCTGCGGTGATAAGCGTGAGCGCAACTCGTTTGCAATATAAAAACGTTCAAAGCGAAGGATATTCCGACTTATACGCTCAATTGGCAGGCAGCGGATTGTTGTTTGCAGGGGTGGACGTCGGAGAATACGACGTGAGATACGCTGTGACAGAAACTTTTGAATTTGACGGAGCGACGCGCGTTGCGATTAGATACAGTGAGCCTGTTCGTTGTTCGGTGACCAAAGCAACGCTCGAAAAGCCGATTTTTCAGGATATGACGATTATATACGGCGACAGCGTGAGCAAAATCGCAAGCAATCTCAAAAGTCTCGTCACGGATGAAAAAATGATAGCCGACGGCGGAGAATTTCTGCCGAGCGCGGAGCAAACGGACGAAGCCTTTGCAAACGTCACGAACATTGCGGACCTTATGCTTCCTGCAAGCGACAGACAATATACGTTGCTTTTCTATTATATCGCAGGCAGCGCAAACTATGAGAACGTAGACAACGTTCAAGTCAAAGTATCCGTCGAAAAACGAGACGTATACGTTTATATTTCCGACGTTTTTTCGCTTGTCGGGGAAGAACTCGTTCCGCTTGAAAACGTTGAATTTTACGTTGACGAGTCGAGACTTGCCACAGGTGACGACGTTGCGAGCGTAGGGGTGACTTTGTACTATTCCGACGACGTCAACAAGGACGTTGCAAGCAATGCGTACAGAATTTACGCAACTTGCTCAAATCAAAATTATACGGCGGTCAGTCGCAATATGAACAGCACTTTCGTGGACGGCGGAAGATATGTCGTTTATCCAAAGGAAGTCGCAATTGCCGCGCCCGACGGCAGAACGTTTATCGTGTCGAGTGACGAGGGCTTTGCAAATTTCAAGACTGCAAGAGTGGAAGCCGTATCTGTTGAAGACGTAAGGTCTTATGACGGAGCGCAGGCAATTTGCGCATACAGAATCGTTCTCACCGACAATTACGGCAACGTAGTTGAGCCCGAAGAACCTTACTTTGTCGCATGGGCGTCAAATCCCGACGGAGCGAAATGGCTTGCCGTTGAAGGCGAAAGCGCTTTGCTCGATATAGAGAGCGTTGGCGGAGTTTTGAAGTTCGACAGGGCGGAAAACGTGATAGCGTTTTACGGAGAACCGCCCGTAGAAAGTTTTGAGTGGACAAGTGCTACGATTGCGCTTCTTACGATCGCTTGCACGCTTGCGTGCGTCACCGTCGCACTTGTTTCGGTGCTTATTTTGAAAAGGAGATTCCTAAAATGAGCGGCGTCGTTTTTCAAAATATAATTGCGGTTGCAAACGCAAGTCAGGATTTTGTTTTCGCACTGCTTTGCGCACTCGTCGGAGTGTTTTCCGTGTGCGTAGTCACGCTTTCCGTTGTGCTTGCAAAAAGAGTGAACGGAGACAGAAAAAGGCTTGAACGATATGTTTACGGGCGCAAAACGCCGGATAAAACCTACGTTTGTGAAAATAGCGTAAATATCGAATGCGTTGGAAGTGCCGTGAATAAGAAAGCGCGCCACGGCAAAAAGAACAAAAGCAAAAGAAGACAAGGAAGTGTCGTCGAATGAAAGACCGCGTTAAAAAATCGATAATACTTATTGCCGTGGGCATAGTGATAAACGTGGCTCTTGCGATAATAAAAATGCACGTCGGGCTTAGTTCAAACAGTCTTTGCATAATGCTTGACGCCACCAACAGTTTGCTTGACATCATCACTTGCATAGTTACGCTTGCATTCTTCATAGCGTTGCTTGTGCCGAGAAACGAAAAAGCACCGTATGGCTATGGCAGAGGGGAATATCTTGCGGGATTTATCGTGTCGGTCGTTGCCGTCGTGGTGGGCGGATTGTTCTTTATCCGCTCTCTCAATCGTATGGCTATGCCCGAACCAGTGTGGTTCAGTTGGGAAAACTGCGTGCTTATCATATCCACGCTTCCCGTAAAACTCGGCGTGGGATTGCTTTATTATTTTGCAAACAGAAAAATCAAATCGTCCGCGATAAAGGCGATTATGCTCGACAGTTTTCTCGATATAGGCGTGACGACGACAAGCGTCGTTTCGTTTGCCGTATCGAGCAGAGTCAACTATGCGGTGGACGCAATATTCGGCATTGTCGTGAGCGTGTTCATCATCGTCGTTGCGATAAAAATGGTCGTTGACAACGTAAAAGCAATCGTTGTCGGGGACGGTGCGCAAGACGAGAGAAAAGCCATTGCGAGAGCGTGCGAAGAACACGGTGCAACCGTCAAAAAAATCGTTTTGCACGATTACGGTTTCGGCACGAAAGTCGGAGACGTGTTCATAAGTTGCGACGGAGAAGATTTGCCCGTAGTGCTTCACGACGAAGTTGCCGAAGCGTGCGGCGCGGACGTGACGTTTATAAGAGTGACTGACAACGACGAGCAAGTCGAAAACGGGAAAAACGAAGTGCGAAACGCCGACAAAACCGATGCAACGCAGAACTGATTTAGCCAAATCGACGAACACTCGGACTGTACAACGGATATTTTCCGTGTTACAATAAATATGTTATAACAAACAATAGCAATACAAGGAGAAAAATCATGAGCGACGAAATCAAGAACGAAATCGCCACCGAGCAAAACGAAACCGTGCAAAACACGGACGAAACGCTCGAAAAAGAAGGCATCCTTTCCGATCAGGAAGAGAAAAAAGCGCAAAAGAAAGGCAAAAAAGCCAAAAAGCAACTCACTCCCGAACAAAAGAAAAAGCGCACGATAAAAGCGCTTATCATCACGGGTAGCATAGTGCTTGCAATAGTCATCTTCTTCAGTGGCTGCGCAATCGCAACCACCGTCGGAACGAATGCTCTCATAAAACAAGCAACGAGTTACGAAAAGGTGGAATACACCGATCATACGCAACTTACACCAGTCAAGCCTGAAGACAGCGACACGGGATACTGGACGTTCACCAAAGAAGACGGCAGAGACTTCAAGGTCTTGCAGTTCACCGACGTACATATCGGCGGCGGCAGTTTCTCTCAACAGAAAGACGCATGGGCAATGAACGCTGTTGCAACCATGATAAGACAAGAACAACCAGACCTTGTCGTCGTCACCGGCGACATCGCATACCCGGTTCCTTTCCAGGCAGGTACGTTCAACAATCTTAACGCAACCAAGATTTTCTCAAATATGATGGAAACTCTCGGCGTGTACTGGACGTTTGCTTTCGGCAACCACGATACTGAACTTTACAGTCTTTACGGCCGTGACGAAATCTGCGACTACTACGAAGGCGCAGGCTTCAAGTATTGCTTGTTCCGTCGCGGATTTTGCGATGAAAAAGACTATATCGGTGACGACGCACGCGGCTTCGGCAACGATATGATAGTCGTAAAGAACAGCGACGGTTCTATCAATCAGACCGTAGTGACCTTCGACAGCCACAGTTACACAGACGGCGACTATTTCGGAATCGCATGGAAATACGACAACATCCATCAATGCCAAATCGACTGGTACGCAACCGAAATCGAGAGATTGTCCGCACTCAACGGCGGAAATCCCGTCAACAACGTAGCGTTCTTCCACATTCCGCTTGCAGAGTACCGCAGTGCATGGGCAAACGTTATCGACAGCGGTGAAGAAATGACTCAAGGCAAGAAAGTCACCACCGAGCGCGGAACAACCGAGTTCATTTACGGCAAGATGGGCGAGTCCGACAAGAAGAAAAACGGCGTCCGCACATACGGCGTATTCTGCGGCAGCGGCACCGATACGTTGTTTGAAACGGGGCTCACGCACTACATGCAAGGCATCTTCTGCGGACACGATCACTACAACAACTTCTCCGTCAAATTCACGCCCGCAGGAGCAGACCGTTCAATCCGTCTCACCTACGGCATGTCCATAGACTATCTCGCATACGCAGGTATATACAAAGTTCACTCTCAACGCGGATGCACGCGCATCGAGTTTAAGAGCGACAATTCGTTCGATTGCGTGGCATTGAATTATTATGAGAACTTCAATGTCGCCCACGAGCGCGATTAAAACGGCACTATTGAGCGCCTAACTTCGTCAGGCACGGCTTGCTCCAAAATCACGTACTACTTGTACGTTGGGTTTTGTTTCAAGCCGTGCCTTTCTTGTTATGCATCTCAATATTGCCGTTTTCAACTACGCTAAACGGCGAATAACTGTGTCAAAGCCCTTCGGTTCATCGTCGTGTACTATCAGTACACTAGGCGATGCCCCGAAGGGCTTTTCCTTGTTTTTCATCCGTTTATCGCAGTTTTAATAACCATAATTATATAGCGAACAACTTCGGCAGAGCCACGCTCCCGTCAACTCATGTACTGTTTGTACATTAGGGTTGTCATTCTCGGGGCACTTTCGCGTCATTCATCTATTTATCGCATTTTTTACAAAACGCGCAGTAGCGAATAACTGTGAAAGGCGAAGCCTTTCCGAAAACCTATTCGGAGCGTACTTATTAACGGAATGTGCGACTTCGAAGACCTGACAAACCCGCCGACCGCGAGCTTGTGGAGCGGTCTTTTGACGTTCACTTATTCAAGGGGCACTTATTCAAGGGGCACTTATTCACGGACTGTGCAACTTCAAAGACGAAACACGAGCCGCAACGGCGGCGAGCAAATAAGCGCCGAGCTTAAGTCACACACAAGCCCGTTTTGCAACGATTACAACAAGTTGCAATCGTTTGCCTTTTGGGTCTTTGTGTTCCTTTTTTCCACACGCCAAAAACTGCGCTTTCATCTTTCTTACTCACACTCAAGTTCGCTTGTTTTTGACGTGCGGGAGCCCTGGGGAGTACAGTACGAGAATGCGTGGCACTGTGTTGCGCAAGCCGCCACGCAGGCGAAGTGGCATAATAAGGGGACGATACCTATCTATGCGAGTGCCGCCTGTCTTCCCCGCGAGCGATGGACAGTTTTGTAGAGAAAGCACCCTATACGAGTGGTGGAAGAAATACCGGCGCGGACCGGAAAGATGGGGCAATTCTATTTAGGGTTTTGCACGCTAAACTTTTGCAGAGCCGTGAACAATATACACCCACACCCGATTCGGAGCATACTTAGTTTACTTATGTCGGGTTTGTGGTTTAAGATACAAATTTTGCGGCGGTGATGCATTATTCAAGTTTTGATTTTTCGCTCTTGTATTGCGCCGAAAAGTTTGATACAATATACGATATGGAACAAGGTGAGAAAACTATTGTAGATATTTACGATTTCGACAAGACGGCGATTCCATACGACAGCGCACTTCATTACTGGTACTGGAGCATGCTCCATTGCCCGTGGACTCTTGTGCTTTTGCCGTTTCAATTGTTGTGGGGCTTCTTGATGGTTACCAAGATTTTGCCCGTGCCCATATTCAAGAAAATCGCGTTCAATTTTGTCAAGCTCGTCAACACCGAGAAGACGGTTAAGAAGTACTGGGACAAGCACGAAAAGGACATTTATGACTTTTTCAAGCCCGAAAATCGAGATCCGTCAAGAAAAACCGTGCTTATCAGTGCAAGCCCGGATTTCCTTATCGAAGAAATCGCGCGACGTATGAAAATCGACTATTGCATTGCAAGTCCGCACAGCAAAGACAACGGACACTTGCTCGGCAAAGTCTGCCGCAAAGAAGAGAAAGTACGCAGACTGAACGAGATTTTGCCCGATGTGGAAGTGGAGAACGTATTTAGCGACAGTCTCGATCACGACAGATACATATTTGCGCTCGGCAAACATTGCTATCTTGCCAACAAAGGCAAGCTCACCGAGATCGACTTCAACAAAGAAATCGCCGCCTTCGACGCAAAAAAGAAAAAGAAAAAACAATAAACCTTATAGGGTTTTAAAAGGGGAGAAATATTATGAATGATTTTGATGAACAAAACAATGAAAAAGTCTTAGAAGACAAAGTTGAAGAAAACGTTGTTAAAGAAGACGTAAATTCGCAAGAAAATGCCGAAAATGTCGAAAAAACAGACAAAAAAAATGATGAAAACAAGAAGAATGACTGTTTTAAGACAATAAATGACGTTGTTAAAGAGTTTTTTGCTTTTAAACAATTTAAAAGAATCCCCATTGGATTGGCGGTTGTTGCAGGAATAATATTCAGTCCGCTTTTGATTGCATCTTTGGTGGTGCTGGCAAACATTTATTTGTTGTGCTTTTTTAGTAAAATAATTGCAGCGCCGGCTGAATTTTTGTTGCAACACATGAGAAAAGAAGGAAACAATAAATTTTCCAACGGAGTTGTTTATTTTGTCGGATATCCATTTGTATTTCTTTTCAAAATGGGGCAGGCAATAATTGCATTATACCTTGCGATTTTGTTCTTCATTTTTGACATTTTGGCATGTGCATATGGTTGTGGTGGTATAAAGTTGTCGCCATTCTTGTTTGATGAAAACTATGATTGTGATGCTAGATTGATAGGAAATGCGTCTAAGTGCACAATTTCAATAATACTGACACTAACAATAATTGTCGGAGCATTTTATGTTGCGTTGATAGGAGTCAAAATAGGTAGTGTTGTTTCTCAAAATTCCGTTACTAATGAGATAAAAATTGATACTTATGAAAAACTCGACATAAATGAAAAACAACAAAAGAAATTTATGTTTAACCCGACAGAAAGTGCGTATTACGTCATTGAAATTTCGTCAAATGATGAAAATCTTGTGTTTTCCATATACGCAAATGATGCATTGCAGATTAGAGATTCGCAATCCACAATTCAAACAAGATATTATATGTGGGGCGGACAACCTGTTGAAATTATGATAAAATGGAGTGATAAGTCGCGTGTAGATCCTGTGGCATATTTAAAAATAACGAGAATATATGGTTGATATAAAAATAAATGGCTCGCAAGACAGCGAGCCATTTATTTTTGTTATGTCTTATATCTCGCGGACGTATTCGTCGCTTGGAAGTTTCTTGACGGAGAGTTTTGCAAAAAGACGTTTGAAGAAATCTGCGATTTCAACGAATGGATCGTGTCCGCCGAATGCGCGGCATTTGTTTTCGGGAAGGTCGATTTCAACGGCGAACGTCATAATAAGAAGCATAATAAAGAACGTCGGACCGAAGAAGTTCGTGTCTATCATTCCGTAGGCGTCAAACAGAACGGTTCCGCAAAGAAGCATGATAGCGGCAGGATTTTTGCGGCTTGCAAGGAAAGTGCGATAGCGGAAGTAATAGAAGAATGCAAAGCCGATGACGCCTGTTATGCCCATAGTTGCAAGGATTTGCAGAGCGGTGGAGTGATACCAGTACGGTGTGTAGTTGTTGTGAGCCATACCTCCGAGATGATAGTCCCAACCGGAACCGAAAATCGGCCATTTTTTGAAGACTTCGATTGCTTCGGGATAAAGCATTTCCACTCTGCCGCTGCTGTCGAGGCCTTTGTTGAGAATGGTGGTCAATATTTTGCTTACGTACTCGCCGTAATAAGCACAGACAAAAATAATCGCCGCAAACAGCACGCTGAGCGTCACGCCGAAAAGCACCTTGTTTTCGGATTTTGCCATGACGTACAGGCACATAGCAGGCATTGCGATTGTGGTGAATAAAATTGCGCCGCGGCAACCAGTCGAAATGATAAATATGTATTCGAGTGTTGCCATTATCGCAAAAAGCGGCGTCGCTTTGTTTTTCTTTATACAGAAGTAAAGAGTGGCGGGTATCGTCATACTCAACGTCGGAGCGACGTTGTTCGGACCTGCCCAACCGAGAGCGATGTTTTTCATCACCATGGCGTTTATGACTTCGTCGAAATTGTCGAACGACGAGAAGTAAACTATCATTTGAGCGCATATCACCACACCCATTGCAAACAGCACTTTGAGAATGTATTCCGCCATGCCTTTTCTGTCCTTTTCATCTTGAGTTATGACGAAGAACGAGTACGACGTACCTGCAACGAGCACGAGTGCGAGAGCCGCCAGAATGGCGAGCGCGTTTTCCGTGGGAGTACCTGCGCCGCCGAGTGCAAACGGGATTGCGAGTGCCAGAAGCGAGCAATGGAAACCTTTGATTTTCTTTGGAGAGAGAAGGAATAGCGAACGCTTGTATCTTATGAGATTGAACAGCGCGCCCACAAGCAAAACTATCACGAGAAAAAGAAGCCACGCGTAATCGTCGAGACGGTGACGGTTGGAGCGGATTATCAGTGTGAACATCATCGCCACACACAACACTTGTTTCGTGCCTTTACCGAAGAAAAGCGGAAGTATCGCAACGAGAGCAAGCACCGCAAGCATAGATGCCCAAACGTCGAAACACCAACCTATCAGTATCATGACGGCGGCAAATAAAATAAAATAGTCCGATTGAATGAAACGATTTATAACATTCAAAGTTTTTTGAAATTTTTCTTTCATGATTTATGTCTTCTGTATATTTTCTCCCCTTTCGGTGAAACAAGTATACCACTTTTGTCTGTGCGTGTCAACGCGCGACGCGAGCATACGAATATGGTATGTCCGACGTTGACAAAACGTGCTTGAATTGATACAATTATTCATGAAATACACAGGCGAAAAACGCGTGCTGTTTTTGCGTGCGCATTCGCAACGGAGAACGGATTATGAGATTTTCAACAACGCTTGCACCTTGCAACGAAGCCAATGTTTCGGTGTACGACGACGTGAGAATAAGCGTGCTTTCGGACAGAATTATCCGCGTAGAAAAAGGCGCGTTTACGGACAATAAAACGCAGATGGTTTCTTGCAGAAATTTCGCAAATCCGCATTTTACAGTGCAAAAAGCGCAAGATAAAGTGTTGATTTTGACGGATAAGTATTATTTTTGCATTGACCTTGATTCGCTCAACGTGTATGTAAAAACTCTCGAAGAAAAGGACTGGAGAAAGGCGAGCAATTCTCAAAATCTCGGAGGCACGGCTCGCACGCTCGACGGCACGTTCGGTGTGCTTTTCGGATGGAAAAGAACAAGAGAAGCGAACGACCATTTCTGTCTTTCTCACATAAGAAAAGGTCTGTTTGCAAAAAACGGCGTCAGTGAAATAGATGACGTCAAATCCGTTTTGCTTATGGAAGACGGCTCGGTGAAACAAAGAGAGAAAACGTATGCCGATAAATACGTTTTTGTGTTTGAAGACGATTATCTCGGCGGACTTAAAGAATTTTATTCGCTTTGCGGATATACGCCGCTTCTTCCCAAATATGCGCTCGGAAACTGGTGGTCCCGCTATCACGCCTACACGCAGGACGAATATATCGCGCTTATGGACGAGTTTGCAAAAAAGGACGTTCCGCTCACGGTTGCGACGGTGGATATGGACTGGCATATCGTCAAAAACGCGCCAAAGGACGCAGACTACAAGTCTTTTCAGGGGGTAGGTTGGACAGGATACACGTTTGAGAAAGAGTTGTTTCCCGACCACAAAAAATTCCTTGCGGATTTGAAAGAGAGAGACCTTGCGGTGACAATGAATCTGCACCCGCGCGACGGTGTGCGCTATTTCGAAGAGCAATATCCCGAAATGGCGAAAGCGTGCGACATAGATCCTACAACCAAGAAAACGGTCGAGTTCGATTTGACGGACGAAAAGTTTTTGAATGCGTATTTTGATATTCTTCATCATCCGTACGAAAAAGAAGGCGTCGATTTTTGGTGGATAGACTGGCAGCAAGGCACGAAATCGAAGATGAAAAATCTCGATCCGCTTTGGCTTCTCAACCATTATCACACGCTGGACATTTGTAGGGACGGCAAAAACGGCATAATTTTGTCAAGATATTCGGGGCTCGGCTCGCATCGCTATCCGCTCGGCTTTTCGGGAGATACCGTCGTGTGCTGGAACAGCCTTAGAATTCAGCCGTATTTCACCGCGCTTGCGTCAAACGCAGGCTACACTTGGTGGTCGCACGACATCGGCGGACATCTTTTCGGAAAAGGCGATCAGGAATTGTATCTCAGATGGTTGCAGTTCGGTGTGTTCTCACCCGTTAACCGCTTGCATTCAAACAATAAATCTATGAGCAAAGAGCCGTGGAATTATCCCCAAGTGGAAAGCGTTGCGGAAGATTTTATGCGTTTGCGTCACAGACTTTTGCCATATCTTTACACCGCAAACGTTCGTACTGCAAAAGACGGTGTGCCGCTCGTTTGTCCGCTTTATTACTATGTCAAGGATAAAAACGCCTACGCTAAAAGATGGCGCAACGAGTATTTCTTTGGAGAGCAAATGCTTGTTTGCCCTGTTGTAAAGCGCGGAAAAAACGGCGCGACAAAGATGAAAATCCGGCTTCCCGAAGGAAACTGGACGCACTTTTTCAGTGGCGTTAAATTTGTCGGTGACAGGGAATACGAGATAGAATGTCCGCTCGATCAATACCCCGTTTTTGTGAAAGACGGCGGAATCGTTCCGCTTCTTGACGTATGCAAAGAAGATAAACTCAACTGCAAGGATTTCAAGAATCTGACCGTGAAAATTTATCCGGGAGAAAACTCGTACACGCTGTACGACGAGACGGGATTCGTTGCGTTTGATATGCGAAAAACGGACGGTGGATACGCATTGACCGTAACGCCGAGCGACGATTGCAAGACGGAAAAACTATCGTTTGAGATCGTTGGTTTGCAAGGCGGAAAGACGCTTGTGAACGGAGAAGAGAAGTCTCTTAAAAATCTCGATTGCGTCGCTATGACAATTGAGTTTTGACGGCGTAGAAAAACTGAAATCCGCAAAAAGTTCGTTGAAACGTCGCGCTGCAAGCCACACTATTTTGCGTGTCGATGAACGAATATGCCCCGAATGTGCAAAAATCGGGACTTTTTGTGGAAAAACGCTTGACTTATAGCGCGCAATTTAATATTATTAACAAGCATATTTTTGGAAGAAGTATGAACTGTGGGAAGAACTAGCCCCTCCGAACACGCCGACTCTCTTGCAAAAACAGAATTTTTGGAGGTTAGCACTATGGCTAAGGATTTGTCTTCAATGGCAAAAAACAATAAGTCTTATATGGCAAAGCCGGGCGAAGTGGAAAGCAAGTGGTACATCGTTGACGCAACCGATATGGTTCTCGGTCGTCTCGCTTCTCAAGTTGCTACTATCTTGAATGGCAAAAATAAACCACAATACACTCCCAACGTCGACTGCGGCGACCACGTTATCATAATCAACTGCGACAAAGTCATTCTCACGGGCAACAAACTCGAAGATAAGTACTATCGCTATCACACCGGTTACATCGGCGGACTCAAGGAAATCCAATACAAGAAATTGATGGCGGAAAAACCCGAATTCGCAGTGTACAAGGCAGTTAAGGGCATGCTTCCCAAGAACACGCTCGGCGCAAAAATGCTCAAGAAACTCCGCGTTTACGCAGGTGCAGAGCATGATCATCAGGCACAATGCCCGGTTGAGCTCAAACTCAACTAATTGAGAGGTGAAATATGGCTACTAAGAAAACCAAGAAAGTACAATATCTCGGCACCGGCAGAAGAAAGACGGCAATCGCAAGAGTTCGTCTCGTTCCCGGCGACGGCAATATCGTCATCAACAAACGCACTCTCGACGAGTACTTCCCGCTCGACACGATGAAACTCATCGTCAACCAACCGCTCGTTGCAACCAACACTTCCGACAAGTTCGACGTTTTCGTCAATGTGTACGGCGGCGGTTACACCGGTCAAGCAGGCGCAATTCGTCACGGCATTGCTCGCGCACTTTGCGTCGCAGACAGCGAAGCATACAGAGCAATTCTCAAGAAAGAAGGATATCTCACTCGTGACCCGAGAGCCAAAGAACGTAAGAAATACGGTTTGCATAAGGCTCGTAAAGCACCCCAATTCTCCAAGAGATAACTTGCCGAATTCAAACGGCAACAACAAAGCGCAACCAATTTTGGTTGCGCTTTTTCCTTCGTCAGACTGCGAGCGAGTTGCTCATGTACTATGTGTACATTCCGCTACTCGTTCTCGTCTTCCTTGGCTCTTGCCGCTTGCTCTTCGGCAAGGGACGCGTTCAATTTGTCTATGCGCTCTATTCCATAAATCGCGTGTGTTGTACGCATATACGCGTGCGCATTATGCGCGGGCGCGATGTCGGACGGTTTTTAATAAAAGTATGAAAACGTGACGGCAAAGGCAAATCGTTTGACGAAAGCGACTTTGCGTGATAAGATAGTGTCCTAATAAATGCATTATGTCAGATTTTTGTATTAATAAGTATTTGCACAATGCGAAATAAATTTTCGACGGAAAAGAAGTATGGAGTATTCAAAATCTATAAAACGACTTAGAGAAGACAAGAATCTCACGGTTGACGAGCTTGCAAAACGCTTGTCGCTCGACGTTGAAGAGATCCAAAAAGCCGAAGACGGTGAAGACGTGGATCAAAAGACTTTGGAAATGATTTCAAGGTATTTCGGCGTTCAATACGATTCTCTTGTTGAAGGCACGGTGAAGAGCAAGAAGAAGGAGAGCATTTTTGATCCGACCGAGTGGTACAAGCTCGACAACGCGGCAAAAGTGTATCCGTCATCTTCTTCAAACGAATACAGCACGCTCTTCCGCTTTGCGGCGGTGATGAAAGAGAGAGTGGACGGCGAGATTTTGCAACAAGCACTTGACGATCTCGTGCCGAGATTTCCCACGCTTATGGTCACCATCAAGCGCGGTGCGTTCTGGTACTATTTCGAGAGATTGCCTTTCAAGCCCAGAGTGGAGAAAGAGAGCCTTTATTCGTTCCAACCCATTCCGCTTGACGGCAAACGCTATCTTTTCAGAGTGGTGTACAGCGATTACAGAATCGGGTGCGAGTTTTTCCATAGCATCACGGACGGCACGGGCGGCTCGACTTTCCTTATGAGTTTGCTTGCAAGATACTACGAGATCAAGACGGGCAAGCGAATCGAAGACTACAAGAGCGCAAAGGACTATCGCGATTTGCCCACTCCCACCGAGATCGAAGACAGCTTTCAAGTGTATGCCGAAAAGCACGACTACGCAAAAAGAAAGATCAATTTCACCTATATCCCCAAGCTCCCCAAGGCTCGCCACGGCGTGATGACTCACGTGATCACTTCCGCATCGAAGCTCAACCAAAAGGCGAAAGAATACAGCGCAACCATCACGGAATACGTGCTTGCGATCATATTCGGCATCATGTTCGATATGCGCAAGAAAGAGGGCAGCAACAAGGACATCAACGCAAGAGTGCCTGTCAATCTTCGCAAATTTTTCCCGTCCGACACGGTGCGCAACTTCTCGTTCTACCTTGACGTGACCCTCAAAGACAGCGTGGACGGCGGCATCCAAGCCTATGTGGACGCGGTCAAAGAGTGCTTCAAAGAGCAACTCAACGAAAAGTATTTACAAGAGAACGTCAACGCGAATATGCGAGAAGAACGCAACAAATTTATCGCGCTTGTGCCGCTTGCGCTCAAAGATATAGGGCTCAAAATCACAAAATATATCATGGACAACAAAGCCGTGTCTATGGACTTTTCAAACTACGGACGTCTCAATCCGCCCAAAGAATTGTCCGATATAGTGGACAGAGTGGAGTTTTGCTTGAAAGAGCCTAAGGACTCGGGCTACAAACTTGCCGGCGTGACGTTCGGCGACGAGTGCGTGCTGACGTTCTCAAGGACTTTCAAATCTTCACACCTTGAAAAAGAGTTCGTCAGAGCGTTGACGGCGGAAGGTCTTGACGTGTACATCGAGACAAACGGAGATAAATGATGAAATATTGTAGACTTTGCAAAACGTATCATCCCGAATATGACGACAACTGCCCCCTTTGCGGCGCAGGTCTTGTCGAGGCAACGGACAAAACGGACGAAAACTTTGATTTTGCCCCCTACAACGCCAACGAAAAAAGACGCAACGCAAGAAAGACCGTCAGAGACGTGTTTATCGCGCTCTCCGTGCTCACGCTTGTGGGCTTGCTGCTTGCGTCGGTGATCTCCAAGGTGTACTCAATCATCTACATCGGGCTTGCGTCCGTGGGATTCTTCTGGCTTGTTATCGGACAATTTGTCTTTTTCCGCACGGATCTTAGGACGTTCTATTACAGATCGACATTTTGGCTCATGATCCTTGCGATTCTTGTGTGTTTGCACTTTGGCAAGTTCTACATCGCGCTTTCTTACGTGATACCTTGCGCGGCAGGCGCATTGAGCATTGTGACGTTGCTCACCGCAGTCATCACCAAAAAGTGGTATAGATATGCCTTCCACTCCTTCGTGCTTGCGCTGTTTATGATCGCATTGTTCCCGCTCAACTATTGCTTGTCTTTGCACTATGCCGGTTACAACTGGATCGCATCCCTTGCAACGCTCGGCGTGGGACTTGCAGAGATTGCCTTCTCGCTGATTTTCGGCAGACAAGTGTTGGGCAGCGAAATCAAAAAACGTTTCTTTGTCTAAAAAGCACAACAAAAAAGAAAAAATAAACGACGGATATTCCGTCGTTTTTTCTATGTTGTTGCATCTATCGTATAAAGCCGTAGCACAGTGTACCTATCACCGCCGACAAGAGTATGATTGCAATCGGCGGCAGGGACTTGCCTTTCACCTTGACAAGCGATATCGCCATAAGAAAGACGAATATGCAAGTGCCTATCACGTCAAAGGATATAGGCTCGCTGCCAAGCACGTTGGATATGCCAAAGAGCGTGGAGAGCACAAAGCTCACAAGCACGGCGGCAAGCAGTCCCGTCACGGTGGAGCGCACGTACGAGAAGGTCTCTTGCACGGCAGGGCGTTTTATGAAGTTTGCAAGGGCAAGGACGATGATTGTTATGATGACAACGGACGGCAAAGTCACGCCAAACGTTGCGCAAATCGCGCCGAGAAGGCTTTGGGCAACTCCCATTGGCGACGTAACCGACACTCCCGTGTAGGTTGCAATGTTCACGGCAAAAGGACCGGGCGTACTCTCGGATATGGCGATGAAAGATTGCACTTGCTCGATTGTCAGCCAACCTTTTTGCACGACTTCTTGCGAAATCATGGGGATCATCGCTTGCCCGCCGCCAATGGTGAACAGTCCGATTTTGAAAAACGTCCAGAAGAGTTCGAGATATATCATTTTCCGCTCTCCTTTTCGCTTTTTCGTGCTTTTTCGCCGCCCGAAATCGCGTTTTTGCTGTTTTCGAGCAGAGCGTTGTCGGCGGCGGCGGAATTTGTCGATATACGGACATATTCGTCTTTTTGGGGTTTGTATCCTATGCGCTCGTTGAAATATTCGGGAGTGCCGACCGAGTGATAGAGTTTTTTCTTGCAAAAGTTGCTTATTGCGACTGTCAGCGCGCCTATGACAAACGTGGCGAGAATGATGTAGGTCACCTTCACGTTTGTGAGCAGAACAAGGCAAAACGCCGTGATTGCAAGCGCGACGGACACCACGTTTTTGCGTAGGTCCTTGAAGAAAGAAAACACCGCTTTTGCAATCAGCACAAGCACGCCAATGCGTATGCTTTTGAAAAAGTAGCCCGCCCACACGTTGTCTTTGACCGCTTCTATGAGATAGGACAGCGCAACGATTACGACGTATGACGGAATGACCACGCCGATAGTTGCAACTATGCCGCCCAATATGCCGCATCGCTTCACGCCGATGTAGGTTGCGGTGTTGATGGCAATAGGCCCCGGTGTGCTTTCGGCAATTGCAAAGATGTCGGCAAGCTCGGTTTTCGTTATCCACTGCTTTTTGTTGACCACTTCGTTTTCGATGAGCGAAATCATTGCATATCCGCCCCCAAACGAAAACGCGCCGATCTTCAAGAAGACGACGAACAGTTTCAATATATCGAGCCAATACGTTTTTTTGTTCCTTTTCACAGCGTACCTGTATATGAAAAAATTATATCATTGCAAAATCGCAATGTAAAGAGCAAAAAGTGCAAAAACGCATTGAACAAAATCGCGCGGTGTGCTAAAATAGGCGTATGATAATTTGCGGATACGAAAAGTTTTCAATGGTGGATTATGACGGCAACATCGCCTGCACGGTTTTCACGGGCGGGTGCAACTTCCGTTGCCCGTTTTGCCACAATGCGCCCCTTGTCATAGGCGATTTGAAGGTGGAGCAAATGGACGGTGAAGAAGTGTTTGACTATCTTCAAAAGCGCAAAGGGCTCGTGGACGCCGTGTGCGTTACGGGCGGAGAGCCGACTCTTCAACCCGATCTTGCCGAGTTTTTGCAACAAGTGCGAGATATGGGTTACAAAACGAAACTTGACACCAACGGACTTCGCCCCGACGTCGTGGAAAAGATCCTTGCAAAAGGGCTTGTGGACTACGTGGCTATGGACGTGAAAAACAGTCCCCAAAAATATCCGCTCACCGTTGGGCTTGACAGGGTGGATATATCCAAGATACAAGCAAGCATAGACCTTCTCAACGCAAGCGGAGTGGATCACGAGTTTCGCACGACTTTGATCAAAGAGTTCCACACCGACGAAGACATGCAAGCAATCGCCGCCATGGTGAAAAACACGCCGAGATATTTCATGCAAAAATACAAAGACATCGACGGTTGCATCGCGCACGGCTACACTTCCGTGGACAAAGCGGACGCATTGCGTTTCAAGACCTATTTTGAAAACACCGTCCCCCACGTCGATCTGCGCGGATACAACTAAAAAAGAACGGCACATTGTGCCGTTCTTTTTGTTAATGAAAATCAAATAAATCGTTTGGGGTTATATCAAGTCTTTTGCAAAGGAATATGATTTTTTCATAGTCCAATTCTATTTTTCCTGTTTCGTATTCGCTGTAGTCCGATTGGTATTTGCCCAACTCTTTCGCAATTTGTTTTTGAGTGAGACCGGCGGCTTTGCGTGCCATTTTCAAATTTTTTCCAACACTTTTTCTAATATCCATACCGTCACTCCTTTTTATTGTTAAACAAAATATAGTAAAAATTCCATATTTAGTATTGACATATAGGAAAAAATACTATATAATTTCTATTAATCAACAGGAGGAAAAAGATGAAAAAAGTTTTTGTTTTATTTTTAGTTTTAGTTATGATTATCTCAATGCTTACCATGTTAGTTTCGTGTTCTTCGAGCGATGGTTCGGGAAGTACATCCTCGCAAATGGGAAGAAAGTGTTTTGCTTGTGGTGGAAGAGCTACAAAAAGATGGAGAGATGGACGATGGTATTGCAATAGATGTTATGCATATTGCGAGACAATTTGGGAAAACAGTTAAGTTATGGCAGCAAGAAATAGAATAATTTCAGGGGGAGCCTTGGGGTGTTTTGTAATGTTGTCGCATAATGCCAATGGCGCACTGGGAATAGCGTTAAGCGATGGCGCAGGAAAAAGTGTTTTTGTTGAAAAAACAATGGTTTCTTATTGGAATCTTGTAAATACTTTTACGGATAAAGGCAGTGCCGTGAAGCGTGGTGCTTTAGGTTTAGTATTATTTGGTGGTATTGGTTTATTGGGGGCGGCAACCGCAAAGAAAGTGTATCAAATAAGATTTTTTTGGGTAGCCGATTTAGAACCGTCTTTAATGGAAGTTGATGAATCGATATATAACAGAATTATTCAAGAATATTATTAGAATAGTGAGAACAAATGGCTTGCAAAACAAGATGCGAGCCATTTGCTTTTTAGTTACTGATTTCTACATTTATCGGCTTTTAGTTGCCGTCCGAGAGTTTGAGCATGACAACGCCTTGTTTTGCTTTGCAAAGGGGGCAGACGTCCCAGGCTTCTTTGCTTTCGGATTCGTAGCCGCAACCCGAGCATTTCCATTTGACAGGTTTGTCTTTCTTGTACATCGTGCCGTCTTTGAGTTGCTTGTGCAAGTCTTCAAACATAAGTTTGTGGCAGTGTTCAACGCCCGAGAGCATTTCAAAAGCGTCGGCTATTTCGTCAAAGCCTTCTTCGCGCGCGGTTTTTGCAAACTGCTTGTAGATTTTCACTTCGTTTTCTTCGTCTTCGGCGGCGAGTTTGAGATTTTCTTCGAGATTCCACTTTTCTTTGAACGGATAGCCGGCGGACACGTCTATGTTTTCGATGGTCTTCGTGCTTGCCTGTTGAATGAAGGTGTAGAGCACTCTTGCGTGGTTGAACTCGTTGTACACCACTTTGTCCACCACTTCGGCAAGAGCGGAGTAGCCTTCGTTGCGCGCGCCGTATTCGATGAAGCGGTAGCGAGTCAGGGCTTGCGTTTCGCCTGCGTATGCACGAGCAAGGTTGGATAGGGTTTTGCTGTCGATAAGTTTCATAGGTTATTCTCCTTTGGGGTGATGAAGAGATTATTGCAAAATCGGCGCGCTTTTATACGCTGTCGTGCGGATTTGGGCGCGTGTGCGACAATATTTGGACAAAAGGCTTTTATTATTTCCGCTTTGGTGGTATCATTGTATAGGACAAAAAATTGGCGCGATAGCGCAAGGAGTTATATATGAGCGAATGCACGCACGATTGCGAGTCTTGCGGAAAAGACTGCGCATCGAGAATCGTCAAGGAAAGCACAAACGAACTTTCCAACGTCAAAAAAGTCATCGGTATCGTCAGCGGCAAAGGCGGAGTGGGCAAATCTCTCGTCACGTCACTGCTTGCCGTGGGCAAAGCAAAACAAGGTAAATCGGTTGCCATTTTGGACGCGGACATCACGGGCCCGTCCATACCGAGAGCGTTTGGCATAAGCGGCGGTATCGAAGCGGATGCAAACGGAATTTATCCCCGTCAAAGCGCGTTCGGCATCAAAGTGGTGTCGTCCAACCTTCTTCTTGACAACGAGAACGACCCCGTTATATGGCGCGGTCCGGTCATTGCCGGCATGGTGAAACAGTTCTGGACGGACGTTGTGTGGGACGACGTGGACTTTATGTTTGTGGACATGCCTCCGGGAACGGGCGATGTGCCGCTCACGGTGTTTCAATCCATCAAACTTGACGGAATAATCATCGTCACGTCTCCGCAAGACCTTGTGTCCATGATCGTGGAAAAGGCAGTGAAGATGGCAAACAAGATGAACATCCACATCTACGGCGTTGTTGAAAATATGAGCTATATCGAATGTCCCGACTGCGGCAAGAAGATTGACATCTTCGGCAGCGGCAACGTGGACAAGATCGCAAAAGATTTCGACCTTGCAGTGCTTGGCAAGTTGCCTATGGACAGAGCAATCGCGCAAGCCGTGGACGCGGGCGAAGTGGAAAAAATCGATGCCGAGAAATATCTCAAACCTGCGCTTGACGCAATCGAAGGCTGATATGACAAGACGCGAAATTGCAGAAAAGAATTTTGTTGACGGATACAGCTGCGCGCAAGCGGTGGTGCTCGCCTTTTCGGACGTCACGGGCTTTGAAGGCAAACAGGCTCTTATGCTTTGCTCGTCCTTTGGCGGCGGCATGGGCAGGCTCAGAGAAGTGTGCGGAGCGGTGAGCGGCATGTTTATCGTGGAAGGCTTGCTCGAAGGTTATTCATATCCGGATTTGCCCGACGCGCAAGCGCAAAAGGCGCAACATTATGCCAGAATACAAGAGCTTGCAAGACGGTTCAAAGAGATAAACGGCTCTATCGTCTGTCGTGAAATTCTCGGTGCAAGAGCCACCACCAATCCCACTCCCGACGCTCGCACTCCCGAATACTATCGCACGCGCCCTTGCGCAAAGATGTGCGGAGATGCCGCCGAAGTGCTTGAACAGTTTCTTATAGAGCGTGGCATAATAAAGCAATAAAACACACAAACGGCAGTTTATATTGGCGCAAAGCGCATATAAACCGCCGTTTTTGTCAATATAAGCACTATGAGTTTTTATGATGTCGTATATCGACAGGTCAAGAAAATACCAAGCGGCAAAGTGGCAACCTATGGGCAAATAGCCGCGCTTTGTGGCTCACCGCGCGCATCGAGAGCGGTGGGCTATGCCTTGCATTTCAATCCCGATCCCGAACATATACCGTGTTTTCGAGTGGTCAATCGCTTTGGCAAATGCGCCCCTGCATTCGCCTTTGGCGGCGCGGATGCGCAAGCGGCTCTTTTGCGCGCGGACGGCATCGAAGTGGACAAAGACGGCTACGTCGATTTGAACAAATATCAATGGAATCCGTATTGCCAACAATAATCGAACAATAATCGCGACATAAATACCATAACAAAAAGCGCACCGATAGGGTGCGTGAGGTATATCAACATTTTTTGACAATATTTACATAAGGGTGTATAGTAATATAAAATCAAAAGGGGAAGATTTAATGAATTACGCAGAGTATGAAAAGGTAAAAACTTTATCTTATTATGAGTATTGCGATTATTTACAGAAAAAATATGGTATAGGAAAGTCAAATTATTTTTTTCCATCATGGAACAAGAATCCAAAAGTCACAAGAACAGGTGAAGGATTGGTGGCACATCATAAAATGGAGACGGAAGCTTTTCGGTTGTCCACACCAAGTATTGCACGGAACTTCCCATACGAATGGCAAAAGGCAGAAAATATCGTATATTGTGATTATCTTGAGCATTTATTTTTGCATATTTTAATGTCTGAAATAAATGAGCGCCAAGACGAAGATATGGATGACGATATTCCGATTATTAGATATCCGGGCGGAATTCTTGAGTTTTTGATTCCAGAACTAAATGATGTGTATAGCGGATGGAAAACAAAAATGCAATGGCGGAAAAACTGTTATGAAAAAATAATAAAAGACAAGGATGTATATTTGGCTTTAGTGAAAAGGTTTAAACTAATTATTGAAAAACAAGATGGTTTCATAGACGAAGAACAAATATATGTTAGTTACAATGAGCAGTATGGATTATGGTCGTCCGATAAAAATGAAAATTTATATGAAATAATGAGAAAATTGTAATAAAAGCGCACCGATACGGTGCGCTTTTTTTGAATGTAGTCGTTGATTTTGGTTGTTCAGAGCTGTTATTTCACCAAGTTTTCCATATAGGCGAGATAGCTGTCAGCAAGGGCGGTGGCGGCATCTTGCGTGGGCTTGCTTGTTGCAACGTAGAATTTCAGTTTCGGCTCGGTGCCGCTTGGGCGCACGCAAATCCAATCGCCGTTGTCAAGGTGAATCTTGAAAGCGTTGGTTTTGGGCAGGGTGATGTCTTCTGTCGTGCCGTCCGCATACGTCTTTTTGCGAGTGACAAAGTCGCTTTGCGCAAGCACTTTTGTGCCTGCGATCTCGCTGAAAGAAGTGGAGCGAATCTCGGTCATAATATCCGCCATTTTTTGCATGCCGTCAAGTCCGCCGAAAGTGATTGATTTTGCCTTTTCGACAAAGTAGCCGAATTGCTTGTATATGTCTTGTAACACGTCATAGACGCGTTTGCCGATCGAGTCGTAATAGCAAATCATTTCGGCAAAAATCATGCTTGCGACAACTGCGTCCTTATCTCTTGCGTGAGTGCCCACAAGCGAGCCGTAGCTCTCTTCAAAGCCGAACAGATAGGTGTATTTGCCGTTTTCTTCCCATTCTTTGATTTTTTCGCCGATAAATTTGAAGCCGGTGAGCACGTCAAAGGTGGTCACGCCGTAGCTTGTGGCAACTTTTCTTGCAAGCTCGGTGGTGACGATGGTTTTCACAAGCGCGCCGTTGTCGGGCATAGTGTTTTCTTCCGTCTTGCGTCTAAATATGTAGTCGGCAAGAAGAACGCCGATTTGGTTGCCGTTGAGAAGGACAAATTTACCGTTGTCGTCACGGATTGCGATGCCCATACGGTCTGCATCGGGGTCTGTGCCGATGACAACGTCACTGCCGATCTCGTCTGCGAGCTTGACTCCGAGGCGGAGAGTGTCCGCTTCTTCGGGGTTGGGCACGCGCACGGTGGAGAACTCGGTGTCGGGAAGTGCCTGCTCTTTGACGACGTTGACTGTGATGCCCATTCTTGAAAGTATGGTAGTGACGGGGATATATCCGCTGCCGTGAATTGGGGTGTAGACAATCTTGACGTTTTTGCCGAATTTTTCAACGGCGGCGGAGGATAGCGAGAGCTTGCTTATCGTGTCGAAATATGCGTTGTCCACGCTCTTGCCGATGACGGTGATATGTGGCGCAACGACAACGTTGTCAAGGCCTTTGATGTTGTCCGCGGTGATGTTGGCATTTTCTTCGCAAATGCCGAAATATGGGGTTTTGTCTATAAATTCGACCACTTTATCTGTCGATTCGGGCGACATCTGCGCGCCGTCTTCGCCATACACTTTGTATCCGTTGTAGATCTTGGGGTTGTGCGATGCGGTGATCATAACGCCTGCAATCGCGCTTAAGTGACGGATTGCAAACGAGCACATAGGCACGGGGTGCACCGTGTCGAAAAGGTAGGCATTGATGCCGTTTTTGGCAAGCACCTTTGCCACTTTGATTGAAAACTCGCTTGAGAAACGGCGGGTGTCGTAGGATATGACAACGCCCCTGTCCATTGCCTCTTTGCCCAGAGTCTTGATGTATTGCGCAAGACCTTGCGTTGCGCGTTTGACGGTGAAAACGTTCATGCGGTTTGTGCCGAGATCCAGCACGCCGCGCATGCCTGCCGTGCCGAACTGCAACGGGCAATAAAACATTTCTTTTTTCTCGTCTTCGCTTAAGGACGCAAGGCGAAGTTTGTCTTCGCTCGTGAGTTCGTCCGACGCAAGCCATTGCTCGTAAACTTTTTGATAATCCATAGCAATACTCCTGTTGAGATATTGTATAAATTATACCGCCAAAGGAGCCTTTATGTCAATGGCGATTTCACTCCGCGCAAAACTATGCGCTTTTGGGGCGAATACGTGTCCGAGCGAATAAGAACGGTTTTTATGAGTTTGCCGTTTTCGTAATATTCGAGATAGCCTTTCGAGCGCAGACCTTCTTTGCCGTAAGTGTCTATGATTTCTTTGCCCGCTTCGATGCTCTCGTCGTCGCGATATTCGATTTCAAACGGCAGATTTTCCACCGTTTGCGAGCGGCGTTTTATCGTCTTTGTATCGATTCCGTACATTTCGGCACGCAGATATTTGCCGTCCGCTTTCATTTTGATTGTTATGGGCGAAGACGACACGTTGACAAAACGCAAATCGCTTGTTGACGACACCATTGCGTCAAAACTCGGCGCGACGTAACTCACCGCAAGAGAGTGCGCTCTCACGCAGGTTATTGCAAGGTCGGCAAGCAAAGCGCAGTTGTAAAGCGTGCTCGACACTTGACACACTCCGCCGCCCACGCCTTCGACAAACTCTCCGTTTTGAATGATATACGCAGATTTGAAGCCGCTTTCTATCGTTCTTGTGCCCACGACGTCGTTGAAAGAAAACTCGTCTTCGGGATATAGCACCGTGCCGTCTATTTTGCGGCAGGCTAGCGCGACGTTGTGTTTTCTATTTTGAGAACTGTCTCCGTAGTAGGTTGAAAAACAGGCTATCATTCTATATTGCTCCTTTGCGCGCGCAATTCGGACGGGGACGAAAATTTGCACGATGGGAACAAATATCGCCGCCGCAACAAGAAAAAGTATAATCGTGCATAGCGCGCGCACGTATAAAGTGGTTGTTCTTCTCATAACCATAGTATGTGAATAAAAAACGAAAAAGAGACAGAATGTTTGTCAAAAAGATTGATATGCAAACGGTTTTCAATGTATAATAGCGCCGAGAGAGAAATATATGGATAAACAACAAATACTTATTTTGGTTCTGTCGCTTGTCGCCGGCATTGTCGGAACAGGTCTCGGCGGTATTATCGGCGTGCTGCTCAAAAACAAAGGCAACAAAGTTATGGGCAGAGTTTTGAGTTTTGCAGGCGGTGTGATGGTGGGTGTCGTCACTTTCGAGATGTTGCCCGAAGCCGTGGAGTATTCAAAGATAAAAAACTCTTTTGAGCAGTCGGGAATACTGATTGCAGTCTCCGCGCTCGTTGTGGGTATGCTCATCATTTTCGGATTGAACAAGATGCTTGACGTCATCGAGAATATGCGCGGCACGCACAAGAGCATAGAAGAGTTGCATCACGAGACAAAGGTCATCGAGGCAAACGACGCTCTTATGGAAGCCAACGCATGCGGCAACACGGCGGCGGTGCAGGCAGTAGACAAAAAATCATTGCTCAAAGCAGGGCTCATTATGTTGCTTGCAATCGCGTTTCACAACCTTCCCGAAGGCATGGCAATAGGCGCGTCGGGCGCGTCGAACTCGCAGACGGGCATTTTGGTTGCAATCATCATTGCAGTGCACAATATCCCCGAAGGCATGGCGATTTCCGCTCCGCTCGCAAGCGGCGGCGTAAAGGGGTGGAAGACAATTTTGCTCACGGCTCTTGCAGGCGCGGCAACCGTTGTGGGTGCGCTCATAGGCTTGGCGGTGGGTGGCATAAGTCGGCTTGCAAGCGGCATTTGCATGGGACTTGCGGGCGGTGCGATGCTCTACGTCACTTTTTGCGAGATTTTGCCGCAATCCATTCTTATGGAAGAAGGCAGAGTGCCGGCGGTGAGCATGCTCGTGGGCATCGTATGCTCGATGGTGTTTGTGTTTGCTTTCTGACAAGAGAAAAACAATAAAAATTACGCTCGGCAATCGGGCGTTTTTTTTGTTGAGCATTTTGTGCGATTTTGTGACTTTTTGCAAGAAAGATGTTATAATTTTTGCAATGAAACAGTCCGCAAATCGATTTGAAATTGAAAAACGTCTTGAAAAGCCTTTGAAAGTGCTTGTTTTCGACTCGCTCGACTCAACCAACACGCTCGCAAAAGCTATGCTCAAAGACGGCGAAAACGACGATTTTTTGATCGTGGCAAGAGAGCAGACAAAAGGACGCGGACGGTTTGAGCGCAAGTTCTATTCTCCAAAGGATGCGGGCGTGTATTTCTCGCTTGTTATTACACCGAAAACGCAGGAAGAGATTGCTTTTTACACTCCGATTTGCGCGATAGCGACTGCGGATGCGGTTCGCTCCGTGTGCGGCAAAAACGCACTTGTCAAGTGGGTGAACGACGTGTACGTCGACGGTAAAAAATGCTCGGGCATACTTTGCGAAGCCACGTCTTCAAAGAACGGCGAAATCGACAAGGTCGTTATGGGTATCGGCGTCAATTTGTATGAAAAAGACGACGGTTTCGACGAAGAAATAAAGGATAAGGCCTGCGCAGTCGCAGACGGCGTCGAAAACGCGGCAAACAGAATCGTTGCGACGATAGTGAACGATATACGAGAGTTGATTGAGAATTTCGATAAGGAATATATCGTGGCAAAATACAGACGACTTTCGATGCTCATCGGCAAGAAAATCGAAGTTTGCAAAGAAGAAAACTCGGCCGAAAAAGCGATTGCGGTCGATATAGACGAAAACTGCGGACTTATTGTGAGATACGGGGACGGAAAAGAAGAGAATCTGCGAATCGGAGAAGTGAAAATTTTATGTTGAAAACTCGCTCTAAAGCAATGTCGAGAACGTTGAGACTCGTCAGAATAGCAATATTTCTCGCACTGATTATAGTCGGTGCATTCGTCAAGTTTCCTATAGGCATAGTGCCCGTTTCCATGCAGTTTGCATTTTGCATGTTCGCAGGGCTTATGCTCGGCGGAACGGATGCGTTTTTCTGCATACTCATATATATAATAATGGGGCTTGCGGGGATTCCAGTATTCACGGCAGGCGGCGGAATTTTTTACGTATTGAAACCGACGTTCGGATATATTCTCGGATTTTTGATAGGCGCACCTGTATGCGGATACGTCGCAAGGGGATTCAAAAACACCGCTTGTCCGAACATCTGGCGTATGCTTTTAGGGGCGTTTTGTGCTCTTGCGATATGCTATTCGGTGGGCGTGATGTATATGTATCTGATGCTCAACTTCTACGTCGGCACGGCAATGTCCATGGCAAAAGCGTGGATGGTCGGTTGCGCGGTGTTTCTGCCCACGGACGCAACGTGGTGCGTGGTGTGTTCGCTCGTTACGTTTGCAGTCATGAAACGTATAAACCCGATGCCGTCTTCGAGAAAATTCTCGGACGAATACGTTAGAGAAATAGGTTGATTTTACGCAAAAGCGGGCTTTATTGAACCAAAACGATTGCTTTATCTTGCGATTGTGCAAAATATAACGTAAAAACAAGCGGCGATTTATGCTGAAAGGAGTGCTTATGTCAAGAGTGTTCAAGTCCGTTGGCGAGCTTGTCGGCAATACGCCGCTTCTTGAATTGTCACATATCGAAAAGGAATACGATTTGCAGGCAAAAGTGCTTGCAAAACTCGAATATTTCAACCCGGCAGGCTCGGTCAAGGACAGAGTCGCAAGGGCAATTATCGACGATGCAGAAAGCAAAGGATTGCTAAAAGACGGCGCAACCATAATCGAGGCGACTTCGGGTAATACCGGCATAGGTCTTGCGTGCGTCGGATGCGCGCGCGGATATAAAGTGGTCATTGTCATGCCCGAAACCATGTCTGTCGAACGCAGAAAACTCATGCTTGCATACGGCGCAAGTCTTGTACTCACGGACGGCTCAAAAGGCATGAAGGGCGCAATCGACAAGGCAAACGAACTGCACGAGCAAATAGAAGGAAGTATCCTTGCAGGGCAGTTTGTCAATTCTGCAAATCCGAAAGCGCATTACGAGACAACCGCGCCCGAAATATGGCGCGACACGGACGGAAACGTCGATGTATTCGTAGCGGGCGTCGGCACAGGCGGAACTATAACGGGGGTCGGAAGATACCTTAAAGAAAAGAATCCGAACGTGAAAATCGTGGCAGTCGAACCGTTTTCTTCTCCCGTTTTGTCAAAAGGTGTGAGCGGAGCGCACAAAATTCAGGGTATAGGAGCAGGCTTCGTTCCCAAAGTGCTTGACACTAGCGTGTATGACGAAGTGATTGCGGTAAAAGACGAAGACGCGTTTGAAACGGCAAGAGAAGTCGGCAAAAAAGAAGGAGTGCTTGTCGGCATATCGTCGGGCGCAGCACTTTTCGGTGCGTTGCAAGTGGCAAAACGTCCCGAGTACGCCGGGAAAAACATAGTCGTTCTTTTGCCCGACACGGGCGACAGATATTTGTCAACGACGTTGTTTGAATGATTTGTCGTCAGTGTTCAAATATCGAATCGATAAAAAATACCGTATTTGGAAAAGAAAAAGCACCGAGCAATCGGTGCTTTTTTTATGTCGTAGGTTTTTTATAAACCGTTTATTTTCGACTTGCTTTTTCTTTATTTTATAGGGTTTTCATACTTGGGAACGTCGTTGTTGCGGTTGTGTTTCAAACGAGAGTGTCAGTCTCGGACGTAGAGTTGTGTTTTAGCAGGGACGGAGTTTTTCTTGTTGTTGACGAAAAACAGCACGAGCGTAACCGCAAGGGTTATAAGTTCTGCGGCGGGAGTTGCGAGCCAAAGTCCCGTCATGTCCCATAGGTTAGCAAACAGGAAGGCAAGCGGAATGACCGCCACCACACCGCGCATAAGAGTGACGATTTGGGCAAAGAAACCTTTGTTTGACGCGGCAAAATAGCACGAGAAGAGCAAGTTGAAGCCCGAAAACAGCACGGATATGAAGTATAGGCGTATGCCCACGGCCGCGATGTTTTGCACTTCCGGTGCGCCTTTCTGATTGAAAATGCCTGCGATGCCTTTTGCACCGAAGAATAACGCGACGTAAATTATAGCGGCGGTGCATGCCGTGGTTATAAGTGCATATTTAAGCACTTTGCGGATTTTTTTGTGGTCGCTTTCGCCGTAACTGAAACTTATCATCGGTTGCGTGCCCGACGAAATGCCGTTGAAAATCGCGTTTGTTACGTAGTACACGTTGACGATTATGCCGTATGCCGCAACTGCGACCGTTCCGCCGATTGAGTCGAAAAGTTTGTTGAATATCAAAAGTACGACGCCGAATGCTAATTCCGCAATGAAAGACGCAAGACCGAGTCTTGCAATGTCTCCGACCGTGCGAAAATTGAATTTCGTTTTCGTCAGTTTGAAGGTGTTCTTTTTGCGGATGAAAAACAGTGAGAGTATGAGTATGCTCACAATCGGGGAAAAGCCGGTGGCAAGAGCTGCGCCGAGCATGCCGAGTTTTGCGGGGAAGATGAGAACGTAGTCGAAAACTATGTTGAAAAGATTGCCCGAAAGCGTCGCAATCATGGCAAGTCTCGGACCGCCGTCGTTGCGGACGAAGTTCTGAAAAACGTTGCTGTACATAAAGAACGGGGCAAAGCAAAGAATGATTTGCACGTACGTTTTGCTCAGTTCGTACGTATCTCCCGTTGCGCCGAGCAAACTCGCCACCTGTCCGTTCAAAAATGCGCCTATAAGCACGAATATCAAAGAAATCACACCGACCACTATAACCGTGTGAGTGAAGACTTTGTTGCCTTTGTCGGTGTCTTTTGCGCCTTTGTGAATGGCAAATTTCGTTGCGCCGCCCACTCCGAACAGCATGCCGAGAGAAAACACCAGCGAAAAAGACGGAGAAGAGAAGTTGAGTGCGGCAAGTCCCGTGTCTCCCAAATTGAGAGAAATGAAAAAAGTGTCCGCAAGAATATAGCAGGAAATACCTATCATGGCGATTACGTTTGCCGATACGTATTTTGCAAATTCTCTCAACGTTGTGTTTTTCGTCTTTTCCATGTTTTCTCCAATAAAAAAGGCGTCTCGTTTACGTCTTCAAAAAGGCCTATCGACGCAAACCGACGCTCTCACCCGGCGATGAGTTTATCTTATATTTGTTTTCTTTAATACGATTATACGGATATTTTATGCATAAGTCAACAATTTTGTATAGACTTTATGCAATATTAAAAGACACGGAATTTGCTCCGTGCCTTTGCCTAAAAAATATTAATTAGTTTTCGTCTTCTTCGTCGATGTCGTTATCGTCTTTTGAGAGTGTAACTTCGATTTTGTGATTGGATTTGACCGCTCTCTTTATCGGCTCGACCACGATGTAATATGCGGGGATGAGAATGAAAACCACCCAACCCGGATGCCAGAGATTTGCGAGAAACCCCATGAGTAAATACGTGGCGAGAGAGAGAAATACTATCGGAAATTCGCTTGCGTTGCGGTGAGTTATCGTGCTTGAAATTCCGCCGAGAACGAACGGTGCGAAGAAGAGAATCCAGCCCGGATGCCACAAATTGCAAAGGAAACCGATGAGAAGATACGCAATCGTTGCAAGAAGGAAGGATACGCCCCACACGCAGTCGTTGATTATTCGTGCAGTCTTGTCTTTTTCGCTGACCACGATTTTGCCGTCCGCGATTTCGACGTGCGGAGCGTCTTTGTCGCAATGCGCTTCTTTGCCGTTTACGGTTGTATTCGCACCGTCGACGTGTATGTCTCCGACGACTTTGTTGACAAATTTTGCAATGCCGCCTTTGATGGTGACCTTCTCGCCGTTTTTGTCTTCGATGTAGATGCCGTCTTCGTCGATATGCACCTTGTCTCCGTCGCTTGCGGCGTCTGACGTTTCGTCTTTATTGTCGCATGCGTCGCTCGCTTGTGCGGTGTAACCGAGAAGTTCGTCAAGGCTTACGCCGTAAAGTCTTGCAAGTGCTATGAGATTGTCGGTGTCGGGAGAACTCTCCGAGCGTTCCCATTTTGAAACCGCCTGGCGAGATACGTTAAGCATCTCGGCAAGTTCGTCTTGCGAGTATCCGTGTTGTTTTCTGAGTTCGTACAATCTGTTTGCGGTTTTGATGTCCATAACGTTTACCTGCCTTGTGTTTTCGTGCCTACATTGTTGCAAATCGAAGTGCGGTTGCGCCACCGATTTTGATTGTCAAATGCGCAACTATCGGTTGCATTTTTCAAAAAACACGAATTTTTAGCGGTTTTCCGACGATTTTGAGCGATTTTTAAGCCAAAAGCACGGTCGCAAATGCGGCAACGGATTTTGAGTTTCCAAGGTCTCCCACTTGCTCGTTCGTCGTGGCGGTTATGCCGATTTTCTCGCACGGAATGTCGATAATTGCCGATACGTTGTTGCGCATTGTATCTATAAACGGAGCAAGCATAGGACGCTCCGCGATTATGGCAACCGATACGTTTTGCACGCCCATACCTTTTTCGGAAACTTTGCCCAGCACCGTGCGAAGAAGGTCCGCACTGTCCGCGTCGTCGTATTTTTCATCGTCGACGGGGAAGAGATGTCCGATGTCTTTTTCTCCTATTGCGGAAAGCATGGCGTCCATAAGTGCGTGAAGAGCAACGTCGCCGTCGCTGTGCGCGACGAAAGAAAACTTGCAGGGTATAAAAGTTGCCATAAGTTTAATTCCGTTGCCGTTTTTGAAGCGGTGTATATCGTAACCTATGCCGCAAAGCGGAGTTTTCAGGTCTTCTTTTGTGGTTATTTTTATGTTTTTGGGGTCGCCTTCAATCATTCTTACGTCGCAAGGAGCGTGTTTTTGAAGCACTGCTATGTCGTCGAGATATTCGCCGTCGCACTTGGAATATGCTTTGACGATGACGTCTCTTTTTGCACAAACGGGAGTTTGCACTCTGCGATATTCCGTTCTGTCAACAGGGTCGACGCCGAATCTTATGCACACGAGCGAGTCGGTGAGCGGAAGAAGGGGAAGGGCCACTCCGCGTTCGACCGCGCCTGCGATTACGCTGGCGATGAGCGCTTTGGAAACGTAGGGGCGCGCGCCGTCATGAATGATGACGTAGTCGCAATCGTCGTCGATTGCTCGAAGTCCGTTTTTCACGGTTTGCGTGCGAGTAAGTCCGCCGTTTGTGAGTATTATGCGAGTGTCTTCGATATGTGCGACGTCGAGCGCGTTGAGAAACTCGTCGCTGAACGACGGATGAATCGCAACGATGATTTTGCTTACCCCTTCCGTATCGAGAAAGGGCTTTATTGCTTCTACGAGAACGCAGGAACTTTTGCAGGGAGCGAGAAGTTTGTTTTCGACTCCGTAGCGTTGGCTCGTTCCGCCTGCCGTGATGATAACGTTGATTTTCATAAGACTCCTTGTAAATTACGATTTGCGAAAAATCGCAAAATAATACGGTTTAACTTGCTGTTTTTGCAATTAAACCACCTTTTACGGCAAAATGCGGTACATCGTTTCCGCACTTTGCTTTGTCTGACGCTCGTCGGTGGACAGCACTTCAAACGACATCGAGTTGTTGCCGAAAGTGACGGTCACGACGTCGCCGACTTTCACTTCTTTTGCGGGTTTGACGACCTTGCCGTTGATTTCTATGCGTCCGCCGTCGCACGCTTCCTGCGCCACGGTGCGCCTTTTGATAACTCTTGATACTTTCAAAAATTTGTCTATTCTCATAAAAAAATTATACTATGCCGCCCGTGATTTTTCAATAGAGTGCGCTCATTTTCTGATTAAAAATAGATATTTGTCTTCTCAACAACCTCAAATTTACCAACAACCATTTCCAAGCACTATATTCCCATACTATTATTCCCATAATACAATTTTCACCAACCACCATTTCTCGCGCCGCTGTCTTTAATGAAGCGCGCAACATGTCCGCGTGCAATTAATATATAAAATAACTTAAAATTTATTAAAAATATATGCGCGCGACGCTTGACAGTCTTGATTTTTCAATATATAATAAAAAACTGCGCAATAATGCGAATCTCTACCCCTAAAACAGCACGTTTTTGGGGGTAGGGGGTTATAAAGACTTATGTTTTTATGGCGAAACCGCACGAAAGCGTAGATTTATGAGAAAATTTTTTGGCGGTCGGAAAAAATTTTTTCAAAAACCGAAAAGTTTTTTTGCAAATCGTAATCCAAGGCAATTTTTTTAAGGAGTGAATATATGTCCCAAAGAATTCACAATCAAATGTACGGAACAACCGAAAGACGTGATTTTTCAAGAATTAAAGACGTCTTGCCGATTCCGTATCTCATTGAGGTGCAAAAGAATTCCTACGCAAATTTCATTGGTGCCGGCATCACGGAAGTTTTCAAAGATTATTCTCCGATCGTTGACTTCTCCGGCAGATTGAAACTCGAGTTTTTGTCACACAGATTTGACGGCGAACCGAAGTACACCGTCAAAGAGTGCAAAGACCGCGACACAACGTATGCTATTCCGCTCAAAGTCAAGGCGCGTCTCACCAACACCGAAACCGGTGAAGTGGTGGAACAGGAAGTGTTTATGGGCGATTTCCCGCTCATGACGGACTCCGGTTCATTCGTTATCAACGGTGCAGAACGCGTTATCGTCTCCCAACTTGTCAGAAGCCCGGGCGTTTACAACGACAAGATTCTCGACAAGAACGGCGTGCCGCGTTACGCAACGACGGTCATCCCCAACAGAGGCGCGTGGCTTGAATACGAGCAAGACTCCAACGACGTGCAATGGGTGCACGTTGACAGAACGAGAAAGATAACCGCAACCACTCTTCTTCGTGCGCTCGGATACGGAACGGACGAAGAGATCATAGATTTGTTCGGCGGCGACGAGATGATCGTCAACACCTGCCAAAAAGACGCTCAATGCAAGAACGAAGAACAAGGCAAAATAGATTTGTTCCGTCGTTTGCGTCCGGGGGAAGTTCCCACCGTCGAAGGTGCGAACATTCTTATTCACAACACTTTCTACGATTACAAGAGATACGACCTTGCAAGAGTCGGTCGCTATAAATACAACAAGAAACTCGCACTCGGTTCGCGTATTGCGGGATACAAACTCGCAGAAGACGTCGTGAGTCCGGTCACAGGCGAAATTCTTGCACAGAAAGGCGAAATCGTCGACGAAAAGAAAGGTTTTGAAATTCAAAACAACGCAGTCAACGTCGTGTGGCTTTCTTACACCGACAAGGACGGTAAAGAAAAGAAATTCAAAGTCATAGGCAACAACACGGTTGACCTTGACGCATTCGTCGATTGCAACCCCAGAGAACTCGGAATTCTCGAAAGAGTTTATTATCCGAATCTCAAAGCGTTGATGGACGAGTTCGGCGACGACAAAGACCAACTCATCCTTGCAATCAAAGCGTCCGTGGACGAACTCGTTTACAAGCACATCACGCTTGACGACATCGTTTCAATCGAAGACTACAACCTCGGATTGCGTTACGGTTTCGGCACTTGCGACGACATCGACCACTTGTCCAACCGTCGCGTTCGTGCGGTGGGCGAGTTGCTCCAAAATCAATTCCGTATCGGTATTTCTCGTCTTGAGAGAGTCATTAAGGAGAGAATGGCTTCCGCTCAGGAAAACGCAGAAATCACTCCGCAAACGCTCATCAACATTCGTCCCGTTACGAGTGCTATAAAAGAGTTCTTCGGCTCTTCGCAGTTGTCTCAGTTTATGGACCAACCCAACCCGATTGCAGAACTTACGCACAAGCGTAAACTCTCCGCACTCGGCCCCGGCGGTCTCAACAGAGAACGTGCAAGTTTCGAAGTGCGTGACGTTCACCACTCACACTACGGTCGTATGTGCCCGATAGAAACTCCTGAAGGACAGAACATCGGTCTTATCACGTCCCTTTCTTCTTATGCAAAGGTCAACGAATACGGATTCATCGAGACTCCCTATCGTAAGATCGACAAAGAGACGGGCGTCGTAACCGACGAAGTCGTGTATATGGCGGCGGACGAAGAAGACAAATACGTCATCGCACAGGCGAACGAACCGCTCGACGAAGAAAGCAAATTCTTGCGCAACCGTGTCAACTGCCGTATTCAAAAAGATATTCGCGAAGTCCCGAAAGAAAGAGCGGACTACATGGACGTCAACCCCAAACAGTTGATTTCAATAGCAACCGCGCTCATTCCGTTCCTTGAAAACGACGATACCAACCGTGCTCTTATGGGCTCTAACATGCAACGTCAGGCGGTTCCGCTCCTTAAACCGCAAGCACCGATGATTGCAACGGGCGTCGAACACAAGATTGCGTACGACTCGGGCGTTCTCAAGATCGCAAAACACGACGGCTTCGTGAAGTATGTTGACAGCGACAAGATTGTCGTGGAATGCAACGACGGCACGCAAGATACTTATATTCTCAGCAAATTCGAGCGTTCAAACCAATCCACTTGCATCAATCAACATCCGATTGTCAGCAAGGGCGACAGAGTGTACGCTCCTAAGTACAACGAAAAGGGCGATCTTGTCAAGGAAGGCACCGTTCTTGCGGACGGCCCCGCAACCGATCACGGCGAGCTTGCTCTGGGTAGAAACATGCTCATCGGTTTCATGTCATGGGAAGGCTACAACTACGAAGACGCAGTCCTTATCAGTGAAGAACTCGTGCGCGACGATTTGTACACTTCCATCCACATTGAAGAATACGAAATCGAATGCCGCGACACCAAACTCGGTGACGAGCAAATCACAAGAGATATTCCCAACCTTTCCGACGACGTTCTCAAGAACCTTGACGAAGACGGTATCGTCAGAGTCGGTGCGGAAGTCAAAGCAGGCGATATTCTCGTCGGTAAAGTCACCCCGAAGGGCGAGACGGAACTCACTCCCGAAGAAAGATTGCTCCGCGCGATCTTCGGCGAAAAGGCAAGAGAAGTTCGCGATACGTCACTTAGAGTTCCCAACGGCGAAAGCGGTATCGTAGTCGACGTCAAGATCTTTACGAGAAAGAACAAAGACGAACTCGCACCCGGCGTCAACAAACTCGTCCGCGTCTATATCGCGCAAAAGAGAAAAATCTCCGTCGGCGATAAGATGGCAGGTCGTCACGGCAACAAAGGTGTCGTTTCGAGAGTTCTTCCCAAGGAAGATATGCCTTTCATGGCAGACGGCACTCCGCTTCAAATCGTGCTCAACCCGCTCGGCGTTCCTAGCCGTATGAACATCGGACAAGTTCTTGAAGTTCACCTTGGACTTATCGCTCACATGCTCGATTGGAAGGTCGCAACCCCCGTTTTCGACGGCGCGAACGAACAGGACATAAAAGCGTTGTTCCAACAATGCGGAATCGTCAACGAAGACGGCGAAGTGGACGGCAAGATCCAACTCTACGACGGAAGAACAGGCGAACCGTTTGAAAACAGAACGACGGTCGGCTATATGTACTATCTCAAACTGCATCATCTCGTCGACGACAAGATCCACGCAAGAAGCACCGGCCCGTACAGCCTCGTGACGCAACAACCGCTCGGCGGCAAGGCGCAATTCGGCGGACAACGTTTCGGTGAAATGGAAGTCTGGGCTTTGGAAGCATACGGCGCGGCAAACGTGTTGCAGGAAATTCTCACCGTCAAGTCGGACGACGTGGTGGGACGTGTCAAGACCTACGAATCAATCGTCAAGGGCACGAACATTTCCGAACCCGGTATCCCCGAATCATTCAAAGTTCTCGTCAAGGAATTGCAATCTCTCGCTCTCGACGTCAAAGTGCTCACCGAAGACAGAGACGAAGTCAAACTCCGTGACTATGACGACGACACCGATTTCGATACGCCTGCAACGAGAAAACACGAAGAACTCAAAGAAATCGATATTCTCGGCGGCGAGAACAACATCTTTGAAAACTTCGGTCAGGACGACAAGGGCGGCGCAGACACCAGCCTGTTCGACACTGACGACGATGACGAAAGCATATTCAGCGCACTCACCGAAGGAACTCCCGATCTCAGCGATCTCTTCGGCACAGGCTCCGATGAAGAGTAATAGGAGATGACAATATGTACGAACTCAGCAATTTTGATGCAATTCAAATCGGTATCGCTTCACCCGAAAAGATCAGAGAATGGTCTTACGGTGAAGTGACCAAACCCGAAACTATAAACTACCGTACGCAAAAGCCCGAAAAGGACGGTCTTTTCTGTGAAAAGATCTTCGGGCCTACGCGTGACTGGGAATGCCATTGCGGACGCTATAAACGCATCCGCTACAAAGGCGTCATCTGCGAAAAGTGCGGCGTTGAAGTGACAAAGTCCAAAGTGCGTCGTGAAAGAATGGGACATATCGAACTCGCTTGCCCCGTCACTCATATCTGGTACTTGCGCGGTGTGCCTTCCAGAATCGCAATTCTTCTCGACGTTTCTCCCAAGGAACTCGAACAAGTGGTATATTTCGTGTCTTTCATCGTTCTCGATCCGGGCAACGTGACCGAACTCCACAAGAAACAAGTCATTTCCGATAAGGAATATAGAGACCTTCTCGAAAAATATTCTCCGTCCGATTTCAAACTCGGTATGGGCGCGGAAGCGGTGAAGGAACTCCTTATGGAAGTCGACCTTGACAAAGAAAGCGAACAACTCAAAAACATCATCAACAATTCCGTCGGACAAAAACGTATCAAAGCGGTCAAACGCCTTGAAATCGTGGAAGCGTTCCGTCAATCGGGAAACAAACCCGAATGGATGGTTCTCGACGTTCTCCCCGTGCTCCCGCCCGAACTTCGTCCGATGATTCAACTCGACGGTGGCAGATTTGCAACGAGCGACCTTAACGATTTGTATCGCAGAGTCATCAACCGCAACAACCGCTTGAAGAAACTCAAAGAACTCGGCGCGCCCGATATCATCGTCCGCAACGAAAAGCGTATGCTTCAAGAAGCGGTGGACGCTCTCATCGACAACGGCCGTCGCGGCAAAGCGGTGTCCGGTCCCGGCAACAGAGATTTGAAATCACTCTCAGGTATGCTCCGCGGCAAGCAAGGACGTTTCCGTCAGAACTTGCTCGGTAAGCGTGTAGACTACTCCGGTCGTTCGGTTATCGTCGTCGGTCCCGAACTCAAACTTTATCAATGCGGTCTGCCAAAAGAAATGGCTCTGGAACTCTTCAAGCCGTTCATCATGAACAAACTTGTCGAGCGTAACCTTTGCCACAACATCAAGAGCGCAAAGAGATTCGTCGATACGGGCAAGAATCAGGTGTGGGATATTCTTGAAGAAATCATCAAAGATCACCCCGTTCTTCTCAACCGTGCACCGACGCTGCACAGACTCGGTATTCAGGCGTTTGAACCTGTGCTTGTAGAAGGCAGAGCAATCAAACTCCACCCGCTCGCCTGCGGCGCGTTCAACGCGGACTTCGACGGCGACCAGATGGCAGTTCACGTACCGCTCTCCATCGAAGCACAAGCGGAAGCGAGAATTTTGATGCTTTGCACCAACAACATTCTCAAACTTTCGGACGGTAAACCTATCGTTTCACCGACGCAGGATATGGTCATCGGTTCATACTACTTGACAATCGTCAAGCCGGGCGCAAAGGGCGAAGGCAACTATTATAGTTCTTTCGACGAAGCAATGATGGCGTATCAGGACAAAGACCTTACGCTTCAATCTCTCTGCTACATTCGTGTTCCCGTTCAAAACGAAGACGGCACTACTTCCAACAAGTTGTTGCACACCACGGTCGGCCGTTTCATCTTCAACAATAATCTCCCGCAAGATTTGCACTTCGTTGACAGAGACGTCGAAGCAAACAAGGGGCAACTCGAAGTCGAAGGTATTCTCGGCATCAACGCGGCAATCGACGAAAATCAATTCCATGCAATCGTCGACTTGTTCAGAAACAACAACGTCAACGAAGATACGTGCGTGCGCGCGCGTTCCATATTAAAGAAAGGTTCTCTCACGGACGACCAAATCGGTCAAATCGCAACCGCAATCAAAGAAGCGGGCGATCTCGACCTTTCCAAGACCAAAGAGAATTTGCGTGAAATCACCGCTCTTCGCGAAAGCATCCAAAAGGTGCTCGGCAAGAAGGCGATGGCAATCGGCAAGAAACAACTCAGCATGATCGTCGACAACTGCTTCAAATATCACGGAGCAACCGAAACGGCGGAAATGCTTGACAGAATCAAGGCTCTCGGCTACAAGTATTCGACCATCGGCGCAATCACCGCATCCGTCTTCGATATGCACATCCCGGGCGACAAGAAACTCATCGTTCACGACGCTGAACAAGAAGTCGTCAAGATTGAAAGACTCAACGCTCGCGGCGTGCTCTCCGAAGAAGGTCGTTACAAAGAAATCATCAAGATTTGGAAAGACGCGGCAGACAAGGTTGAAGGCGAACTCAAGAAAGGCCTTGACGATTTCAACCCGATTTGGATGATGGCAAACTCCGGTGCTCGTGGTAGCATGGGACAAATCCGTCAGCTCGCAGGTATGCGTGGCTTGATGGCAGACCCGTCAGGTCGTACAATCGAGTTGCCTGTCCGTTCTTCCTTCCGTGAAGGTTTGTCCGTTTTGGAATACTTCATTTCGTCGCACGGCGGCAGAAAAGGTCTCGCGGACACCGCTCTTAAAACGGCTGACTCCGGTTATCTTACGAGACGTCTCGTCGACGTATCTCACTCCGTCGTCGTTCGCGAACAGGATTGCGGCGACACCAAAGGTACGTTCATCACGGCAATCAGAGACGAAAAGAGCGTCATCGAAGCACTTGCAGACCGTATTGCAGGCAGATACACCATCGGCGACGTCGTCGATCCCGCAACCGGCGAAATCATCTGCGAAGGCGACACGCTCATTTCCACCGACAAGGCGAAAGAAATCGACAACGTGCTCACTTCTTACTGGGAAAAGAACGGCGCAGACATGCACCATCAACCCGGTGTGCTTATCCGCTCGATACTTACCTGTAAGTCAAAGAACGGCGTGTGCGTGAAGTGCTACGGCAAGAACATGGCGTCGGGCAACCCCGTCAAGATCGGTGAAGCAGTCGGTATCATCGCGGCACAATCAATCGGCGAGCCGGGCACGCAGCTTACGATGCGTACCTTCCACTCGGGCGGCGTTGCAACCGACGACGATATCACTCAAGGTCTCCCGCGTGTCGAAGAATTGTTCGAAGCGCGCAATCCTAAAGGTAAAGCGGTCATCACCGAGGCAAGCGGTCTCGTCCACATCAGCGACGATCGCCGTGAAATCACCGTCACCGCTCCCGACGGAGAAACCAAGGCGTACGCAATCCCGTACAATGCAAATATTCTCGTTCAGGAAGGCGAGTCTATCGGCGCAGGCGATCCGCTCACCAAAGGTTCTATCAACCCGCAAGACATGCTCCGCGCAAAAGGCGTCAAGGGCGTGCAGGAATACATCGCAAAAGAAGTTCAATCCGCTTATCGTACCGCGGGCGTCGAAATCAACGACAAACACGTTGAAGTCATCGTCAGACAAATGCTCCGCAAGGTTCGTATCGAAAATCAGGGTGACACGAACATGCTTCCCGGCACTTTGGTGGACTTGCTCTCCTACGAAGAAGAAAACGAAAAAGCGCTTGAAAACGGCGGCGTTCCCGCAACTGCAAAACGTACGTTGCTGGGTATCACCAAAGCCGCACTCGCAACAGAGTCCTTCTTGTCGGCAGCGTCCTTCCAAGAGACTGCAAAAGTCCTTGCAGAAGCCGCTATCAACAATCGTATCGACCCGTTGGTCGGCTTGAAAGAAAACGTCATCATCGGCAAACTCATTCCTGCCGGTACGGGTATGAAGTGCTATAAGAATATCACCACCGTGGCTGCAAATCAGACGCAACCCGGAGATATCATCGCACCCCATCGCCTTGAAGACGAAGACATCGAAGAAATCTAATGAAAAGAAAACTTTTTACATCTGAAAGCGTGACGGAAGGACATCCCGATAAGGTGTGTGACCAGATCGCAGACGCAATACTCGACGACATTTTCGCAGACGATCCGTCTGCGAGAGTCGCCATTGAAGTGTGCGCGACAACGGGTATGGTTATGGTTATGGGGGAAGTTTCCACCAAACACTATTGCGATATTCCCAAAGTCGTGCGCGAAGTCGTAAAAGACGTCGGATATAACGACTCGTCTCTCGGCTTCGACTACAAGACCTGCGCGGTTTTGAGTTCCATTGACGAGCAATCTCCCGATATCGCACTCGGCGTTGACAACGCAACCGACACCGACGACGTCGAAGAATTCGACAAAATCGGAGCAGGCGACCAGGGCATGATGTTCGGTTATGCATGCGACGAGACGGAATCCTTGATGCCGCTTCCCATAACTCTTGCTCACGCGCTCACAAGACAACTCACCGAAGTGAGAAAGAGCGGTGAAATAGAATGGCTTCGTCCCGACGGAAAGGCGCAAGTCACCGTCGAATATATCGACGACGTTCCCGAAAGAGTGGATACTATCGTCGTGAGTTGCCAACATTCCGAAGACGTCGATATGGACACTCTCGAAGAAACAATCATCGAAAAGGTTATTGGTCGCGCTATTCCGCAAGAGTATATCGACGACGACACCAAGATTTACATCAATCCGACGGGCAGATTCGTCATCGGCGGACCTGCAGGCGACAGCGGCGTTACGGGCAGAAAAATCATCGTGGACACCTACGGCGGTTTCTGCGCGCACGGTGGTGGCGCGTTCAGCGGCAAAGACCCCACGAAAGTTGACAGAAGTGCGTCTTATATGGCTCGCTATATCTGCAAAAACCTTGTGGCGGCAGGCGTTTGCAAGAGAGCGGAATTGCAGGTTGCGTACGCAATCGGCATGGCTCATCCCGTTTCGATTTACGTCAATACGTACGGCACGGGCGTAGTGAGCGACGAAGACCTTGCAAAAGTGGTCAGAGAAGTGTTTGATTTGCGCCCGAAGGCGATAATCAAGAACCTTAAACTCGACAGACCTATTTATCGTGCGACTTCCAACTACGGCCATTTCGGAAGAGACGGCTTCACGTGGGAAGAGACGGACAAGGTTGACGAAGTCAAGCAAGCCGTCGCAAAATATCAATTTTGAATGCTAAAGAGAAAAACGGTAGGATAATCCTACCGTTTTTCGCAACTTTTTGAGTGAGAAATCGCTTCTATGCGATGGGAATACGTTCATAGCGACGATAATGAACTTAAAAAGAAACTATTTGAGAAAATAACCGTCACGAACTAGGTTTGTGACGTAAAATGAGCCTTATTAAAGGATAAGCGGAGAAAAATGCAACTGCAAGGCGAAATAAAAGACGTCATATTTGCAAGTCAGGATACGGGATACACTGTTCTCGATATGAGATGCGAAGACAGTGTTTTCACCGTTGTCGGCATTTTTCCGCCCGTAAGCGAAGGACAGAATATAAGAGTCGAAGGTAAGTTTCAGGTGCGAACGATGTACGGCAAGCAATTCTTTGCCGAAAAAGTGTGGGTGTCGCAACCAAACAGACTTGACGGCATAAAGAAATTTCTTGCAAGCGGTCTTATCAGTGGTTTAGGACCTGCAAAGGCAGACGCAATTGTCAATATGTTCGGCGTGGATTCGCTCGAAGCGATGAAACACCCCATGGAACTTGCAAAAGTGCGCGGAATCTCTCTAAAACTCGCCACCGAGTTTGGAATGAACTACGTCAAAATCCAAAAGATGCAAGACGCGATTATGTTCTTGCAAAATCTCGGCATAACCATAAATATGGCTCTTCGCATATACAAAGTATACGACGTAAAAACTGAAGACAACGTGCGCAAAAATCCGTATATGTTGGTTGACGACGTTGACGGAATAGGCTTTGCCACGGCAGACAGAATTGCGGGAGAGTTGGGTATAGAAAAGAACAGCGATTATAGAATATGCGCTGCCATAACCTATCTTCTCAAAGACGCCGCAAACAAAGCGGGACACAACTATTTGCCCGAAAACGAACTTGTAAGTAATGCAATCGCACTATTAAGTATCGATTGCGACGATATAGAACAAAGAGTGCGCGACAATTTGCAAGATATGGTGTTGCTCGGAGACCTGGTGAGATACGACACGGGGGAGCATGTCGCGATACTTTTGAAGAAGAATTTCAACACGGAAAAGAACATCGCACGCAAGCTTTTGCAACTGCAACAGGAAGCGGCGGATTTCAGAGTGGACGTAGCGCACGAAGTCGCAAGATTTGAAAAAAACGCGGGATTTGAATTGCATCCGAATCAGGTTGCCGCAGTCAAAGAAGCCATCGAAAACGGCGTGCAGATAGTCACGGGCGGTCCGGGTACGGGCAAGACGACAATCGTCAAGTGTATATTGCAACTTTTCAAAGACCTTGGACAAAAGGTCGCGCTTTGTGCTCCGACGGGACGCGCGGCAAAGAGATTGTCACAGGCAACGGGAGAAGACGCAAAGACGATACACCGCATGCTCGATTTGGACTACAAAAACGGCGAAGGACATTTCACTTACAACGAGAACACGAGATTGCCTTTTGACGTAATAATCGTCGACGAAGTCAGTATGGTGGACGAATACGTGTTCAATGCGCTCATAAACGCTATGGAGCGCGGATCGAGACTTGTGCTTGTCGGAGACAAGGACCAACTTGCGTCCGTCGGCGTCGGCAACGTTCTGAACGATTTGATTAAGTGCGGAAAGTTTAACGTGAGTTATCTCACGCAGATTTACCGCCAGAGCGAAAAGAGCAAAATCGTGCCCAACGCGCACAAAATCAACGACGGTATTATGCCCGATATGGACAACAAGAGCGACGATTTCTTCTTTGAAGAGAAAAACAGCAGTGAAGAAATTTGTCAAAACACCATTGCGCTCGTCACTAAGAGACTTCCTAAGTATCTGAATATGAAGCCGAGCGACATTCAGGTGCTTTGTCCCATGAAGCGCGGAAGCGCAGGCACGATAAATCTCAACAACGAGTTGCAGGCGGTCATCAATCCGCCGTCGCCGATGAAGAAAGAAGTCAAACGCGGAGATTGCATATTCCGCGAAGGCGACAAAGTCATGCAACTTCAAAACAATTATCAGCAAGAATGGACGGTCACAAGCGGTACGCGTATCGAACGCGGAAGCGGCGTTTTCAACGGCGATATAGGCGTTGTTGAAAGTATAAACACGCAAATTATGCAGTTTACCGTGCGTTTTGATGATGATAAAGTGTCGATTTACGAATATAGCGATATAGACCAACTCACGCTTGCATATGCCGTGACCATACATAAATCGCAGGGGTGCGAGTTTGATGCGGTGGTTATCGCGCTCGACGCAAACTATATGTTGCAGACGAGAAACTTGCTTTATACCGCCGTTACGAGAGCGAAAAAAATAGTCGTGATAAGCGGTGCGAAAAAGACGGTTCAGCGTATGATACAAAACAACGAGACGGCAAGAAGATATTCTTTGCTTCTCGAACTCATTCAAAAAGAATGGGAAGGCGGCGCATATGAGTGGTGACGATAAACGCGTCGAAAACGTCGAAGCGCAGGACAGGAAACAACTTCACAGACAAAGAAAAGCCGCAAGAAGCGAAAAGGCAAAAGTCTTGTTGAAGAAGTTGATAAACGCTTTCAAAAACGCATTGTACCCCGTGGATTGCACTTGCGACGTTTGCGGAGAAGAACTCGTCGCAGACACGAGATATCGTCTTTGCTCCGAATGCGTGGAGAAGTTGCCGTTTGTGGGCGAACACAGGTGTTTGTCTTGCGGTATGCCGCTCAAAGACGAGTCGGACTATTGCAATCGTTGTCAGTACGAGAAATTCGCATTCGTGAAAAATCGCTCGCCGCTTACGTACGACGGCGAAACGAAGAAATTGATATATTCTCTCAAATTCGGCAAGAAGAAATATATTGCCGAAACGCTCGGCGCGCTTATGGCGGACGAGTTTTTGAAAAGCGGAATGCAAGCGGACATAATCGTTTTCGTGCCGATGACGGAAAAGGAAGAAAAGAAGCGCGGCTTCAATCAATCCGAACTGCTTGCTTACGAAGTTGGAGGAAGATTGAACGTTCCCGTTTTGCCCGCACTCGTGAAGATAAAAGATACGTCGGCGCAAAAGGAATTGCACGGAAAAGAAAGAGCAAAGAACCTTGAAGGTGCGTTTGCTTGTGCGTTCGAGCAGGTGAAAGGCAGAAGATTGCTTATAGTGGACGATATTTTCACCACAGGAGCAACCGCAAACGAATGCGCCAAAGTTTTGCTGAAAGCGGGCGCAAGAGAAGTGAACGTGCTGACAGGCGCGGTTACCACACTGAAAATTCCTATGGAAGAAGGAAAAAGAGTTTCAGCCAACTAAACTTTGTTGAAATATACACCGATATAGTGTATAATAGAAAATCGAAAATAATCGTGCGCATACGCGCATGCGCCGGAAGGCGAAATATAGAAAGGTGAAATATGTCGCTTTTTAATGAAAACAAATTCAAACTTAAGAAAATCGAAAAGATTGCGGCTAAGGTCGAAGCACTTGCCCCGACTTATTCCGCTATGGACGACGACACTCTCGTTGCGCAAACCGCAGTGCTTAAAGACAGACTTGCAAACGGCGAAGATCTCGATCATATTCTTCCCGACGCATACGCACTCGTGAGAGAAGCGGCGGAAAGAGTGCTCGGGATGCGCCATTTCCACGTGCAGATACTCGGCGGCATTGCGTTGCATCAGGGCCGTATCGCAGAGATGGGCACAGGTGAAGGAAAGACGCTCGTTGCAACGCTTCCCGCGTATCTCAACGCACTCGCAGGCAAAGGCGTTCACGTCGTGACTGTCAACGATTATCTTGCGACTCGTGACGCCGCTTGGATGGGCAAGCTCTACAAGTTTTTGGGGCTCACTGTCGGCGTGGTCGTGCCCGGTATGAGTGCGGAAGATAAACGCAAGGCATACGAGAGCGATATAACGTATTGCACAAACAACGAACTCGGGTTCGATTTCCTTCGCGACAACATGGTCGTGAGAAAGCAGGACAAGGTGCAACGCGAACTCAATTTTGCAATCATCGACGAAGTGGACTCCATTCTTATCGACGAAGCGCGTACGCCGCTCATCATTTCGGGCAGGGGCGGAAAGTCGAGCGAACTTTATAAGAGCGCGGACAATTTTGCACGTCAATGCAAAGAAGGAGACGATTTCACAATCGACGAAAAAGAAAAGTCGATCATGCTCACCGATCAGGGCGTCGCAAAAGCGGAAAGATTCTTCCATGTCGTCAATCTTACCGACCTTGAAAACACCGACCTTTATCATCACATTCAGGCGGCTCTCAAAGCGCATTTCATGATGAAGCGCGACAAGGACTATATCGTCAGCGACGGAGAAGTGCTTATCGTCGACGAGTTCACGGGACGTATCATGATAGGACGTCGCTACAACGAAGGCTTGCATCAGGCAATCGAAGCGAAAGAACACGTTGCCATAAGAAGCGAAAACAAGACGCTTGCGACGATTACTTTCCAGAACTTCTTCCGTATGTACAAGAAACTCTCGGGTATGACGGGTACGGCAAAGACCGAAGAAGACGAATTTGAAGGCATATATCGTCTCGACGTCGTCACGATTCCGCCGAACAAACCGTCGAGAAGAGTGGACGAACACGACCAGATTTATACCAAAGTCAGCGGAAAAATCACCGCAATCGTGCAGGATATAATTGACCATCACGCAACGGGACAACCTATTCTTGTGGGCACGATAAGCGTTGAAAAGAGTGAAGAACTCAGCAATATTCTCAAAAGAAAAGGCATTCCGCACAACGTTCTCAATGCGAAATTTCACAAACAGGAATCCGAAATCATCGCACAAGCAGGCAGACTCAACGCCGTGACTATCGCAACGAACATGGCAGGTCGCGGAACGGATATTATGTTGGGCGGCAATGCGGAATTTCAGGCAAAGCAAAAGATGGAAAAGGACGGCTATCCGCTCGAAGTCATCGAACTTGCTTCTTCTCCGCACGCAAGCAACGATCCCGAAATCATCGCCGCAAAAGAAGTGTACAAACACCATTACGACGCGTTCAAGGCAATTTGCGATCAAGAAAAAGAAAAGGTCGTCGCACTCGGCGGCTTGAGAATAATCGGCACGGAGCGTCACGAAAGCCGTCGTATCGACAACCAGTTGCGTGGCCGTAGCGGTCGTCAGGGCGATCCGGGCAGCACGGTGTTCTATATCTCAATGGAAGACGACATCGCGCGTATTTTCGGCGGCGACAGAATGAAAGCCATTGCCGAAACGATGAATCTCGGAGACGACGTTCCTATCTCCAACGGCATAATCACAAAGCAAATCGAAAAGGCTCAAAGACTTGTCGAAGGCAGAAACTATTCGATAAGAAAACAGGTTTTGAGTTATGACGACGTGATGAACGCACAGCGCGAACTTATCTACAAAGAACGCGGCAAAGTGCTTGACGGCATGGACGTTCACGAGCAAATTATGGACATGATAGACGACCTTGCAGAAGAAATCATCGGCTACTATGCCGACTACAAGACGGACTATCAGACGTGGGATTATCAGGCGTTCAACACTGCGCTCGAGAAGAAAATGCTTCCGCAAGGCACAAATCTTATGACGCCGGAACTTTGCTCTTGCTACGACGTGTACAAACTCAAAGAAGCGGTGCTCAAGATCGCGAACAAGGACTACAACGACAAGGTGGACGCTCTCGAAAAGGAAGGCTTTGACTTCAAAGAACTCGAAAGAGTGGTGCTTCTCAAGACCGTCGATTCCAAGTGGATGGACCATATCGACGCAATGGACGCACTCCGTCGCGGTATCGGACTTCGCGGATACGGACAAAGAGACCCCGTCATTGCGTATCGCCAGGAAGGATGGGATATGTTTGAAGACATGGTGTCGAGAATACACTCCGAGACGGCGTCCATACTTTTAAAAATTCACGTCGAAAAGAGAGAAGACGGCGGCAAAGCCGAAGTGAGACAAAACATCGCAACCGCGCAAAAGAGCGTTGCTCAAAACAAAAAGGTGGGTAGAAACGACCCGTGTCCGTGCGGTAGCGGTCTCAAATATAAGAATTGCTGCGGAAAGAATCAACAAGCATAATCGATAGTTTATCATATCGAAACTTAAAGATAAAACCGCAGTATTGCAAACAAAACGGAATAACGGCAGGCAGGAATATATGTTAGATTACAACGAACCGAGAAACCAACTTAAAGAGATGCGCACGGAGATGGTGCGTGCCTACGAATCCATAAATCCCGAGAAAATGAGAGCAAGAATCGCCGAACTCGAGAAAGAACAAAACGCCGAAGGATTTTGGAACGATACCGACAACGCAAAGAAAGTGAGTCAGGAGATAAGCCAACTTCAAGGCAAAATCGACAAGTTTGAAAAGATGATTGCACGCATCGACGATGCAATCGACACCGTTGATATCATAGAACTCGAAGGCGACGAAAGCGAAGACGAGAAACTTCTCACGACCGTTCACGATTTGGGCGAAGCGGTGGAGAGCCTTTCGCTTGCAACGCTTCTCAGCGGAAAATACGATGCACTCAACGCAATTCTTACACTCCACGCAGGCGCAGGCGGAACGGAAGCACAAGACTGGTGCTCCATGCTTTATAGAATGTACACGCGTTATTGCGAACGTACGGGGTGGACTTGCACGGAACTCGATTATCTCGCAGGCGACGAAGCGGGGATTAAGTCGGTCACTTTCAGAGTGGAAGGCGACAACGCATACGGATATCTCAAGGCGGAAAAGGGCGTTCACAGACTCGTCCGCATTTCTCCGTTCGATGCAAACGCAAGAAGACATACGTCTTTTGCGTCCCTTGAAGTCATGCCTGAAATCATTGATACGGCGGAAATCGAAATTCGCCCCGAAGATCTTAAAGTCGACACATATCGCTCGTCGGGCGCCGGAGGACAACACGTCAATAAAACAGAAAGCGCAATCCGTATAACACACATTCCTACGGGAATCATCGTTGCGTGCCAGAACGAAAGAAGCCAGATTCAGAACCGTGAAGTCGCAATGCAAATGCTCCGCTCGAAACTCATCGAAAAGCGTGAGCGCGAGCGTGAAGAAGAAGCCGCGCAAATCAGCGGTCAACTCAAAAAAATCGAGTGGGGAAGCCAAATTCGCTCCTACGTGTTCTGTCCCTACACCATGGTCAAAGACCACCGCACAAACTACGAGACGGGCAACGTGCAAGCAGTTATGGACGGAGATCTTGACGGATTCATCAACGAATATCTCAAACTTTCGTCAATTCAAAAGTAAAACATAATAAGCGTGATTGCTATGAATAGTTTGCAAAACAAAGAAAATCTTACGGTGCTTGCCATCGAGTCGAGTTGCGACGAGACCGCTTGCGCAATCGTGAGAAACGGCAGAGAAGTCGTGTCCAACGTCGTTGCGACGCAGATTGAAATCCACAGAAGATTTGGTGGAGTCGTACCCGAAATCGCAAGCAGAAACCATACGCTTGCAATAGAGAACGTCGTCAAAGAAGCACTTCTTTCCGCAAATATGACAAAGGACGATATCGACGCCGTTGCCGTCACGTACGGAGCGGGGTTGCTCGGCGCATTGCTCGTGGGAGTGAACTTTGCGAAAGCACTCGCTTATGCGTGGAAAAAGCCGTTGTTTGCCGTCTCCCACGTCAAAGGACATATCGCCGCAAACTATATCGATTCGACGCTTGAACCGCCGTACCTTTGCTTGCTCGCAAGTGGCGGACATACCGCAATTGTAAAGGTGCTAGATTACGAACATCTTGAACTTATCGCGCAGAGCAGAGACGACGCATGCGGAGAAGCGTTCGACAAGGTTGCAAGGGTTTTGGGATTGCCGTATCCCGGAGGACCTGAAATTCAGAAACTCGCAAGAGAAGGCAAAGCCGTTTACGATATGCCTAAACCGCATTTTTCGGATAGGGACGAATTGTATTTCAGTTACAGCGGTTTGAAAACCTACGTCATCAATCTCGTGCACAATCTCGAACAGAAAGGGCAGGAGATTCCCAAGGCGGACGTTGCTGCAAGTTTTCAAAAATCTGCCACGGCGCAACTCGTGGATACGCTCAAAATCGCTATAGAGCGCACGGGAATCAATAAGATTGCAGTTGCCGGCGGCGTCAGCGCAAACGAAGAATTGCGCGCGCGTTTCGACGACCTTGCAAAACACGGGGCGGAAGTGCATTATCCGAAACTCAAGTATTGCACGGACAATGCGGCTATGATAGGCGCGGCGGCGTGTTTTATGATAAAAAGCGGCATGCAAGAGAGCGATTTGTCTCTCGACGCAAAAGCAACCGTGCCGCTAAAATAGCGTGAGTAATCGCAAAAAGTGGCTCGAAATTAAAAATATTGCTAAAATTTCGTTGCCAAAATCGCATAATGTGATATAATAACCAAGCAAGCGAAAATTAGAGGCTGAAAGGCCGCGAAATTCGTGGGGATATGGCTCAGTTGGTAGAGCGTCGCGTTCGCAATGCGAAGGTCAGGGGTTCGAATCCCCTTATCTCCACCACAAAAATATCGTACAAATGTACGATATTTTTTTTATGTGGGATAGGGGATTCTCCACGATTTCATCGTGGTGTTGCTTTGCAACATGAACCCCTGCGGGCTGATAACAAACGAAGAGAGACGCAAGC